>JACCDV010986148.1_pt1 | contig 18684 bp, 9 predicted proteins | sample 7446131 | NCBI WGS metagenome assembly JACCDV01 (sample SAMN15323448, study PRJNA562643) | freshwater metagenome | isolation source: river surface water | place: USA:Blue River Watershed | collected 2017-08-17 | reverse complement strand
TTCAAACTGGCTGACAATATCTGCCTGAAGCTCTGCGAGCTGTTCGTCGCTTAGCTCAGTGATAGTGTCAAGCTGAGTCTTGATCTGGTCGTACACTGTACCTCCTAGGCCAGTTAGTATTGGACACGATTTGTGTCGGTTTACAGTCAAGGCCGAGGGACTCATCACATAAAGCGTGAGGCGCTCCACCTACGGATAATTTTACCTTATTTTTTAGGTAAGGAGTCGGAGCAGCTTGTTCATCTGGGACTGAACTTCGCCCTGAGAATAAACGTCTGCTCCAGACATATAAGAGCGCAGTTCTTGCGTAGCAATATCTGCGTCCTTTTTACCGATCTTTGCCTCTACTCGAGAGACCATATCCTTGATAAGGTCCTTAAGTCCGGCTGGTAGATCGCTAAACTTTAGTTTTTCTGCTTCTTGTCCGAAAGGCAGTGGAAGGTTTGCAATAACCCTTCCAAGTTCGGCAGCGCTATTTCTGACGTTCTCTAGTGCCTCTGGGTTTAGCGCCTTGGCATCTAGTCTGTCTAGCATGTTCAATAGGTCGTAGCTAGCTGAAGCAGAGTCTCCATAGTTGCCAGCAAAGTCAAGGTTCTCTGCCTCTTCAGCACGCTTTAGAGCGCGAGATAGGCCAGCAACACCCAAGTCCTGCTTTAAACGAGCAAGAACCTTGCGGTACTTTCCTCTTGCATCGCGAGGCTGGTTTACGCCAGATACGTACTTAACTCGGCCTTCATCGTCGCGAGTTGGCAAGTCTCCACGATTAGCTCTGGCCTCGATTTCAGCTTCGGTTTCTTTGTCAGCTTCCTCTTTAGCCTTTTTTAGCTCTTCGAGATCCTCTTCAGGGACCTCCTCGACAGGGGCTGCAGCAACAATTGCAGCTCTCATTGCCTCAATCTGGGCACTAAGTTCAGCAGAATCGGCATTAGTCCACTCATCTGGAATTAAGTCAGACTTCTTGAGCTGGCGAGCACGCTTAATGATGTGCTTGCGCACCATCTTGCGCTCTGATGGCTTTGAACGCCCATAAGCTTGGATAGCGTTCTTTAAATCCTCAACGTCGCGAATCGGATATGCGCCGTCTGGCAGAGCTTTACCCTCTTCGGCAAGCTTCATACGCTCTTCTTCGGAGATTTTAGATAGCTCTGCAACTGCAGCGGCAATTAGTGTCTTCTCGCGAAGCTCTGCTGCGCTTGCAGTTAGAGTTTGTAGAGTAGACGCACGCAGTGCTTTCTTTGCTTCCCTGACACGGCCTTTCAAATCTGGAGCAGAAGCGGCAAGTTCTCCTAGCATTTCTGCCTTAGTGCTGAGCGCACAAGCGGCTCCAGAGCACCTCATCATTGCCATATAGCTAGCACCAGCGGCTACAAGAGCCATAATCTTTCCAGATGCAACCATAGCGCGAGCGGTAGGGAATCCGGGAACGTTAACCTGGCAAACTGCAACTAGCTCAAGCGAGCCGTTGATTGGACGCCAGTCACCTGAAGGAGCAGACGCACGTAGTGCACGAATCTGCATTTCGTCCAGGTTTGGACGCAAGGATCCAGCACACCAAATGCCATACTGATCCTCGCCTACATGAATGTCTGCAACAGCAGAAGCGGTGTCGTCGTAGTGCTTAGCAGCGGAAGCTGCGTCTGCGTTTAGAGGAGCGTGGCCACCAGCAAGAGTTAGCTGGCCAACAGGTACGTCACTGCCAGCGTCAGTTCTCAGCACTCCGGTGTGGAAGTATGCGTACTTGCTACGCGAGCGAGGAGGCTTAGTTGCACGTGGAAGACCGATGTGGTTTACATTCCAAGCAGCAATGTGACCATAAACTCGACCATTGTCATCAACGGTTAGCGGAGTAGGCTTGGTTAGGCAAGGGTCCTTAAACCAGTCGGCTGGAGGAGTCATTGGGATTTCTGACTTTAAAAAGCCAGAAGCCATGATTGGTTCGACATCGGCAAAGTCCTCCATGGACTCTTCATAGACGCCATCTTCGGGGGTCATACTTTCCTCCTGCTCCCCTTCGGTCTGCAGCACAATAGTGCATTCTTGGAATGCAGGCTTAGCTACAATTGTAGCAGCCATTATGCGAGCCTTATTGATGGTGAGCTTGTCCTTACCAATGGTCTGGCCAGTTTCGTCCTCATCAGCAAGTTCTTGCTTAGATCTTTTGTCTTCTTTAGCCTCGAACTGGTCAAGGTCTACTGAAACTCCACGTAGGAACCCATATCGAACTAGACGCTCTGCTTCGCGGCCATAAGGCCCAGTGTCAAACACGCCATAAGCATTTCCCATGCCGCCTTCGATGCGTTCAATGTAGTCAATACGACCTACTACAACCGACCCGTCGTGTCCAGAGCCAGTTTTAATTTGCCACAGTAGCGGCACAGGCAGGTCACGAACAGAGATTGACCCCTTCTTAAACTTTCTCTTGTCACCAGACTCTACTTCTTCAGGCACAAGCATTGGGATAGAGAATCTGGCTCCTCGCTCTGGTCTAACAGATGCCACTAATGCGACCTTCTCGCGGGCGTCAGCAGCGAGCGCGGTTAGACGAGCTTTCTCTATAACTTTATTGTTGAATTCTTCTTCTGATACAAACATTTCGTTAGCAATAGAGAAATTCTTTCTCCTACCTGGATTAAGTCGACTTCCAGTGTAGACACCAGTGGCCTCCTTGTGGCGGAGCTGGCAGTAGCCCTTGGCACGAGGTCCCATATACTTCGACAGCTGACGAACACAACGGGTCCAGTCGCCAGGAGTACCCCAACGAATCTTCGCAGCGCCCTTACCGCGAGTCCAGTAGCGACGAAGCTCTTCGGCATTACCACGGTTGCGGTCTGCACCACCAGCGGCAAGTAGCGGTTCAACGACTCTTTCCCAGAAAATATTGAAGTCATATGCAGCAGCTTGCATCCCCATACCATCTGCAGACACAAGAACCTCGTCTAGCACAGTTGGATCATCAAGTTCGACTACAGGAGGAGGCGTAGGAGACTTTAGGTCAAAAAGAATTTGATCGTTCTTAACCCACTGGCCGTCCTTACGCTCGTAGAGCGCTGGAGCTGTAGTCTCTTTAGTTTCAGGAACAATTGCAACAACGTCCATAACAGCAGTCTTGTCTTCAGGCGAGACGATTGCTAGGTATTTAGGCTGTACGTCGGAGTTTGCTGGAGTATTCTGAGTGCTCATTAGTTGCCTCCTCGGGAAAGCTTGTTAATAGGATTATTGCGCTCTTTAGCCGCTCTAACTCGTTCTTCGTAAGTGCCGTACTTTTGACGCTGGCCTCGTAGATAGTTTTTTCTGTCTTCAAGCTTTTTTCTAGCGTTGCTAATTTGCTTATCCTTGATTCCAGGCTGATCAGCTTCCTTACCCTGAGCGATGTCACCCTGAGTTCTTGCCTGCTGCCTCTGTGCCTCAGACTGCGTAATTCCCGGCGAATCAGATTTCTTGGCCTGCTGTACGGCAGACTTACCCTTAGCGTCAGCGGCTGCTTTAGCCTCAGAGGTTGAAATGGCTTTCTTGTCTGCTTGCATGCCAGCTCTTGCGTCAGCCTCGGCCTTTGCCTTGTTCTTGGCAGTGGTGTCGGCTCTGTCAGCATTACGTGCGCTACGTAGCCTCTCCTGCTCAGCAGTTGCTTTATTCTTTGCAGCTTCAGCGTCTGAGATAGCCTTTTTGTCCGCCTGCATGCCAGCACGAGCGTCCGCAGCTGCTTTAGCCTTTGCCTTCGCTGTGGTGTCTACGCGGTCCTGGTTGCGAGCATTGCGAAGCTTCTCTTGGTCTGCAGCGGCTTTCTTCTTAGCAGCTTCTGCATCTGAAATGGCTTTCTTGTCTGCTTGCATGCCTGCGCGAGCATCTGCCTCTGCTTTTGCCTTGTTCTTGGCAGTGGTGTCTAGGCGGTCTGCATTTCTAGCATCGCGCAATCTTTCTTGATCAGCAGCGGCCTTCTTCTTGTCTGCTTCTGCCTTAGAGACTTCCTGCTTGTCCTTACGCATAGCTTCTTGGACGTTCTTTGCGTCCCTAGACTCTTCTTGCTTAGCGTTGCGAATACGCTCTTGGTCGGCAGCAGCCTTTTTCTTGGCAGCATCATCAGATCGAGCAGCATCCTGCTTATCCTTGCGCATGCCTTCCTGAGCAGAAGAGCCAGACTTTCCAGGAATGTTCACCTTTTCGCCAGCAAAGATTAGGTTAGGGTTACCAGACTTTAGGTTGCCCTTATTTGCCGCAAGAATCTTAAGCCACTGATCTTCAGTGCTCTGGCCCTCTGCCTTAGTCTTTTCGGCAATAGCCCACAGGGAGTCTCCCTTTTCTACGGTGTAGCTTCCATCACTGCCAGCCTTTGAGTCCCCCTTAGCTGCATCCTGAGGCTCAGCAGAAGGAGCAGTAGTGGTAGTAGTCCTTCTCTCGCTGACATCCTTAGTCCAATCGAGAAGCATCTTGCCTACAGCATCAGGCCCTAGAACATTAGAATTCTCAGGTAGAGTTGCCTTCTTAGGTATTTCACCCCTCTTTGCCTTACCTAGAATTCTGTCGGTGTTGACTGGAGCCACGGGCTTACCAGACCTAGGAGCAATAGGAGCAAGAGCCTTAGCGTTTTCCTCTTTATCAGTGTACTTAGGGTCCACAGAAATCATAGTTCCGTTGTCTAAACGGACGTTGACCTTGCCATTCTTGTAGTCAATTGACTCTAGTGTTCCAGACCCTCTAGCCGTGTCTCCAGCTACAACCGTTCTAGATCCAACCTTTACAAAAAGACCACTAGCATCTCGAGGTTGATTTTTTACCAAAGCAGAACGCTCTTCAGGAGTAAACTCGCCGTCTCCATCGGTGAGACCTTCTTTTTGTTTAGGTGCAGAGGCAGGGGTAGGAGCTTCTCCAGCCGCTGTCATAACCATGTCAATAGTACCAAAGTCTTCTTCGTAAAGACCATCACGCATAAGCTGAGCTTCTTCAGGATCAATTTCGTCCAAAGTAACTGGCTCAAATGGACGTTCCTGTAGAAATGCAGAGATTACAACGGCAGACGAAGGATCAATGAGAACGTGAGTCTTCTCTACTCTGTCTGAAGGGTCGTCTAGCTCTTTGTCGTATTTATACACATCGCCATCAACGTGGCCCATGTTGTCCCAGCCAGAGCCATCCCAAACATAGACTAGGCCATCAACTTCAACTTTGTATAGACGGTCAATGCCAGAATTGTCCAAACGAATGCGAGCCATAAACTCTGGTCCCATGTATGGGTCTAGCTCGTGCACCATCTTAAAGTCATTAAAGTCCGAATGCATCTGCTCGTCGGAATCAAACATTTCGATGTCATCTTCGTATCCCGAGTAAGCGTAGCCGCCAGCAGTGGTTGCCTTCTTGTTTTCGCGCTCAACGATTGCACGGGACCAACGCCATGCGGCATCTCCGCCCCAGAGTGCCCACGCGATGCGGCCGTTAGATGGGAAGTTGTCTTCGCCCGGCTCCCAGCCTTTGCCCTGCTTATCTACTTCATGGCGAGGAAAGTATTTAGCGATATGACGAATTTTCTTGATGCCAATCTGACCACCCTTAGCGAGGGTGCGAGCAGTGTTAAGTCCTACGGGAGTGCCGCCGCGGCCTTCTTCTTTACGCCAGTTAAGTGCCTTCTTGGCTTCTGCCTGAACACCACCAGGAATTGTGTATAGCCTCTGACCAGCAGCAGTTAGTCCCTGATCTAGTGATGTTAGAGCTCCAGCAGCTAGCTCGTAGGCCTGCTGGGGGATGTCTGCAGTAGCAGACTCCCACGAATGGGAGGCCGAAAAGACTTCTAAATAGTTGAAGTCCATTACCATATTTAGAGTAAAGTCCACAACTACAGCTTGTCTGCCATTAGCGAACAAAGCTAGGTTGCCGGACTTACCTACTAATTCGACCATTTTTATTACTCTTCTTCGTTTAGATCAGAGGCGTTATCTGAGAAATCCCATGCTATTTTAGCATTCTCTTTTAGCCACTCTTCAGTTAGCTCCCCGTTAGCAAATAGCTCGTAACCAACAAACTTGTCATTCTCGTCAAACGCTTCTAGGTTGTCCCAGTCGATAGCGTATGTGGTGAGCTTTCTCCACTCGACCAAGTTAGGGTCCCCCCTCTCCACCGAAACCCAGCTCTTCAAGTCCGGGTCCCACGAGCCTAGGCCCATGAAGCTGTTAGACCAGATAGAATCTGCTACGCCATCCCTTACGGCAATAAATACGTCGTAATCTAAAGGCGCTTTTGACGGCTTTAGGTGCTCTGTAAAGATTGGATTGGCCATTACACTTCCTCGAATTCAGTATCTATTTTATCTTACTACGGGGAAACCGTCTTTGTCAACTGGAGGAGCTTCCATTGCGGAAGTAAATTCCTCCCAGTCTTCGCGGTCTTCTAGTGATCCTTCATAACGAATAGAAAGAGCATCAGGGTATGTTAGAAGTAGTCCTAAGTAGACTACTTTAGGATCGTAGATGCTAAATGGTAGAAAAGGTCCTTCAGGAGAATAAGCAATTGTTCCCCCTAAATCAGCTTTAGCAGAGATATTTCCAATAATCCCAGCAATTGTATCGTCGTTAGTGTCTCCAGAGTCTGATAGTAGTCCCTCCGAGCTGCTCCACTTAAAGACTAAGATGTCATCTTCTTCTTCATCAAAGCTAACAAAAAATTCGCCTTTATAGGATTTTTCCATAACTATTCTCCTCCATCAAAAGCATACATTAGACCAAACGCTAGCCCCATGAGTTCGTCTTCTTCTCCCTGGTCATCTACTCCATACCCCGAGGTACTTACTATTTTTGTTGTACCTCTTTCGACAGGTATGCTAAACGCTGAGTCTTTGTAGTATTTTCCGTCAGCTGGGTTGTAGTATAGATACATTGGAAGGGCCCCTTTAGGCGTAATAGATTCGTCTCTGGAATCTATAAACGTTAAGGAAGTTCTTCCGTCTTTTACGTAAATCTTTCTTCCAGTAGGAGCTCCAGAGTAGCGAGGATTGGTAAATAGGCCCTGCATTAAGACCGTAGAAAGCTCTGTGGACTCGTCCTCTGGATTTAAAACAGCATTAAGCCCCTTCTTGGGGTATATCTTCGACATGTACTCCTCTTGGAACATGTCCTGAATACCAAGTTCTTTGTCCTTTGACTTGTACCCCTTCACGGTGTCATAGCTATATCTAACTTCACCAGTTTCTGGGTCAACTAGCTTGTCAAACATATATGATGACTCTATGGCTCCTAGGTTGGGGTTTGTAAACTGCACAAAGTGCCATAGTTCGTGCAACATAGTGTCTGTATATTCGCTTTCGAAAGCAGACTTATCATCAAGAAGCCCTGCGCCCGAAACTTTAATTTGTATAGAGGCCTTTGGCCCTCCGTCAGATGTTTTAGCAATCGCACCCGCAGAACTAAAAGATCCTCTAGCATCTGTCGATAAATCTAATTTATTATTTGTATCCCTCAGATAAGAAATTAAATTATCTACTGAAGCATCTGGCATGAAAGATAGCGCCTCGTCGAATGCCTTGAGGACAGCATCCCTTTTCTTGGGGTCTTTTGTCTTAATTGACACCAAAGAGGCAAAATCTTTAATAGACCTGCCGCCGATAGCAACTCCCGCTTCTTTTAGGGAGTCTCTCATGAATAGAGCACGCTCTACTATCCAAGCATTGTTAAGTTTTTTAATTTCGTTATCTAGCTCTGCTACATACTTATAATATTCTTCTCTTGGGGCTTCTTCGAATTTTTTTCGAATTTTTTCTCTTCTAGAGTCAATTAACGTCTGAAGTTGCTCTCTAAGATCCTTAACTTTTTTATACCCAGGGGAAGCTTTAGCTTTTTCCCACATGTCTTGACCTTTGGCAACTAGAGTATCTTTTGCTTTCTTAGTTTCTGGAGAAGGCTTTACAATTACGATTGAATCCTGAGAATCCATACCGCCGATGATTCGTTTTGCCTTAGAAGACTTTTTAGGGTCATAGATAATAGTGTTGTCTGGATCATCGACTAAACCTGCTCTAGCACCCTCATCAATATTGTTTAAGCCATAGAAAGCCTGTGCACGGCGAGCCGCATCGGCATCGGTTGGGTCTTTCTGGTCATTGCCGAAAGGAAGTAGTTCTCCAACCCTCTTACGCTTTACTTTAGTAGTCTTAATCTTCTTAGTTGGACTAGCAAAAGCTCCTGCAGTCATGTTCTCTGGAGTTAAGTTCTCTACGTCAAGGAACTCTTCAGAAGAGTCTGTTGCAGTAGTCTGCCCAGCCGGCTGAGCTGTTGGCTGAGCTGTTGGCTGAGCTGTTGGCTGAGCTGTTGGCTGAGCTGTTGGAGGAGTTGGAGGAGTTCCGCCACCGCCACCGCCACCGCCACCGCCACCGCCAGAGCCGTCGTCACCATCGTCGCTGTTGTCCTGTCCTAGGAACTCAACGACATCTCCATCTGAATCTACAATGGCGTGGCGAGCAGGGTCGTACGAGTACCCAGCTTTCTTAGCTCTAGCAATCTTAAGGTCGTCATTTCTCAGCCAGAAATTGTACTGAGTGATTGGAGTATCTTTTTCGACCTTCTTCATGTTAGAAGCTACTAGACGCTCTGCCTTCTTCTTGCCCTTAAACTTGACCATTACGTAGTCAGTGAAGCTGAACTCGCCGTCTTTAGTCATGTCTAGAGGTAGGAACCTTACAATCTGGCCAACTGCCTTACCGTAAACGTTACTCTCCCACTCTACGTGGTCACCAGGCTTTAGGGTAACTCCATTCTTGTCTACGAATGGCCTAGCAGTAGGGTCAACCTCTTCAGCAGGTACAACACCACGCTTAAGGGTGTCCGCAGCTTGCTGTAGTAGGGCTTTCTTTTGCTGGGCACTTGCACCTGGGTATAGTTTGTCAATACCGTCAGACATAACTGAGAGCGCTCTTTGTCTAGCGTCATCGTTGTCTGGTAGAGACAAGCTGAAGTGGTTGAATAAGGTTGCAGCAGCTTCATTGTCGTTCTTACCTAGGGCATCCCAGAAGCTGCTAATTCCGCTAAAGCGCTTTCTCCACCACCTAAGGTCAGTAGCTAACTCTTCGGCAATACCGTTTAGAGTGATGGCAGTGTGCTCTTCGATTGTCCTAAGCGCTAGATCAGTCTGGCCCTTACCGTCTCCAGCAATGATGCTCTTTAGCTTATCTTCAGGGTTAGAAGTTCTGAGTCTCTTTAGAGCTCCAGATACACCACCCCAGATTCGCTCTTGCTTTGCAATCTTTTCAGGGCCCCAGCCTAAGCGCTTACCCTTACGCTTAAAGAAGTTGGCATCTCTGTTGAAGTACTTGTCTAGCATGTCGCTAATACCGTTTCCTTCACGGCTCTCGTCGGCTCTACCAATCAAGGACTCCCACGAGTTGTGGCCAGAGTAGTGCATAAACTCTTGAGAATCTCCTCTAGAATCAGTTACCTTTACTAGGATTCTCCAATTGTTTTGACGAGCATCGCCCTGAACTCTAAGTTCAGTTGTAAACTTTTGACCGCGCTTCGCCCCGTGAGGTTCCGCCTTAGTCTGTCGGTATATGACAATAGAACCGTCAGCAGCAATTTTGGCGTCAGGGAACGAGTCAAAGATTTGCTCTAGCTGTTCTTGTCTGCTTCCTGGCTTCAGCTTTCGGATAGCTTCCATGTCGACTGGAACATCAAATTCACTGCCATCGTCATCTCTACCAGCAAACCTCTGAGGGATAATTCCAGCAGGAGTCTGGATGTAGCCAGGTGGAATCTGAGGGTTGGAAAGCTTCTTGTTTCCTATGTCTGTTCTGTTAAGAGTTGGAGGAGTTAGGGAACTATTTGCAATTCGATCAATCTTAGACATGTAGCTGATAGGGAGGATTTCGCGACGTGCTAGAGCGTCCATAAAGTCACTGTTGCCCAGCAGAGCATTGTGAATCTCTTCAGCAGTAGCGCCGTCGTCAATTAGCTTTGAAATACTTCCATCGGTGTCGTATGGAGCGATAAACTGCTTAAGGTTTTCGCGGTTCTGCTTTCTGCCCTTGTCTAGCAAGTCAGGGAATGCAGCCTGTGCTTCATCCCAAGAATTGAACTTCTGGGTTGCACCACCGTGAGTTCTGTTTCTAACAGAGATGGTGCCGTCGTTGTTCTCTCGGATGTTCCATCGAACACCGTCAACAACCTTGCTAAATGTTCCGTCTCGGTTAGTGGACCACGAGCTGCCAAAAATTGTAGGCAATTCGGTGTCATTTAGCTTGTCCACTGGGGTGTTCTGAGGTACTGGAATGTCACCAAACAAAGACTCATCTATTGAAATGTCTTTTAGGTTTAGCTTTCCCTTGTCTAGGTCGTCAACGAACTTGCGACGGTGATAGTTTGCTCTATCTCTGAGCGCATACAGTCTGTCTTTAAGCGCATTTTCGTAGTCGGAGCCCTTCAGCTCTTTAGGCATATTCTCTAGCTGCTCGCGTAGTCTTTGGAACTCCACGCCGTACTTGGTTTCTGCCGCAAGTTCTGGGTACTTTTGCGCCATTTCGGCGTACTTGTCGTTGCGCTCTTTTTTCTTTTTAGGGTCCATAGGTGCCCAAGTCGGGCCTCCTTGTGACCACTCTCGATCTAGTCGAAGAAACTCGGCAAAGTCTTCTTTGGCCTGAGCAACTTCAGGAGAGTCTCCGTCGGTCTTTGCAACAGTTTTAGGCTTGGCCTTAGGCTCTGGCTTAGGTGGAGTTTCAACAGCATCCATACCCTTAGTGTCAACATCAACGTCAGAGTCAGCAAAGTAACGCTTTACCTGCTCGTTGCCGTCCTTGTCACGGTAAGTTACGGCCACAACCTCGCGGCCAGTGCTCTTTTGAACCTGCTTCTTCTTAGAGAGGACTTCGCCCATCTCGTTACCTTCAGCATCGTAAAGGCTGGAGCCTTCAAGAATATCGGCAGCCTTAGTTTTCTTGATTTCTGGGGCTACAACAGGCGCTGGCTTTTCAGCAGGCTTCTTCTTGGTAGGAGTCTTCGCTACTGGCTCGGCAAAAGTGACTTCCTTTAGACGGCGATCAATATCGTAAACGCCCTCGAAGTCTGAACCGTCTGCATACTTTCCATACATCTCGAAGACAGGCTCGCCGTCTTCATCTTCAGATCTTACGATCTCAGTCAGCTTAACGTAGACGCCCTCCGCGTCTGGGTCTTCGAAGTAAGAGCCAATGTTGCCCTCGAAGGAGTCGGGAGTAACTTCGAAGATGTTTGCTACTTCTCTAGTTAGTTCTTCACGAAGAGCCTTGGTCTCCTCGTCGTCCCCATCTACCTTTGGACCCTGAGCGCCGCCATCAAGCGTGATGTCGTTGAAATCAAATGCAGCACCTGCAGAAGGTTCGGTTATCTTGTCCTTGTAAGGATTAGGGGTTCCAGCTCTGCCTAGCTCGGAGTTAGCCTTATTTAGACCATCCTCGCCCTGGTACTCTGATAGCCATCCAAGGCTGCCCGGGTTTAGCTTTTTCTTTGCTCTGGACACTGCTACGAATGCTAGGTTCAACTCGTCCTGAGATGGGATGCCGCTTTCGCTCTGCTTCTCGTCTTTGTCCTCTGTGTCTGGGCCGGGGAAGTCGTCACCAATAATTACGTTATCAAACTCTAGACCCTTGGATCTGTGAGCAGTTGTAATAACTACGTCAGGCGTAACTTCTTCTGAAAAAATAGTAGAAAGATTTTCTAGGTATGTTTTTCTGTCTGCCTCGTCTGGCATAGTGAATACAGTTTCAAACCTCATGCCTTTAGGGGCCGTAGGGTCCTTGATGCCAATAATCCTCCATGTAGGGGATTGATCGGGCTTCCTAATGCCACCTGGTAAGTACTGAGTCCAGTTAGGGTTCTCGCCGTCCCTGATGCTGTCATTTTTGTTACCGCCCATGGCTAGCCACTTAAAGCTCATGTTGCTGTTTTGGCCCTTGGCATTCATACCATCACCAGCTAGAGAGATAACCCCATCTTTAATGGTGTAGGTAATGTCTCCGCCCCCTGTGGTTGCCAGTACCCCCGTAGCGCCTTCTTCGCCAGAAAAATTAGAACCGCGAACGCCTTCACCAAATACTGAAACTTTGTCTGAGAACTCTTTCAGTTTAGCGACGCTACCGTCAAAGGTCTCTCCATTTAAAATTCTATACCAGAACGCAGCACTAGTTTTTGCATTGTCCTTATTTCGAGCAAATGCAGCAAGACCGCGCATAGTGTATATGTTTGAAAATTCTTCTGGAAAGTCTGCTGGCCGGCCTTTCCTAGTCTCAGGATCTTCTTCTAGCCATTCCATAGCAGCAACAGCACCCAGCAAGTCTTCTTTAAATTTACTCGGTACCGCCACTTTCTTGCCTCTGGCAAGCATGCCCAGAAGTGCATTAACTCCGTTGTAATTGTTTCGTACAATTAGCGCGGTAGTGCCCTTTGTCCCGTCAATTTCGATGTCTTCAGTGTACTCTCCGCCTTCCTTAGAGGAAGCAATGCGAGAATCGTAGCCAAGAAGATTAAGAGCGGCGTTTGGCAGGTCTAGTAAGCCTTTTCCGAATCTTCTGGTCTCGGTCAGTTTTAGCTCTACCTCGGACTTTTTAGTCATTCTAGATAGACCATCTACCGCGCCACGGAAAGCATAGATAGCCTGGTTTGAGTCACCAACAGTGACAATCTGAATATTGTCACCTTGCTTTTCTAGCAAGTCAGAGATTACTGGGTTGATGTCCTGAGCCTCGTCAACAAAGACGTGAGTAATAGGAGATCCATCTGGGTGCTTTAGGCTTCCTAGGTCTGGATTACTTAGCGCCCACTTCTTTGTAATGAGGTTGTTAGTTGGCGGAATTGAGCCAGGTCCAGTGTAGCCACCGCCCTTCCTTCCTTCCCTCGTCTTAGAGTATTTAGGGAAAGATGTAGACGCAGTAGCAGTTCTCCAGTATCGTCTGGCGTACTTTAGTAGTTTTTCTTTGCCCTCCGGGGTTAAAGAACCCTCTGGATCGTAAATGTGGCGATCGGTAATTTCAGTGTCAGCACTATAGCTAAATCTGTCTACAATATCTTTGACAAGATTTGCCTGCTGAGCCAGCGTAAGATTCTCGCCAGTTTTTGTCGGCATATCGCCGTCGATTCTCAGTTCGGCAGCAATATCTTCAGGAGATCTATTGTAAAAACGGGGCGCATTTTTTGCCTTAGGGTCCTTGCCAGACGCTTTAAAGAAATTAGCAGCTAGGTTGCTATCTCCAAAATTGAATCCAGCGCTGTCAAAAGTATGCACAACGCTAGTATCTGCATCAAAACGCGCCTGAGCCTGTTCGCGGTTGTCGCGGCTGAACTGCCACACGAAGACTCTGGCGCTAGGGTCGCGCTTTGTCAGAGCCTTCGCGGCTCCAACTAGAGTTGTAGTCTTACCTGAACCAGCCAGAGCATTTACAACAATTCTTTTAGCCCCGCTGATGACGGCACTTATGATATTTTTCTGTTCCTCGCTGGGGACAATATTTTCACCGTTAGGTAGTGCGCCAAAGTCGCCATCAAAATCTGAAACATCGTTAAGTTTTGCAATTTCGGATACTGGAGTTTTCTTAGTATCTTCGGTAATTGGCTCTAAACCTTGAATAGCATTGACTCTGTCAATCTTAGACATAGCGTCTAGCTCTTCTTTGGAGTATTCCCTACCAGCAGGCTTTAGCTTGCTATCTAGAGTGGGAAGAAGATTGTCAAGTCTTTCATCAATTTTGTCCTCAGCTGAGAACTCTAAAGCAGTCTTGATTGCTGATTTATTGCCTTCTCTTGGAAGTCTTGCCCTAGGGATGGCTTTGATTAGCTTGTCAATATCTGCAGAAACTTTTTCTTTAATCGCCGAGATAACTTCTGCTCTAGTTTTAGTTCCGTCTACTAGAGACTTGAGCTGCGGGTCAAGTTTTGCATCTGAAAGATCTAATTTTTCAAGTAACTCGGAAGTATAGGCATCAGCAACCCTCCCCTGAGCGTACCCATTGAGGCTTTGCTTAGGGTCACTAGTAATTCTGTCTACGGTCTGCCAGAAATATTCGCGCTGCTTGCTACCAGGCTTGCCCATTTCTTTTGCAAGATAGCCGTCTTTTTCGTCGCCAACAGTTCTGTCTACCTTGTCGGGGTCTTCTTTAACTTCTGGAACGTTAGCCTTTAGGTCATCGGTGCGCTTTTTATTTGCTTTGGCTTTATCAATCTCAGCGTCTAAGATTTCTGCTTCATCTAGCCAGCTGGAAGCGTCCTCAATCTTGCCTCGGTTTAAGGCCTTTCTAGCTTCACCAATGCTGTCGAGAACCTCACGCTTGTCTGGGTCTGACTCTACTCTTGCTTTTAGGTCATCAATTCGCTTTTGAACTGCCTGACGCTCTGGAGAGACTTCCTCGGTTGGCTCTGGCTTCTTAGGCTCTGGCTTTTCTTCAACAGGCTCTGGCGCTACTTCTTCGACATCTTCAAAGTCTTCGTCATCCAGAGAATCTAAATCGTCAGGAGATGCAGGCGCACCAGCGGGTGCGTCTGGCTTAATCTCTTTCTCGCCTTTTTCGGCTCTTTCGACAATCTCTGAAACTTCTTTACCTTCAACAGCCTGCTTGGCTAGGGCTGGCGGAAGCTTGGCCAAAGGCTCTGCATCGCGCTCTGCGCGGAGTTCCTTATCCTCTTCCTCATCCAGTCCGCCAAGAGCAAGATCAATGTCAAGCTCGTCTGCTTCTTTTGCATTTAAGTTCTCGACCTTGTCTGGAAGCTCTTGTAGGGTCTTAGGAAGATCGTGCTGTAGGTCTGGATTGATTCCCTTTTTCTTTAGGAAGGCACGGTCTAATTTTGCAACAAGAAGCTCGGCGTTTTCAGGGCTAAGCTCAATTACATTGCCCTCTGCCAAATCTGGGTGGTCTTTCACGTGGTCATTGTTGATAACCAGAGCCCTAATCTTTTTACCATCAGGGGTAGAACCAATTGCCTTTAGATTACTGACACTAATAACTCTTCTGCCGCCGCCCGCTACTGGAATATCAATGTTAGCTCTAAGATTTGCACCAGTAGGGATCCAACGACCCTTGCTATCGCGCGGTTGGTCTGCAACTCTGGCTCTACGGGCTTCTGGCGAGTTTCCCCCGGAATTAGCCCAGCCGCCGCCTCTTCTTAGGCCCCTAAAGATATTTCTTAGTCGACTACCTATGCCAGCAACTAGTGCTTGCAAGTTTTCCTGAGATAGGTTATTTTCCGACATTTAAATCCTTAAGAGCACAAAGCGTGAAACCTAGGTATAAGTTTACCCTATAAGTAAAACTTGTATTATTTGTAGAGGTCAGTATCGCTGATAATGTCTACCAGATCCGCGAAAGTTGCCCAGCGGTTTATCTGATACTTTTGGACGTACTCTACATCTTCTTTTGTTATGTAATCCTGTAACGCGTCAGACCATGAGGGCACTTCATCTAATGCTTTGAACACTTCTAGCGAAGAAGCACCGTCTCGAATCATCTGAGCAGCCGCCTCGGAACCCTCGTAGCTTGACTCGAGCGCATCAGCTGCCATCTCTCTAACATTGATTGGAGTGGCAGGATCTTCTAGGCCTTCGGCCGCTTCAACCAATTCTTTGAATGCCAACAAAACAGCTTCCTCGATTGGATTGTCTACTTCATCGGGGGATTCCAATAAGTGCTTGTTTTTCCTGTAAACGGAATTAGCCTCTAACAGCTCTAAAATTTTTGACTTTGCGTCTCCCCTAGACGCCATTCTACTGATTTGCCCGGCTGGGTCATAGGGGTTTGTACGAGTGTTGACGGAGTGTTGGTTACCTAGCTCGTATACAAATACTTCACGCAGGTCAAGGTACTGATTAAAGTCGTACGCCATTAGATATCCTCTAGTTCTATGTACCTAAGTCCTTCGTAGGTAGCTGGGTCTATCTTACCAAGGTTTGATAAAACTTGCAACTTCGCTTTTGCATAAATGGAATCAAACGTATTTGAGGTGGCAGCAGCAACCAGTCCTTGGTCCTCTAGCGCAGGGTCAGCTGCAATCCACTCCAGAGCGGAGTTCTGGTCAAGAACCGCGAACTCAGAAAGAGGGTGGTTCTTTGGTAGGGAGCTTTTGTATCTATAGTTTGCGTCCCAGGTTTTGCCTGTGGCTACTGACAAATAGGTCTTAACTTCTTCGCGAGGATCTAGGCCATCATTCATTGCCTTGAAAGCCACTCCGATTGCATCGGAGATAGTCGCTGCTCTAGTTCTAGAAGTTTGGCCATTGGCCTGGGCAACCAGATTCATAATCTCTTGCTTATTCAAGTGAGACATTAATTCTCCATTCTTGGAAGTAAGTCAGAGTCAGGGCTTTCGTAGAGATTAACTGCTAGCTCTAGTGCTCGCTCAAATGAATCTTCTCCCGCTTTCTCAGCGCGAAGCCACGAAGCTTTTAGGCTAGGGATAATCTCATATCCGAAGCCAGAATACTCCGCCATCGAATAAATAGCGTGCTCGTTTGAGGCATAGTCTTCTCTGGACAATACAGAGACATCCAGCTGAGAATCAATATAGGAGTCATAGTCAACAACAGCTCCAGCGGTGATTGACGCCGAAGACTTAGTGGACTTCCTGTGCGCTGGTGGTAGCAAATCATTGTCTGTAGTGTAGTTAGAGTTCTTTGGTGACCCCGTACGGAGCAAGTATAGAAACGCGTTAACACGAGCCATAGCCCAAGAGTTTCGGTTCTGGTCTGGACGGTGAGATGTAGAGAAAGCACCAGCACCACGGCGGTAGACAGCCTTGAGGGTCTTCAAGCTTGTCTTCTTAGATGCAGTATCGCCGTGCTTTTCGTTGTGCTTGTCTGCTTTTTCTTGTAGAGACTTTTCTACCTGTTTTGAAAAAGTTACTTTCTTGTTGCCAGCTGCAGAACCTTTCTTGTTCTTGCTAGAGCCAAAAATCTGATCTTTCTTTGGAGCAGGCTTTGATCCAGCAGTTGCAGTCACGACTCCATCTGGAAGAATAGCAAAACGGCAAAGTCCGCCCTCTTCCGTCTGAGCTTGAATCACCTTGCAGCCATTAGGAGCTTCCCAGAAGATGCAGTTTCCGCACTTAACGCCAATAGCAGCATTCTCTGCGTTCTTTTCGGCAGAGTCGTAGCCAGCCCAGACGCCAGTATTGTCAGCGTCAAACTTTCCGTGCTTGGCCACAATCTCGAGGAGAGCGTCAGCCAAGTCTTGCTCCTCGGGAACAAGCATGCCTGCAGCTTCTAGTGAAGCTCTAATCTTTTTTTCGTCTAGTACTTCAGCTGGTGCTGCAAAGCCGCCCGAAGCCTTAATGACTTGCTCTAGGTATGACATTTAGCGGACCCCTAAATATGCCTTAATCTGCCAGTTCCACTTCTTAAGAGTGTCAATCCTCTGAGCCAAAAAGTCAGCAACACCTTGCTCGTTGCACTCGTTGGCTAGCTGAAATGCGTCTAAATAGCAGCCCAGCAGTTCACCATTGACTCTAAGAGCAGAATCTAGAAGGAACTTAGGAGAAGATCCGTCTAGTCTTTCTTCCTTGATTGATGTCATCTCTGAAAAGTCAGAAAGCATGTATGGAGCTGGGAATCCAGACTTTAGGATGTTTTCTGCAATAGGGTCAACAGCTGACTCGGCGTCTTCGTATAGTTCACCAAAGAACTCGTGGTACTCGCCAAAGTCTGGACCAAGTACGTTCCAGTGATATCCCTGGTATATGAATTTAGCTGTAACGGTGTCAGATAGTAGCTTTGCAAGTTTTACTGCTAGCTCCGAGTTTCTATCGTGCATGTTATACCTCTGGTTCTGCGAGTGGAGGAACTTCTTCAGCTGGAGCTGGAGCGCCTGGTTCGGCTAGGGCTGGTGGCGGAGTAACTTCAGTTGATTCTCCTCCAGGTGCAGGAATGCCAGTCGCTTCTTGCAGTATCTGGTCAACTTCTGGTGGGATTGCTGCTCCGCTTGCTTCCTGTGACGCATTTCGAACAGCGTCCATAAGCTCTGGAGCAACTGCCTGCAGCATTCCCATGGTTAGCTGAGGGTCAATCATACCCTTGCTGATGATTAGTCGGAGTGCAAGCTCGTTAGGGTCTGGAGCGTCTGCCTCCGAGAATCCGTGAGCACGACGCCATGCATCAAATGACACAGCCATCTTGTCGAATCCCATGTCAGCATCTGCAGCACGGTCGTTGCGGGTAGCAACAAGGCTTGGGTCGTACCAGATGCAAACGTTCTTTACTTCCTCAGGAGAGTAGCCGTTTGCAATTAGGTATGGACGCAAATACATGACTGTCAGAGCGTCGACGATAAGTAGCATCAGAGGCTCGATGTGCGCCTTGTAGAGGGCTTCATCAATCTGAAGTGCGTTGGAGTACTTAACGTTCGCAAGTCCCGTCACAACGTCTTTGGGGACGTCTAGGCCCTGCATGATGCGCTCTAGTACTCGGTCTGAACGCTGAGCAAGAGCCGGGTCAAAGGAACGCTCGAACTTGAACTGCTTAATCTTGTCGCCAAGTTCTGCTGGACCACGGATGATCAAAGGAACAACGGCACTCGCAGAGTCCTCGTCCTTAATCGGAGTGGTCATTGCATCGATTAGCTGATCTTCGAAGTCGTCGGCAGCTTCCTCTGGGTTGTACTGCTCGTTGTAGTTTCCGTCTTCGTCGTACGGGTAGTCAGGGTCAGGAGTAGCAGCAACCGAAAGACCGTCTGGAAGATAAAGTGCGCCAGCATTAAGGCGAGAAC
>JACCDV010865912.1_pt1 | contig 18692 bp, 11 predicted proteins | sample 7446131 | NCBI WGS metagenome assembly JACCDV01 (sample SAMN15323448, study PRJNA562643) | freshwater metagenome | isolation source: river surface water | place: USA:Blue River Watershed | collected 2017-08-17 | reverse complement strand
GTATTCTATGCAGGTATTTTACTTGGGTCAGTAACAAGTGGAGTGCTGGCTGACAAATACGGGAGGAAGAGTTTGATTAAGAATGGTTCAGTCATGCAAATAGGGGTAAGTTTACTATTCTATTGCGCGAATAGCCTTGAGGCTATGGTTGTCCTACGATTCCTATATGGTTTTGCTTTCGGCTTTACGATTTCAGTAACAACAAGCATGTTCGCATAAATTAGTCCTACCAAGTATCGAGGAAAAGGTATTTTGCTTATAAACTTTTTTGTATCTTTTGGCAAATTATATGGTGTTGTACTAGGCTACTTCTTCATTAACAAGAGTGACATTGCTTTGACCAACTGGAAGCTAATGATGGTCTCTGGAAGTCTACCTAATATTATAGTCTTTATTGGATCTCTCTACGTTCTATAAGAATCACCGAGGTACCTGCTCTTAAACCAACAAACAGAAAAGGGCCTGTTTGTTGTATAAAAGATGCTCCTTAAAAATGGGAAATCGCAATTAACAGCGTAAGAATAGAAATAAATCCGCCAATAGTTTAAACAAATTTAATCCTTAGATGGTTTAAGTTATCACTCGTTTTGGGTCCTTTGGCATAAAAAATATTTCAAAAAAGTGGTAGCCTTATGCATTTGCTGCATCGCCATCAACTTTTGCTTCTATGGTCAGCTAGTTATTGAAGCCTTTCATATGAAGAGCAAATCTTCCAATATAGACATATCTAAATATTTCCTTACTGTACTTGGGTAAATTCCAAGCTTACTTATTTCAATATACCTAATAGACCATTCGAAATTTGGCCGTAAAAATTCAATAGTATGTTTCTTCCTTGGAGCGTCGATCTGTCATTCCTTATTTGCGGCAACACAGTTGACTTTAATTGGAGCTATTGCAAGGTTTTTTATGAAGGATGTGTTTCAGATATTATATCCACTTCTTACTGAGTCATTCGATACAAAAATGAGGACGAAAGGATTTGGGTTTTGTTCAGGTGTTGGAAGAATAGGATCTATCTCAATGCCTTTTATAGTCATTCCTATGGATTAATGGATGAGGGGATCTGTTTATATCTTCTTCAGCGTCCTTTCAGTGATTGCGGCAACGACAAGCTTCTTTCTGGTTGAGTAGACGATGAACAAAAAGCTTGATGAATGTGAAAGTCCCGAGAATAGTATTGAGCTAAAGTAAGTCTTAATAAGTAAAGATAATAAGGATTGACAAATGAGATGTGATTGTTTTATTATAAAGTCAATCCTAATATTTAATTATATTTGATTACGGAAATAAATCATTAACATTAGTTCTTTTAACCAACAGATATAAAATTTTACTCTTAAAAAATATAAAAAGTTACAAACAACTTCATTTGGAGTCCACCTACATGAATTTGTCTTTCGTTTCTCATAATTTATAATTAATTTATAAGATGAGATTGCTACTTTCAAAACAAGCGTACAAACAACAAAGGCCTAATTCTAACAAAAATCTTTCTGAGAGTTTGTCTTTGACTGTAGAAAATGTTGTGAACAAAAAATGCAAAATAAATAACAGGAAAAATATTTTAGAAAAGTAGATCTCCATTTTCACGATAGTTTAGACCGAAAGCCATATATATAGTTTCAAAATTTAAGTTTAAGTCGATCTCCTTGAATTGCTTGTAATATATAAGGCTTGCCCTTTAAAAAATGGTCAATTAATGACCCTCAACTCTAAGGAACTCAGAATTAACTTTTTACAGGCATTTCTAAGTAAGCCGATTAATTCAAGCCAATACACAGTAAGAGTCGATAAAGATAATGGGGAAATTCAAATTATTAAAAAGATGGGCTATAGCAAGAAATTATTTAACTCGGCATCTCACCTTAGCAAAGAAGTTTAATTTAGAGTTCGATAGCTCATATAGGTTTCACAAAAATTGCTTCCTCATATCTTGCTTCATATAAATGAGAGTACTAAACGAACATTCGAGTTGAACTAATAAAGAAATAAAGATATTGAGAAGGTGAAAAGACACATATATTTTAGCTGTCATGATTTAGGTTTGAGCTAAAAAGCAAGTGAATATCGATACCCGAAAGAGGAGACCTTAAAGAAAAGAGAGAAGATAATAAAGACTTTACTGGGTAAGGTTTAAAGATTAGGGGAGCCTTGCTAAGCAGTTCTTTATGGCTTAATGCATACAGTAGATATTACTAATAATAAGTAGTGGAGAAAATAATTTGAATCAGATCAATACTTCGAACATCTGCTGCAAATACCCCTCTTGAAAAATACACAGAACTAAAATAACTATATCTACAATTAAATACAAATAGAATCTCCATAGAAGGCCTTAATATAGAAATTACCCAATGAAACCAATACTAATCTAAAAATTATCCGTGCTCCAATAACTTATAGCTCATAGGCAAAAAAGTCAAAAAAGTAAACCAAAAGAGAGCTTTTCAATAAAATTTTGCTCATAAAGAACCCAAAAAGCTAGCATTCCAAGCATAGGGCAAAGATTCTTCATTAGAAAAATATAGTTAAGATCTTTCAATTCGCTGCCACTCCATATTTATTCAAATACTACAACTGCAATCAAAATAATTTCGACCATAAAAGTAGTTTATTGATGGATTTTCATCCACTAAGTGTCACCTTACTCAATTACTTATCCCTCAGAAAGGAATCGTTATCTATATAATCAAAGCTTAGTCTTCTTTCTCACATATCAAATAGTATTAGATTTTTCGCATACTACAAAGTAGTTCACATGGATTTAAGCCTTAACAATATCCTAATAGTTGATGGCTCCCTTCCCAAAATAATTGACTTTGGATAATCCTATAATAAGGAGGTTGTTTAGGCAAACCCCAATATTCCCTATTGTCCTGGATATACTATTCCCTACTGTCCTCCTTAAGTCTTTACCCAAAAAGATTTTACAACATCTCAGGATATGTATTCATTTGGAGTCATCCTATTCCGTGTTCTCATGAATACCCTTCCTCTAAGCTCCTCAGACGAAATCATTTAATTGTATAAAAGCAAGAAATATCATGAGCATTTCTTATTTTGTGCTGAGAAGCTAAATTCCAAATGCCAGGAACAAATTTGCTTTTTACTCTTTCAATTAATTAATATGTGCCTGAGGACTGAGCAAGATGGAAGACCACTGCCTATATGGTCAACAATCGTGCTAAAAGAAATAATAGCAAATCTATTGTGATATATAGGAAGTCATATTATTCAAATGCAATCATCATTATTGATTTGCCGATATTATAATTGCGCCAATGAATTAGATGTAAAACATCAATCCTTAGCAGGATAAAATTATAATCTTGCCACCCGCCATCGTCACCAAACTAATCAAGAAGTATTTTCCCGATAAGCCAGTTACCAATGATTTCAAGTAAGAGTTTGTCAAGTCACTATCTCTATTCATCCTCTATCTTCAGAATAGCATAGATAAGAAAAAATATGGTAGAGATTAAATTCTGAATGCACTCGAGAAAGAAGGATTTGCGAGAGTTGCCCAGGACCTGAGAAATAACAAAGAATCAATTGATATTGGCAACAATAAAAGAGTGGCTGAAGTTGAATTAAACGAGGAGATACATAATTTCTGATTGACTTGAAGTATATAGATAAATCAATAGTTAGATTATTTAATTGATTTTTTGCGAAGCTAGTCTAATTTAGTCTTATGCTTTTGACACTCCTCAAGGAGACAGTTCCTTTTGACCTGTAAAGTGCGTATTTGCTTATGGAGGTGCGCTAAAAGTTCCTTCTTTTGTTGGCCCATCATTTTAGTATTAATATTTATTAATAATTGAGAGTTGGGATTTGAATGATAAGTTATATAAAATGTCAAAGAAATATTTCATAAACAATCTTGATACTGCTTTTGGACAAGCCCTCATCTCAGAACTGGTGAAAGAACCAACTGAAGATCCAGTTCATATGTGCACCGTACGCATTCCCGTCGATAAGAAGCCTCAGGGTATCATTATTGTTAGTATTTTTAGGCATCAAAAAGATCGTAAAAAGGGAAAAGCCTAAGCTCTTTAGAAAGAAAATCATAGAATAATGCGAGGTTTATGTTTATAGCCTCGATCAAACTTAAATCTCAGACATCTAGTTCGGAATATAGACCATGCAGAAACCTTTTGAAGATAATAAAGTCTTTATCCTTGTCAGCGATATCATGGTCTGGAGTAACTCTCCTCGAAAAATTAAGAAATAAGCTCCTCCACCTCCTCCAGAGGGTGGCGCATAGAATGTAGAACAGCCTCCATAAGTGAAGCCTGAAGAGCCACAGTAAGATGGGTCGAACAAAAGCGAATAAAATGAGTAAAGCTAAGAAAAAGAGCTGGAGGTGGAGTAAAAACCAATCGAATATACCTTCTATTAGGATAGCGATTTTTAATCAAGAGTTCCGCTCCCTCACTATCAGTTTATCAAATAAATTGAAGATAAAGTTCTAGCAGTAAAGCGATAAAATGTAAAGGTGTTTATCGTTTGCCCTGGAATTATATACGGCTGTGGAGAAGATACATTTTATTCTTTATTTAAGGCAGCTTGGCTTCAAGATCCAATAAAGCTTCCTTACCTAGGAGAAGGAAACAACAAGATCCCCACGATCCATCTTAGAGATCTTGCCAAGCTGGTTGTAAAGATTGCTGAAGGACCACCGTAAGCCAATCCATATATATTTGCCTTCGATGAATCCTAAAATAAAACTCAGAAGGCTTTAATTCAAGCAATTTCGTCGGGTATCGGCTCAGGAAAAATCGAAAGTGTCAAAAAATCGCCACTCATATAAAGCTAAGACCGCTATCTGATTGATTTGGACATGAAGAGCTCCAAATTTTTAATAGGGACTCCTTAGTAGCCAGTAGAATTTGAATGGGTTTCAAGGAAAGGCATTAGCAATAGTATTGAATCCTTACTTAAAGACTTTAATCAAAAATAGGCTTTAAGACCAATCAAATTCATTACAATACAAAATCACCAATAATGGAAAGACTCGAAGTTGAGCTATATTTTAAAGATCTTCTCTTAATACTATAGAATCCCTGTCTTGAACATTAAAAACATTTTACAGAGTGCAAAGGATCTTTCTGATGAAGAACTTATTGCAGATTTGAAGGAGTAGTGGACTAATATTACTAACTATCTCAATACAAGTATTGCTAATAAGGAACTTGATTAAACTATGAAAGTCTTCTATAGAGCTATTCGATGGAGACTATCGCAGAATGACTGTAAAAACAGAGGCTATATACTTGAGAATTTCCCTAGGTTTACTCCATAACTCAATTATATCTTTAATAAAATATCTTTAAAGAAATTAAAAAGAAAGAAACCCAAGCCAGTGCCTAAAGCTACTTAAAAATCTATTGTAAGTGACTAATCGATCCCTCCGCCAGCGGAAGATTAGCCAAAATAAGAATAGAAAGAAGAAGAAGTTCCTGAAGAGGAGGGCGGAGAAGAAGACACTGGACCAAAGATAGAGCCATTTTACCCTGAAAGCATTATTTCTATTAAGAGAATGGGAACCCTTTCTTTGTAATAGGTAGTTGACTTCTTCACATCAAAAGGAATGGAATAGCTTGTATACGATACAACCAACATGAAAGACCATTAAATCTTCTAAAGTTTAAGATCATATCTTGAGAGGGTACTCATTATATTATCATAGAATGGAAGACCCAATAACTATCTTATTCCTTAATAGTAGCTTTTCAAAAAACACAAGGAGTTTACTTCCCACTAAAACAAGGAAAGTTTGGATCGAAGATAAAATTAAATAAAGAAGAAAATTCAGACAGACGCTGAGAAGCAGGCCAAGCGTAAAAAACTAGCTGAGGAAATATGCGAGCTGATTGGAAATGAAGGGTAAGAGGAAATAAAGAAGATGCCTTTTAGAAATTATCTTATGGAGTTTGTTGTCCCCACCTTGAATGTTGGCCTCTTAGAAGTCTCCAACATCATCCCAAATGACCCAGTTGACCTCCTTGCAGAATTTTTGTATCAAAAGTCATATGATATGTGAGCCGATCAATCAACTTAAAAATATTGAAAGTGCATGGACAAAACCATATTTACAATGGTTTTCGATTATATTATTTTTATTGCATGAAAGCAGTGCTCAAGCCAATCGTAAAATTAAAGCAGTCTTACGAGGAAACCTTATAAGCCAAGCCATAGATCCATGCAGTGCCTTTGAACTTGAAGCTTCTCTTCAATCCCTTTTTGAAGGGAGAGTAGAAATACAAGATGATTAATCATGAACTAACGCTCTATAATAAACGAGTTGCTAATAATGAAATTACAGACGATTATGAGGTAAAAAGCTTTGATAAATTGTTTGTTATTGTATGTGAAATTGGCAATATGGAGACACGGGAGGATCAGATTAATAGATTGAATGAGACTGCCAAGTGGTGGAGTGACCAAAAGAGAATAATAAAGCAAAGGAAATAGCTAGGAGTGGTCAAGTACAAAACAGACAGGCAAATTGACAAATTAAGAGATTATCAAACTAAACTTTCCCAATCCCTTATCCATCCAGAAGAACCAGCTATCCTCCCACATGAAATCAGATATACATAAATTTTTCCATTTTAGATGAACTATCGCACATCTCATCGTTAGATGAATGTTCCAATCAAAAGGCTAGCTTAGTACAAGCGAAAAGTTATTAACATCAATGATAATCGGATGATGTAGAATGAGGATTTATCAGGGAAAAGATAGAAAGTTACTTACCCAATGCCCAAAAAAATATAACCTCCCGAAGAATTGCATGAGGAACAACCCCCAATGAATCCAGAAAACGCTGAAAACGTTCAATCCGCATAAGCCCAAGCTGCAACCAATGCCTAAAATCCTAACCCTGAAGTAAAGGCTGAAGGCGTGGTTGAGGAAGCCAATCAACAAGCCCCACCAGCCGAAGCCCAAGACCTCAATATGGGATTTGGGTAAGAGCCTGGGTATCCAGAATAATAGGGTGGTGAAGAAGAGCCTGCTGAAGATAAGCTGGCGCCGAGAAATAAGATTTATACTTGGTCTAATAAACAACGTTAGGAATATGAAAGAGGGAATAGATACGATAAGCCTTATATGTTTTACAAAGGCAAAGATTTTGAAATATAGAGAAGAATGTAGCAGAAGACTGTAAAAAAGCAACAATATAGCTTACAACTGCAGAGAGAATAAAAGGATTTTGTGAAAAAAGCTCACCAATGGGCAGGCTAGAAGTCTAAAATTGAAAAATAATTGCAATATAAGCTGGAGAATATGACAATGAACCATAGCTTTAACTTTAGCTATGAATAGCCTGAGAAAAAGGAAATGCTCAGTCAGCTTGATTAGAAAAAATATGGCTTTTCCATTCCTTTAAGATCGAATGGACAAAAGCAAGAAATCGACTTGACGGAGAAACTGCCATAAATATCTTAGTTTAGGCCTATTGAGAAGTAAATACGAAAGGATAGGTTAAAATCACTAAAACATAAATTTGCAACTATTTTAAACATCAAGTAGAATACTGAGTCAAAAGAGCCATATGTAGCATCCATGTGCCAAACCTCACCACAGAAGAGAAACTTTTCTATGATTTTGGAATAGCACAGTTTATAAAAATAAAAAATGCTTGAACTATAGTAAATTCAAAAAATCAAAGAAAGCTTAGGAAAATATCGTATTAATATCAATATACGTACATTAGCACAGGCTTTGGTCCCTGATTCTCAAAATTATCGATCTTAGGCATTTGTCTCCCCTCCGAAATTATTGCCCAATAATCCCTTTTTCGTTGAGCCAAAGAAGAAAAAAAAGAAATGATACTTATTTATAATATATACATAAACCAATAGAATCATTTCGCTATTGCCTTTAGTTTTTGATAAATTGATTTTTCTTATGATGAAAGTGCCTTTGGTATAATGACTTTTACGGTGATTATATGATCACCTTTATTATGGCTATTAGTCAAATAGAATCCTTAATCCTTAAGGACTATTCGATCTCCGTCTTGGTGTCCTTTGGGTATCACTATCTTTCGTTTTTATCCCTCAATGGTAGTTATTTATTTTTCAACACCTAGGACGGCATCAATAACAGATATTTGCATTTATGAAGTTGCATTCAATCCTTCCCTTCCAAATATAGCACTCTTCTTGACTTGAATTTTAACAATCAAATCACCTTCGAAATTACCTTTCCTTGGAAATTTCAAGCTCATTCCATCGTTTACTCCTCTAGGAATGCTAATTTATTATCGAGTTTTTTTCTTTTATATGCCACTGCCATTGCAAGATCCACAGTAATGTTTGATCTTTGAGCCAACTCCGCCACATGACCCACATGGGATTTCCATAACAAACATACCTTGCCTAATATTTTGAACTCCTGAGCCCTCGCAACCACGACATTGCTCGGGTTGAGTTCCTGGCTTACATTTGCTGCCTTTGCATTTTTCGCATGTACATCTTTTCTCGTATTACAATACCTATATATTTCGAAAGATTTACCTTTGTGCATCCTTTGACACTTTATTAGAAGCTTACCGTAATATTCATGGTACTAACTTATTGCTATTTCTTTTTATTTTTGCCTTGACGAGGGTTAAATCCTGTTCCACCGAATAAATCCCGAAGGATGTCTTCCAAATCTTCATTATTCTTTCGCTTTCCTCCCTTGTGGAATCCCTTGAAATGATTGAAAATGTCCTCTTGTGTAAAATTTTCATACTAATTTCCATCTTCTGCTGCAGATCCTTAACCTGTGTACCCAGTCTGATCATAATTTTGCCTTTTTGAGGGATCAGATAAGACTTCGTAAGCACTAAATAAGAGGGAATAAACTTATTAATTTCGGTGAACTTCTCCTTGGCTTATGGGGAAGGGTTCTTATCAGGATGGTACTCTTGGGCAAGCTTATAATAGGCCTTCTTTATGTCCTTAGCCTACGCATCTCTGGCAACTCCTAATAAGTCTATATTGTCTAACATGTACTATAAAGATCTTTTTTGTTCGCAGCCTTGTGGGTGGATCGCAGATAGATGTTTTGCGAGTTGAGTCTGGAGAGATTAATAAAGTTTGTGGCTAGTCTCTTTAACATTGTGTATCAACAGTTGATGATAAAATTAAATTTGGCTATTTAATGATTACTACTTAATTAAATTACCAATATTAGCAACTGCTTGTAAAAGTGCCAATTTTAAATATATTAAATGACTGAAGAAAGGGCATTCGAGGTTGAGGCAATTATCACTTCCCGCCAAAAGGCAAAAGAGAGGGAGTTTTTAGTTAAGTTTAAGGGCAGCTAAAAGCCCACATGGCAACCATAGTCCAACAAATCATTAAAACCTTATTATGACCATTACTACGATCTCATGAATTGCTCGTTTGAGTACTTTCCAACTGTCTTCAGCAAGAGGGCCAATCATTTTTCCGTGCAAATATAAGGGGAGAAACTAGTAATTCTAAAAAAAGGGAAGACAATAGATGACCTAACGACATTAACATTTAGGGAAAAGAACAGTTTAATTGATAAACTTGAAAGCTTATGTTACGAAAATATTAAGAATTCTGATTCATGATCATTCATATATTTATTTTGACAAAACAGTCATTTATCTTATCTAAAGCTTTTTCGCATCGAAGTGAAGTGGACGATCTTATTGGCCGGAATGTAGTGTAAAGTTGCGAGGGAATGTTCAGTACAAAGTTTATCAATAGTGATTAAACCCAGAGATCAATTACTATTTATTCCTTGGTTAAGCGCTTTAGCTCCTAAATAATAAACGAAATACCTGAAAACTCTCACTTATTCCTTCCAAGCCTGAAATCCACTACAGTTTCAAGCGAGCTTAGCACGACTCAATAATTTAAACCAGATAGTACATTCTCATCTAGTTTTTACGCTATTCTCTTTTGTAGAGCTCCTCAGCCTCAATGTAAACGCCCAATATAGATTATATTTCTTCTTTTAGCTTTTTTACTTTATCCTCTTCCCTTATAGGAAAGATAATTTCAGTAAGAATTAAAGATATTTAGGACTGATCAACTGCCTCAATTTTGGTCCTATTGGGGAGAATGCTGATAAACTATTTATTGAGAATATATCTTAGGCAGTAGATGGCTAACTTGCGGTTATTATTGTAATGCTTTATCTTATAGAAGAGTGTGCCTTTGAATAATCGATGGATACAAAAAATAACTCCTATTGCTCGGAATAAGTAATTGTTTGCAACAATTGAGATGAATATTAGGATGCCGAAGATAATGACAGACCGGCGAGGATCGGCCCAACATAAAATATTGCAGATTTTCTCCACAATATTTATTACCGCACTAATCATTCTTAGAACCAACTCAATAATCTTTTTCACTTAAAACACCCTCTCAATTAAACCCGGTAAGTCTTATTTTATTCTAAACCTTTTTTAATGAATTTTGAATTCCCAATACTAAAATTTTTTGTTTTTAGCATATTCAGTTTTCTCCAACTTTCCATCAATATTGAGAGCATAGTCTTCCTTGAGCTTTGTTAAATTCTGAGTCCATTTGATAAATTTGAGTTAGTTTGAATCAATGCAGAGCGGTTGTTTGTGGCTCTCATGTTTGTACTTGAACACATAGTCTTACATGAGCTGCTTTATCATGAAGTTACAGGAGGGTATGTTGTAGGTCATGCCGATGATAATCAAGGTTATTAATATCTGAAAGAAAACACCAGAGTGTCCAAGGACAATTATCAAAGGAAGAAGAATGAAAAAGGTATAACCCATTCTAGGATACTTGAAGAGGTAAACGTTTCGCCAAAAAGCTGTAATAAACAGTGCAATATTTCCGATTATCCTAAGGACTCTATCCACTGTTATGACTAAAAGCTCAGTATCTTGGGTTTTTTGCAATCCTTTAAGTATTTATCCGTCATTTTAGTTTGCAAAAGAATCAGCATAAATGCTAGCTATGCTTGAGTAGTTTATTACTGACATCTCAATAATGCATTAGTATTTTCTTGATAGATTTTATGGAGCTATAGGCTTCGCATGAATCTTTTATAGACCGTATCCTGAAGAATAGCTTACAAAGTCTGAATAGCAAAGCCGATATACTCCTATGCATTTCTATTCGGTCCCATGGCTTATAATTCCATCATTTTAGTTCATCATCACTTGGATGAAAATATTTGCAAAAGTATTTGAGATGGGTCTAAGTAAGGGTGAAGATACATTAGAAATCCTTGCCTGATATTAGCTGAAGCATTGGTATTAATATTCATTCTCTTGGTCTAATAAATGAGCCCAGACGCATTGATTCTCAGATATAGAATGGGTGATATTTTTGGATCCACATTTTGGAGCATAATTTTATGGAAGATAAGAAATAATTTGCCAATAGGATTGAATACTCCTTCAATATCTTGGCAGCTGGATGTTTCATGCGAGGCCTTCCTTAGTAATTACCTTGCCTGGGCAAGTTAGAACTTTTCTCCTTCTTTAACCTTGATTAGCATCTTCCTATAATCATATTCATGCGATATAGCCTTAATAATCTGATATTTACAAGAGTGGTGAAATCTTGAAGATAGGTTGGCTCATTATCAAGCTCCATCTTTTAGCAAAAATGATCGAGGATATTTTTCTATCTGTGGCAATAGTCTATCTTAGATTGATAAAGCTAAACTTTGGTCTTGAAATTATTGTCCTAAATCTTTATAAGCATACATTTTTGTGCTTATATAATAGCAAGCACGAATTCTATATTTTTAGAAAGCGCTATTTCCATTCTTATTATTTGTCAAATTTTATGAGAAACTACGTACTGATAAAAGATCGGAACTCATCCTCCTCTATATCTTAGTTAACTTCTTTTATTATTTTCCTTGGGTCATAAAAAGAAAGTTCCTCAACCATTCTATGCTAAATATTTGAATCATGCTAATAATCCTCTGACCTATTGCTTTTGGATTCTTTCATACTTTTGCTTTTCATAGAATCCACAAAGTCTTCTTTATGCGAGGCAAACATTTTTTCCTTGAACTATTTGACCTGTTCTCCAGCCATGAAAACATAGATGGTTGAAAGCAGTCTTCTATTAGTTTAATTTGTAATTTTTTAGCAATAGATGGATACGATTTTATTTAGCATTTTCTAAAAATAATTTCTTCTTGTTTCCTCCCGATTTACTACTTGGAACTTGGAAGGGAATTCTGGAAGATGGAGGTCAATATTTTTGAAATTCATTTTGATGACTTCTTGAAGTGCCTAGAATTCACTATACCTCTTCATGCATCGCAGCACTAGCTTCTTACTGATATACAATTATATAATGTATTTCTGAGTTAGGCCTCAGTTACCTTATGCTGGAATATCTATTTCACTGCTCCAACCACTCGGATATCGCAATCGTAGGCTAGCTCGAATAAGGTTCCCAGTGAGATCTTGCAGCATTACACCACATTGGATTCATCCATCAGATTAGCTCGACAAATAATTATAATACATTTTGATATAACAATGCTCAAATATTTTGTGGAGGAAGAGGAGGAGCAGCCCACCGAAGCAGTCCACAATATTATAAAAACACATCACATACATAAGCGCTAGTTTACTCCCTTTCACCTTGACTGCTAGTACACAAAAAAGAAGTTATGCTACTGCTCGGCTTTTGCGGTAAGCAAAATGTCCAAAGGCAGCAAGATCAAAGTTTGGCAGTCGTATCAGCCAGTGCATGATTACTATACCAAAATCAATCAGAATGAAGTCTAAAAGGCCAAAAAGATAGTACATCTATTTCTATCAAGTATCACCATTGCCGCGATAAGATACGTAAACTGAGTAAATCCTAAATCGCTGAATTTGTTAGGAACCTGCGTAGTGAGAAAAGCCTCCATATGGGCGAGAATGGCTAATATGAAAATGTATGATTCTATAAAGTAATGCTAAATTGATGGGTATTTAATGACTTCTATAATATTTGGATTTGTTTTAAATGCCAAGGGAAGTTTTAAACAAGTACCCGACTCTCTGCAGCCATGACTTTCAGAAAAGTCTAACAAATGAGGTGGAGTTGCACTGCAATCAAGAGGCTGGATTAGTGCATAAGATCTCTCAATACGGGAAGATGTGCAACAAATGCACACAGATAATAAAAGATTCATATACTGGTGAGGGAGATTGCATTATCTGTAGTGAGGTCATTGAGCAATATCTGAAGGACAGGTAACTTTGCCAGCACGATATCCGATAGTTTGAAGAAATACAAATCAAGTGCTTGGACGATGCTAATCTCAACCATGATGTCCTTTTCAAAAGCGAAATCTGCAAAAAATGCTGCGATAAAGTTAGGGCGGCTTTCATGAACAGTAAAATTTGCAAGATCTGTGAGGGGAGATAGAATGAAGTGATTAAGGATCTTTAAAAGGTTTATATCTCATCGTCCTACAGTCATATCAAAAATATCCTGGCAATCCTTCAGGCCGCAAAGGCGCCGGATCAAGTCTATAAAAATGAGATTTAATCAGCTTGCAAAGCTTAGCCAAGAGTTACACGGTAAGAAAATGGGATAGTTTCTCAGAAACTTATCGATGAATACAATTCGTAAGACAAAGAGTAATCTCATATTTCTAAAAGGTACAACCTTTACCCTAAATGCCGAAAGCATAAGCTAAGTGCTATAAACGTTTGTAACTCCTGCTTGGTGGCCCTACTCAATCTTGATTGCTGCCCTTATGGATGCATCTAATAGGGGAAGAATGAGACCAAAGTTAAAAAAGAAGTAAATGTAAAATACTACTAAACTGGGTTTTTAAACATTTATCCTCAATTCAGCAAAAATTCATATTTCTTTTAACTATTTGTAATCAAATTAATCTAAGAGAAAGCGAGATTAGATAGATGGGAAATCAACCTAAAGAAAATTTATCCTAAATCCTCTTTCTAAGAAAAATATGCCTAAAAAATTGCATTATATTCTTCAGTTGTTGCTATCTCCAAGTCTGATTTCTTAGTAAGCGGCGGAGTAACTGGCAGTTTCCTAGAGAAAATGAAACCAACCAATAACTCATACATAGTCTCAATTTCAAGTGATCAAAAAGATTTTTCAATTGTATAGATTCCTCCTATGAAAAAAGCTCGATCAGGACACTGCTTAGTGTATCACTAGCAGCGAAAGATGGTGTTTGCAGTTGGTGGATATTCTAAATAGTAAGGCTTTATAAAAGAGGCAGAAGTGTATAGTTTAGAAAGCAAGCAATGGTTTGCAATAGGAAGTCTAAATGTCTAGAGGTCGAAGGCAACCGGATGTGTATATCAAGATAGTGTGTATGTGTTTGGAGGATTAACAAGTAATGCAAAAATCCAAGAGGGACATGCCTAGAAATTTAACTTTTAAACCCAGAAATGGGAGGCATTAGCTTATAGTGGCTATGATTCTCCCTTCATTACTAATTCAACCGCCTCAACTTCTTTGTTGCCTTTCCAAAAGAAAGATACATTGATATTTTTCGGGGGTAGTAATATTGAGGCCAAAACAAATCTTATTCAGAAGTTAATCATAAAATAAAAATCATTCCAGATTGATCATCGAAGTTTCTTAGTATTGTAGTATTCAAGGGAAAATTCTGTATTAGGCCTTATAAATGACTAAACCTTGATATGTTTTGGAGGGAATCAATAGCATGAACCTTTCCTTGCTATTGACGTGGTAAAGATCAAAGCAAGTGAAAAGTAAGTCCAGACAGTTTATGTTAATGATAAAATTCAACTAGGCTCATATCGTTCAGTTGCAAGAGAAGACAGCGAAAAGTTGTATTCCAAGATGAAAGATCATTTGAAAAGATTTGGATTGATAAGCGAATAAGAAAAAGAATTGATAAAAGATGGAGGATTAGTTAATCCATTCAACTGCCAACTGATTGAAAAGCTATGGTTTACTATTGGCAAAAACTATGTATGGTTAACACTGTGATCTATCATCAAATAATCATTAATTCACCTTAAACCATCTAAATCAAGTAAAAACAAGTGTTTATTTAATTATTATTTGGTGCATCATATATAATTCATTCTCTTACTCACTTATTTCTTTAAGTCCTCGAGCTCCATCCTTATTGGCTCTTCATAGTAATTGTGGAAATTAAATATTGCTCCGTTTCGCTAAAAATAGAATACATCTTCCAAATTGAGTGAATCCATAATTCTCAAGTGATGGGCATAGAATTTCCTCTCGCTCTTTTCATCCTCGAACGATATCTTCTTAGCTCCACTGAACAAAGTTCTGACATATTCTCTCAGATATCGCTGATAAACTTTTTCATTGAGTGGGGATGAAGGATTGTTAACAACCTCTTGGAGTTCAGTGTTCAACATTTTGGTTTTTTCTCTAATCCTATCGTCAAAGGTTTTATAGTACACTTTGAAGACATCATACTCCTTCCACACATACATTTTTATATCAACAAAGTCTTTTTCTCCTTGGAACTGTTCCCAATATTGAAGGTTAGCATGTTTAGCATCTTTGGTTTCCATAAGCTCTTTCAAGTTCAACAACAGCTGAAGAAGTTTTCTTATCAACAAGTATCCAACAATATCTGAAAGCTCGGTTTCTCTTCCAATCGTCATCGTCTATTAGGCAATAGATGCCAGCAAAACATAGATATTTCTTCGATGCAGCAAGTACTTCGAGTTCCTCTTAAAGGCTTTGATCTGTTTTTCCCTTAGAGTTTATTCATCGCCAATGATATCTTTTGTTGATTATTGCTTGCTCATTTCCTGTTGTTGTTTTGGATTTTATTTTTTCTCAACTGATTTTTTGCGAAGTTGATCTCTTTTGATAATTTATCCTTTGAATGTTTCAGGTTTCTTCTTATTGACTACATCATATGCGTAGTTGTTGATATTTTAGTTCTTTTCTATTTCCTTTGGGTGCTCAACAATCATGTTAGTTTTCAGATAAAACTTTGACGCATTAAGAGTGATATCCTCCGATTGACCCATGGTCTTCTCCATCTATTTCTTGACTTGGTCTTATAAAAGATGGTTAATAGGGTGGGCGAATAATTTTTACCAGTCTATTCTCTTGTTTGGATCGACAGTTAACATCTTCTTCAATACATCTTCAGTCTATGGAGATATCGAATTTATTTCTTTTGGGAATTTCAATGGCTTTGTTTTGATATTGTTCACTAATTCGACCATATTCGCTGCTTTGTAAGGCGGGCTAAATGAATGTACGGTTACCTTCCGAAAAGCATCTCATAGAAGACCACTCCAATCGACCAGATATCTGCTTTAATATTATACTGAGTTCCACCCAAAACCTAAGGAGCCATGTTGAGTGGTGATCCAAGCATGGTCTCTGCGAATTCCTCTTCTGAAAGAAGCTTGGAAAACCCAAAATCTGCAATTTTGATTTCACCATCATGTAGGAGTATATTGGCTAATTTGAAATCTCGATGCATGATTTTGTGCTTGTAGAGTGTCTTAAAGCCATTGAGGATCTGTACAAAGAACTAGATAGCTTCCTTTTCAGGAAACTTCTTATTCTTTTTGAGGTATTGGGATAGATCACCTTCGTTACAGTATTCCAAGATGAGGTAGAAATTGTTGGCCGTCTTCTTAATATCATACAATTTGATGATATTTTTGTTATCGCATGTCTTAAGCACTTTTATCTCATTCTCCAGCAATTACAAGAATTTACCTTTCATTACCATTGACTGTACCTTTGATGTTCTGCCGGTTTATTGCCTTTATCGCAATGTCCGTATTATCGTTCTTGTTGTATCCCTTGTAAACATCACCGTATTGCCCAGAACCGATCTTCCTTTAGAAGACATAGTTGTCAACTACTTTCGGCATTTTTAAAATATCAAATCACAAACTATTCAAAAATATATCCACTTATCAAATATTATTCGTTCCAAAGCCACAGATATAAAAATCAACCCTTTTTATATTATTAATCTTTATTTGAAAACCAACTGCCACATATGCAACGAAAAGGCAGCAATAAGGAAAACGTTCCACCACAAAATAAGGTTAAACAAGTGAAGTCGAAGGAGAAAAGGAAGCAAAAAATGGTTTATGTTCCATCTCTTTAAAAAAATTCTTCATCCAAATGCAAGTACAAGAGCCCTCAAAAGTAGTTGTAGATGCTAAAAAAGTAAAATATTGGTAATGTAGTGAGGTGGTGAAGATGAGAAAGTAGATATAGGTGTTTAAAGCATACTATTTAACTCAAAATACATCTCAAAACTCTTTGGAAAACAATCATTTCCAGGAATCAATTGCTTACAGCAAGGATAGCAAGAGAGCCAGAAGCGATTCCAACGAATAGTATTTAATAAACAGCTCTAATTAGAATGGCCTAAGTAGTGTATAGCAGTCAAATTACTATATTCAATATTATCTTTAAAACTGATTTTTATATTCTACGCGAATCTTGAGCAAAAGTCGGCAATCGTTATTGGCATTATTCTATTACAAACTAAATCCCCCAATTGTGAATATATATGAATAAATAGTTCGATTTGCTTGTTTAAATCATCTTTCAATTATAAGGAATGTTTGGTTTGTATCTCCGTGGAAGCCGTGCTTTTGGACTCTTGTTCCATTGTTATAGTTGTTTGCCGGGACATCGATGGTATGACCTGTGAATGATCGAAGGTTGAAGCCTTTTCCTACTTTCGTGGATGGATCAATACTCCAGTTTGCACCTGATTTTTCTCCTTGTGGCTTAGTGACAATATCTGCGCCAGCGAATAGGCCAGGACCAACTAAGTATTGTAAATTGGCTGATGACTTGATGTGGTATTTCTTTTCATTAGAGTCATATTCAAAGATATATTTCTGTGCAATGTTCCCATTGAAATCTGCAATAACAACGTGACCATCCTTAGTCACCTATAAGCATTTTGATTCAACCGCTGAGCAGATAATAGCATAAGTGTAATTTTTCTTGAAAATTCCTTACATTTAGACACTGAAGCCTTGGTTGGAGGAGTGATCTTTATGATGATCTTTGTGATGGTGTCCATGAGAGCTATGTTTGTGATGGCCATGCTCTTAGTGGTGTTGCTGGGGAATAGGCTGGTCTGCAGGCACAATCAGCCAAATTTGGTTCCAATTGTTGTGGCTATCCCATTGTTGAATCTTGCTTCCATTGTGAGTATTCCCATTCTCCAAATCAAGAGATTTTCCTGCCAATGAAACTATTCTGTAACCTCTATTGGCAAATTCTCCTTGAGTAACTTTCACAATGTCAAACCAGTTTGTTTAGTGCTGTCCCCCGTCAGCCTCAACATGAGCTCCATTCTGATGTTTGTGATGGTTGATGTAGAGTGCGGAATTGGAAGATTGGACAACAAAGGCAAACTTATTTCCTTGCTGGACAAATGTAAACCTTTGGCTTGCATCTCCAACATAATCACCTATAGCGAGTCTTTGGTGGTGATGATCTTTCATAATAGTAAAAGCCTTGTTGTGCTCTTTAGCAGAGACGATCCTGTAGTGAGTGTTGGGAATGGGCACAAACTGGTGTTGTACTTCAAATGAAAAGTTGCTGAACCCTTGCATATCTATCTAATAATAAATCTAACAATAAAAAAAATATTTATAATATGCTCTTGCTCTTTAATAATTAAATCTTTACTTCATTATACTCAAATAAATAATTCATCAT
>JACCDV010403005.1_pt1 | contig 18695 bp, 18 predicted proteins | sample 7446131 | NCBI WGS metagenome assembly JACCDV01 (sample SAMN15323448, study PRJNA562643) | freshwater metagenome | isolation source: river surface water | place: USA:Blue River Watershed | collected 2017-08-17 | reverse complement strand
TTGGCGGCGCCACAGTTGGGCCAGCAACACCGGGATCACGATGTACAGCACCACCGAGGTCAGCAAGGTGTCCCACGGCACGGTGATGGCCGACATGCCCAGCAACAGACCCACCAGCGGAGCAAAAGCGAACACCATGATGCTGTCGTTGAGCGCCACTTGCGAGAGCGTGAACAGCGGGTTGCCGTTGGTGAGGCGACTCCACACAAACACCATGGCGGTGCAGGGCGCAGCCGCCAGCAAGATCAGGCCTGCGATGTAGCTGTCGAGTTGGTCGGCAGGCAGGTAGGGGGCGAACAGGTGGCGGATGAACACCCAGCCCAGCAGCGCCATCGAAAACGGTTTGACCAGCCAGTTGACGAACAAGGTCACGCCGATGCCGCGCACATGCTGGCGCACTTGGCCCAAGGCGGCAAAGTCCACCTTGACCAACATGGGGATGACCATCACCCAGATCAGCAAGCCCACGGGCAGGTTGACCTGCGCCAACTCCATGGCGCCGATCGCCTGAAATACAGTTGGAAAGAGCTGGCCGAGTGCAATACCGACCACGATGCACAGAAACACCCAGACGGTGAGGAAGCGTTCAAAAATATTCATGGCGTTTTCAGTTGGCGTGAATGCGCAGAAGTTCTGCCTGCAGTTGAGCGGCGTTCAAGGTGTCCAGAGGCAATTGCAGCAGTTGCAACATGCGGTAGCCGATGGCTTGCCGCGTTAGCTCAAAGGCCTGGCGTTTGCCCTCGTCACTGCCCAAGGCATTGGACGGATCGGGGTAGCCCCAGTGCACCTTGACCGGGCTGCCGGGCCAGTAAGGGCAGGTCTCGGCAGCAGCACTGTCGCAGACGGTGATGACGATGTGCATCTCGGGTGCGCCCGGTGCGGTGAATTCATCCCAGCTTTTGCTGCGGTAGCCGATGGTGTCTATGCCCGCATGGCTCAAGGCTTCCAGCGCAAAAGGGTTGAGTCGACCGCTGGGCGCGCTGCCTGCGCTGTAGGCGCGAACATCTTTGCCCAGCTGCCGGGCCCAGTGGTTGAGCATGCCTTCAGACAAGACGCTGCGGGCGGAGTTGTGGGTGCACAAAATGAGGACGTTGGTGGTCATGGTGGTTTCAGCAATCACAAGCGGTGGCCGATTCGGCAAGGCAAGCCTCACCTTGGCAGCAGTTTTGGGTCAGGTAGGCGAGCAGGCCGTTCATGTGCGCATATTGCGCGCGGTAAATCAGGTGGCGACCGCTGCGCTCTTGCGTGATGAGCTCAGCGCTGAGCAACTCTTTCAAATGGAAAGACAAGGTGGCCGCAGGCACGCCCAGACCTTCGGCCATGACGGCGGGGGTCAGGCCTTTTGAGCCAGTGACCACCAGAGCGCGAAACAGTTGCAGGCGATGGGGTTGTGCCAGCGCGGCCAAGGCTTTGATGACTTGTTTTTCTTCCATATTTTGACTTTATTGGAAATATATGTCAATTGTATGACGCAGCCTCGACGCAGCGGCTAAGATGCCTTATCACTCAAAGCGCTGCCGTGGACCTGCCCTTCAACACCGATCCCTTTTTTTACCTGGTCTCTGTGCCTGCTGTGCTGTTGCTGGGCATCAGCAAAAGCGGATTCGGTGCAGGCCTGGGCTCGCTGGCGGTGCCGATGATGGCGCTGTCGGTCACGGTGCCGCAGGCAGCAGCCATCCTGATGCCGGTGTTGTTCGTCATGGATGTGCTGGGCATGGCGGCTTTTCGCAATGATCTGGACAAGCGGCTGCTGCGCTTTATGTTGCCCTTTTCCTTGCTGGGAATTTTCATCGGTACTTTGCTTTTCAAATACCTGGACCCGCATTGGGTGGCCGGTATCGTCGGCTTGTTCACCTTGCTGTTTCTGGCCCAACGATTGATTTTTCCGCCGCATCCCGACAGCGCACCGCCGCCGCGCTGGCTTGGCGCGCTGTTGTTGACGACATCCGGCTTCACGAGTTTCATTGCCCATGCGGGCGGCCCGCCGGTCAATGCCTATGTGATCCCGCTCAAGCTCAAGCCGGTGGTGTTCACCGGCACCATGGCCTTTTTGTTCTTCTTTGTCAACATGGCCAAGTGGGTGCCATACGCCTGGCTGGGTTTGCTGGATATGCGCAACTTTGCCACCTCACTGGTGCTTTTGCCTTTGGCGCCTTTGGGGGTATGGATGGGTGTGCGCATTGCCCGGCGCATCGAGCCTCAATTGTTTTATCGGCTGGTTTACATGGGCATGTTCCTGACAGGCTCCAAGCTGTTGTGGGACGGTTTGCATTGATGTGCAATAGCTGAGTGCCCTGCAAAGGGCGTGCGCTGAAAGGCGTCATCAAAATTTCATATTCATGACTTTTCCATGTCATGACCGCTCTGGATGATCGTGCCAACGATCACAAGGAGTGTCCACATGAAAGAGTTGCCCAGCCCCACATTCGCATTGTCCCCGTTGAATTTGCCCAGGGGGTCACTTCATCCGGCGCAGCCCAACTCCACTGTGGATTTCCTGCCTCGCCGCGCCCAAAGTGCTATTGCGGTCAGTTGGGCAAAGCATCAAGACGAAGTCCGCGAAGCGCAGCGACTGAGATTTGACATCTTCGGCACCGAGATGGGTGCACGTTTGTCCACCAAAGTGGCGGGCCATGACATCGATTTGTTCGACGATTATTGCGAGCACCTGCTCGTTCGTGAAACAGAAACAGGACAGGTGATCGGCACCTACCGCGTACTGACGCCCGAGCAGGCCAAACGCGCCGGCAGCACCTACAGCGACACCGAGTTTGACCTGACCCGTCTGCGCGACATGCGCAGTCGCATGGTGGAGCTGGGACGCAGCTGCGTGCATGCAGACCATCGCCAGGGCGGCGTGATCATGGCGCTGTGGGGAGCCTTGTTTGAATTCATGGAGCGCAACCGACTGGATGTGATGATCGGTTGCGCCAGCATTCCCATGCTGCACAACGGTGTGGTGACCGGTAACGCTGCAGCCAGCATTTGGCACCAATTGCGTGAAACGCATCTGGCGCCGATTCAATACCATGTGCGTCCGCGTTTGCCTTTGCCGGTAGATGAGCTGGAGCATGACCTGCTGATCGAGCCGCCTGCGCTGATCAAAGGCTATTTGCGCTTGGGCGCCAAGATTCTGGGTGCCCCCGCATGGGATCCGGATTTCAACACGGCCGATTTGCCCATGATGATGCAAACCGCCGATATCCCTGCACGTTACCGCAGGCATTTCTCGGGGAGCGTCTGATGCGCGTGCCAACCGCAGACCTGCAAAAGGCCTTGCTGTTTGAGGCATCGCCGATGGTCAACAGGCCATTGGCTGGTGCCTCGGTCGATCAGCTCGCCGATGTTGCGGCGCCGACAGAAGACGACGAAACGCCCGCAGACCGCCCACGGTTGCGGGCGATTTTCATTTCAGACCTGCACATTGGCACACCGGGTTTTCAGGCTGATGCCTTGCTGGATTTTCTCAAGCACCATCCCAGTGACACGCTGTATCTGGTGGGGGACATTGTTGATGGCTGGCAATTGCGTCGCCGCTGGTTCTGGCCGCAAAGCCACAACGATGTGGTGCAAAAGTTGCTGCGCCGTGCGCGCAAAGGTTGCCGCGTGATCTATGTGCCGGGCAACCACGATGAGTTTGCACGGCACTTTGTGGGGCATGCTTTCGGCGGGGTGGAGGTGGTTCATGAAACTGTGCACATCACGTCCACGGGTCTCAAATTGTGGGTGATCCATGGTGACCATTTCGATGGTGTGATCCAGTGTGCCAAGTGGCTGGCTTACGTCGGAGACTGGCTGTATGAATTGACTTTGAAGCTCAACCGTTACCTCAACAGCTGGCGTGCCCGCATGGGTTTGGGGTATTGGTCTTTGTCGGCCTACTTGAAGCTCAAAGTTAAAAAAGCTGTGAACTTCATCAGCGACTTTGAGGTCGCGGTGGCACAAGAAGCCAAGCGTCGGGGTTATGACGGGGCCGTGTGTGGCCACATCCACCACGCCGAGATCCGTGACGTGAATGGCATCTTGTATTGCAACGATGGCGATTGGGTGGAGAGTCGAACAGCGCTGGTGGAGCACATGGACGGTCGCCTGGAGATTGTCCATTGGGGCGCTGGTGAGGCGGTGACCGTGCGTGAAATGCAAGCAGCGGAGGCGCTGGCATGAAACTGGCTCTGATCACTGATGCGTGGCACCCACAGATCAACGGTGTGGTCACCACATTGCAGGAATTGGTGGTGGCCTTGGCGCCATTGGGCGTGCAGGTGGAAGTGATTCATCCAGGCCTGTTTCGCAACAAGCCTTGTCCGGGCTACAAGGGCATTGACCTGGCGGTTCGTCCCGCCAAGCCCCTGGCTGAGATGCTCGATCGGTTACAGCCCGATGCCATTCATCTGGCCACCGAAGGTCCTTTGGGCTGGGCTGCGCGCCGTTATTGCCTCAAGCACAAGCTGGCATTCACCACCGCATTTCACACCAAGTTTCCAGAAATCTTGCACGCCGCCTTGCGGGTGCCATTGTCTTGGGGTTATGCCTTGTTTCGGCACTTTCACCGGCCCTCTTCGGGGGTGATGGTCCCCACGCAGGGCGTGCTCGACATGCTGCAAGCGCGTGCTTTCAAGCAGCTCAGGTCCTGGACACATGGGGTGGATCTGGGATTGTTCGCCTACCAGGACAAGCCTCTGGATTTGCCGGGTCTGTCCCATTTGCCCAGGCCTTTTTCTTTGTTCGTGGGGCGTGTGTCCTATGAAAAAAACATCGAAGCGTTTTTGTCCATGTCTTTGCCAGGCACTCGCATTGTCTGCGGCGTGGGGCCACTGGAAGACAGTTTGCGCAAGCGTTACCCCGATGTGGTCTGGATGGGGGTGTTGCCGCGCACCGATCTGGCCCGGATTTATGCAGCTTGTGATGTGTTCGTTTTTCCATCCAAAAGTGAGACTTTTGGCTTGGTCATGCTCGAGGCCATGGCGTGTGGCACACCGGTGGCGGCGTACCCGGTGGATGGCCCTTTGCAAGTCTTGGGTGCCGACCGAGGCGCTGCCGAAGGTGGGGTCTTGCACGCCGATCTGCGCAGCGCCACCGATCAGGCTCTCTTGGTGCCGCGCTCGCAAGCGCGCACTCGGGCCATGGCGTTTGATTGGCCACAAACGGCCAGGAGCTTTGCGGCCCATCTGGTTTGGGCGAAAGGAGCCGCCAGACAAAGACCCGCGCCTTTCACGGGGCTGTCATCAAATTGACTTGATGCTTTCTTACGATCGGAAGCATTGAGCATAGAAATGACAAAAATGAGTTCCGAATCCTTGGCCAGCCACGAGGCATCCAACCCGTCAGCATTGCTGGACCGCGACCTGAGCATCCTGGCGTTCAACGAGCGAGTGCTCGACTGGGCGCACAGACCAGAGGTGCCTGTGCTTGAGCGACTGCGTTACCTGTGCATTGTGTCGTCCAATCTGGATGAGTTTTTTGAGGTGCGCGCCGAGCCTCATGTGATGGGCGCCTTGCAGGGTTTGCGTTCGGGTCATTACACCCATGACAGCCTGGCCGCCATCACAGAGCAGGCCAATGCCATGGTGGCTCGTCAGTATGCGCTGTACAACGACGACCTGTTGCCGACACTGGAGCGCCAAGGCTTTCGAATTTTGTCGCATGGTGAGCGCAATGCTGAGCAACGCCGCTGGGTGCGCAGTTATTTTCAGCGTGAAGTCCAGCCTTTGCTGGTCCCCGTTGGTCTGGATCCTGCGCATCCGTTTCCGCAGGTGGCCAACAAGTCCTTGAATTTCATCGTTCAGCTCTCGGGCAAGGACGCATTTGGCCGCTCCAACGAGATTGCCATCGTCAAGGTGCCACGCGTCTTGCCGCGCTTGATTCCCTTGCCTGCCAGGTTGTGCGCTGGCTCCACGTCGTTCGTCTTGTTGTCCAGTGTGGTGCGTGCGCATTTGAGCGAGTTGTTTCCTGGCCGCGAGGTGGGGCAGTTTTCGCAGTTTCGTGTGACGCGCCATTCGGATTTGGCCGTGGACGAAGACGATATTGGTAATTTACGCACGGCGCTTCGGCAAGGCCTGCAGCATCGGCATTACGGGCAAGCGGTTCGGCTCGAAGTGTCCGCCGACTGCTCGCCACGTCTGGCCGAGTTTTTGCGCAAGGAATTTGAATTGCCCCAGTTGTCGGTCTTCCGCGTGAATGGCCCTGTCAACCTGGTGCGCTTGATGCAGCTGATCGATTTGGCGGATGCGCCTCATTTGCTGTTTCCGCCTTACAAGGCGAGCTACCCCGTGCAGTTGCCCAGCCATGGTTCGATCATGGCGCGCTTGCGCGAGGGGGATGTGGTCATCCACCAGCCTTTTGAAAGTTTTGATGGCGTGCTGGCATTTTTGCGCGAGGCAGCCCATGACCCGCAGGTCCTGGCCATCAAGCAAACGATTTACCGAACGGGCAGTGACCCGGCGATGATGGACTTGCTGCGTGAAGCAGTGCGCCAGGGCAAAGAGGTCACGGCCGTGGTGGAACTGAAGGCACGGTTTGACGAAGAAGCCAACATCAACTGGGCTGAGCAGCTGGAGTCGATTGGCGTGCAAGTGGTGTATGGCGTGGTGGGACTCAAGACCCACGCCAAGATGCTGCTGGTCACAAGGCGTGAAGGCCGCTCGTTGCGCCGCTATGGGCACTTGTCTACCGGCAACTACAACCCGCGCACGGCCAGGCTGTACACCGACATCAGCTACCTGACGGCAGACCCCAGCATCACCGCGGACATGGACCAGTTGTTTGTGCATCTGGCCAGTCAAAGTCGACTGCCCAAGATGAAGCGCTTGCTGGTGGCGCCCTTTCAGTTGCACGCAGACATGCAGGCTCGCATCCATGCGGTGGGCGAGGCCGCTGCTGCGGGGCGCGATGGCCGCATCGTCTTGAAGATGAATGCTTTGACCGATTTGCCCTTGATCGATGCTTTGCTGGAGGCCGGCAAGAAAGGCGCCAGGATCGACCTGATCGTGCGTGGCGCGTGCATGTTGCCTGCTCGCATGCCCGGGGTGAGCGAAAACATCCGGGTGCGTTCGGTGATTGGCCGTTTTCTTGAGCACTCGCGGGTGTTTTATTTTCGCGCTGGGCAAGACGAGTCTTTGTACCTGTCCAGCGCCGATTGGATGAGCCGCAACATGACGCGGCGCATTGAGCTGGCATGGCCTGTGGACGATCCCGTGCTGCGCCAACGCATCATCGATGAATGTTTGCTGGCGTATCTTCACGACAGCCGCGATGCCTGGGATCTGGCGCCCGATGGTCGCTACCACCGGGTGGGATTGAATGCGCCAGGACACGGCGCACAAAACGCCTTGATGGCGCGTTACAGCGCAGCAAGCACGCAGGAGTAACAGCGATGGATTTGATCTTGTGGCGGCATGCGGAGGCTCACGACGCCGAGCCGGGGCAAGACGATCTGCAGCGTCGATTGACTGCCCGTGGTGAAAAAAATGCCGCGCGAATGGCGGCCTGGCTGGAAAACCAATTGCCGCAAGGTGCACGGATCCTCAGCAGTCCGGCGGTGAGGGCTGAGCAAACGGTTCGGGCCTTGGGTCGAAAATACAAGATCCGAGACGCGCTCTCACCTGGCGCGGCTGTCGAAGACTTGCTCGAGGCAGCCGGATGGCCCGATGCCAAGTACCCCGTGGTCCTGGTGGGCCACCAGCCATCGTTGGGGGCCTTGGTTGCGCGCTTGTTGCACATGGGCACAGAACCATGTCCGGTTCGCAAGGGCTCGATCTGGTGGCTGCGCCATCGCCGCCGTGAAGAACAAGATCAAACGGTGATCGTGTCTGTCATGGTGCCCGAGCGCCTGTGAGTTCAGTCTTTGGCTGGGCGGCCGGTTTTGAGTGTGGGCACACCCGCCAGTGCTTTCTTGAAAGCCGCATCTGGCAGACCTGAGATCAGTTGCAGGCCGGCGCGGATCAGCTCGCTCTTTTTGACTTCCACGCCCAGTGTCATGGCGCGTTTTTTCATCTCGGCAATTTGTGTGAATTCGGTCTTGGGGATGGTGAAGCTGTCGCGCACCACTTTGACTTTTTTCTCTTTCACGACCTTGGCTTTCGCACTCTGGGTTTTGTTCGCCACAGGTTGGGCTGGTGCTGCTTGGGCCTGGGCAGGTGCTTGTGGCGCTGCCATCACTTTCTTGACCGCAGTTTGGGGTGCTCGTTTGGCGCGAACAGGCCCGGCTTTCTTGGTGGGGGCTTTGCTCACGGCCTTGCGGGTTGTGGGGGTGTTGTTGGCAGCAGTTTTGGATGTAGTCATCGCAGGTTCCTTAAAAAACAGTGCATACAGTTTATACCGTTATTTTCAAGGGGTCAACGCTTTGAAGATTCTGCGTTTATTTTGGCCAGCCAGGCCTGAGAGATTCAGGCGAATTCCACCTTAAAGTCCCAGCCTGTTTTGAGCCAGGCTGTGCTTTCTTCGCGCAGCAAATGGGCCGATTGGGGCCAGTGTTCAGCCCATGCTGCACTGATTTTCAGTCGAACAGATTGGCGTAGGGGGTCGCTGGTGATCTCGACCGATGAGCAATCGGGCTCGCGCCGGGCATGGCAAAAAATCACCGACAGACGCAAAGCCATGAGTTGTTGCACAAACAAAGGGTCCAGCAATTCGGTTTCGAGCTTGCGCAGTTTTCCGCGATGGCCTAAAACGAGTTGACTCAGCTTGTGCAATTCGTTGATGGTGAAACCCGGCAGGTCGGTGTTGTCCAGAATGTAGGCGCCATGTTTGTGGTAATCGCTGTGGGAAATGCGCATCCCGATCTCGTGCAATTGCGCGGCCCAGTGCATTTTGCGCAGATGCCTGGAGGCATCTTCTTGTGACGCGATTCCCAGCATGGATTGCAAGAGTCGTTGTGCGGTGCTGGATACCCGCTCGACTTGCAAGAGGTCTGCGCCGAAACGCTGGGTGAGCCAGTCCACCATTTGAGATCGTACGTCGTCTTGCGGGCTTTCCCGGTCCAACAGGTCGTACAAGGCGCCATGACGCAAGGCGCCTTGGGCCGCCACCATCTCATTGATCTGGAGCAAATCGAACACGGCGCGCAAAACCGCCAAGCCGCCGCCGATGACCGGACGCCGATCATCTTTGATGCCTTCCAGGCGAAGTTGTTCGGGCCTTTGTGCTTTGAGCAGCTTGTCTTTCAACCAGTCCAGACCGTCGCGGGTGATCAAGCCGTCGGGCCAGCCCGCCAGAGAAAGGACATCGGCCACCGCTCCGACCGTGCCGGATGAGCCGTAGCAGGTGTCCCAGCTGTTTCTGGGGTAGTTGATTTGCGCTTCATCCAGAACGGCTTTGGCTGCAATTTCGGCGGCTTTGAAGGCTGAATTGCTCCATTGCCCATCTGGAAAATATTTCATCGACCAGGCCACGCTGCCCACCCGGTACGACTCCAGTGTTGTGGCCTGCTCGAATTGACCCAAAATCAATTCGGTGGAGCGCCCGCCAATGTCAACCACCAGACGGCGTTCGGGCGAATGGGGCAGCAAGTGAGAGACGCCCAAGTAAATGAGCCGCGCTTCTTCTTTGCCGGCGATGACTTCAATGGGAAAGCCCAGGATGTCTTTGGCCTTGGCGAGGAAAACTTCACGATTACGCGCCTCTCGCAGTGTTTGCGTGGCCACAGCGCGCACCTGGTTGGGCTTGAAGCCTGCGATGCGTTCGGCAAAACGGGCCAGGCAGTCCCAGCCGCGTTGCATGGCCGCTTCGCTCAAGTTGCGTTCGGCATCCAGCCCATTGCCTTGGCGAACGGTTTCCTTGATGTATTCCACGCGCCGCAAATGCCCGGCTTCGAGTTGACCAATTTCCAGACGGAAACTGTTGGAGCCAAGGTCGATGGCTGCGAAGAGGGACTTGGGTTGCATGGCTTGGCGAAAAAAATAAGGTACTGCTGGCGCTTGATTATGTGACGTTTATTTGAACGTTTGATGACAGGCTGATGAGCCTTGCAGCTGTGTGCTGCAGATGCGTGGTCGATGCAGCGAAAAATGAGGATACGGCGTATCGCCTAGATGAAAGTGCCCAACCAAACAGCGGCCATGACCAAGGCCAATCCTGGCAGCGTCAGCACGGCAAATGCACGTCCACCGGCGCCGATGGCTACGGCTGCCTTGCTCAGGGTGTTGCTGCTGACTGCCAGCAAGATGGCCTGTTGAGCTTGAAGCAGGGACATCTGCTCTTGTGCCACCAGGCTGCTGGAAGAGGCGACTGTGGAGTGCGCATCGACCAAGCCTGACAGCAAGGCCGCAATCATCACTCCCGTGGCACCCAGCCATTGGTGCAGTGCAGCGGTCAGCACTGTGATGCTCAACACGGCCAGGCTGACCATCAAGGTGGTGGTGAGATCAAAAGCATGGCCCTTCAAATTTAATGAGGCCGGTTCATTTGCGGGTCCTTGCGATTTGGAAAGCCACAGCGCATAAAGGCAGGCTGCGCCTGCACCCAGTCCAATCGGTTTGAGCATGGACTGCAACAAATCCGGCACTGTCACCGAGATCAACAAGCCCAGCTGCAGCATGGTGGAAATCGTGGAGAGCATGGCCCCCGTGGCAGCAGAACGAACATGAAGAGGCTCGGCTTTTGCTGTTTGACCCATGCTCAAAATGGTGGCTGTGCTGGAGATGAACCCGCCTGCAAACCCGGCAATCGCCATGCCGCCGCGCAGGCCCATGATGCGTTTGGCCATGTAGCCCAAAGCACTGATGCTCATGACCATCACCACAAAGCGGGCCAAGTTGTGAAGGTTGATGGCCTTGAATGGCCCCATGAATTCATCAGGTGCCAAGGGCAACAAAATCAGGGCGGCGGCCAGAAAAATGATGACATCATCCAGCTCTTGCTCGGTGATGACTTGCCGAACAAACTGATGCATGCGTTCACGCGACGCCAACAAAGCCGTGAGTACGATGCCGATCACGGCCGCCAGGTCCGGTGTTTGCACCGACAAGCCACCCAGCAGACAGGTCAACAAGATGGCGACCTCGGAGGTCAAACCAGGGTCATGTGCCTGGGATTGCCGATACGAAAGAGCGGCCAGCACACCCAAAATGACCAGGGTGGCGATCAATAAAAGGACGCCCCCCAGCAGTTGCGCAACAAAACCGGTCAGTGCACAAGTGGCGAATGTGCGAATGCCCGCGGAACGCCTCAAGGGACCTTCTCCTTCGCGGCGTTCGCGTTCTGCGCCGACAAGAAGACCAATGCCCAGGGCAACGCAAAAATTAAAAAGCAAGGCGGGTGCTGAAAAAGGAAGCATGAGGAGGCTGGAAGAGAAATGGCATACCTTGGAATGCATCATGGTGAAGCGGGTGGGTGCCTGCCTTGACCTGGAGCAAGGAAAGGGCCAAGTTCCTGGCGAATTTCTGGATTGAAACCCTGCAGTTTTCTATTTGACACATCGTTGTCACAATTGGGGGTTAGATTTCATCTTGTTCCCGAAAGTGGTCAAAACCATGCCGGGTTCTCTGAATTTTTATGACCCTGAACCAGGAGTTGAAATGTTGAAAATGAAATCCGTCATCGCCGCTGTGGGCCTGAGCGTTCTGGCCGCCACCAGCTGGGCTGCCGACATCACTGGCGCTGGCGCCACATTCCCTTACCCCATGTATGCCAAGTGGGCTGAAGCCTACAAAGCCGCTACCGGTACGGGCTTGAATTACCAATCCATTGGCTCTTCGGGTGGCTTGAAGCAGATCCGCGCAAAAACCGTGACTTTCGGAGCGTCCGATGCCCCAGTCTCGGGTGCCGATCTGGAGAAAGATGGCATGGTGCAGTTCCCCGCCATCATCGGCGGCACAGTGCCTGTGGTGAATCTGGAAGGCTTTAAGCCCGGCGAGCTGCGCATCAGCGGCCCCGTGTTGGCCGACATTTACCTGGGTGCCATCACCAAATGGAACGATGCCAAGCTGGTCGCCCTGAATCCTGGCAAGAAATTGCCTGAGCAGGCTATTACTGTCGTGCACCGCGCTGACGGTTCGGGCACCACGTTCAACTTCACCGATTACCTGAGCGCTGTCAGCAAAGACTGGGCTGACAAGGTGGGCAAGGGTGCCGCAGTCAAGTGGCCTGCTGATTCTTCAGTGGGTGGCAAGGGCAACGAAGGCGTGGCCGCCAACGTGAACCGCGTCAAAGGCGCCGTGGGTTATGTGGAATACGCCTACGTCAAGAAAAACAACATGAACTTTTTGCAGTTGCTCAACGCGTCTGGCAAATACGTCAGCCCCGATGACCTGACCTTTGCCGCCGCTGCAGCCGGCGCCGACTGGTTCAGCGTACCGGGCATGGGTGTGTCGATGGTCAATGCCAAAGGCAATGACAGCTGGCCCATCAGCACCGCCTCGTTCATCTTGATGTACAAGAAACCTGCTGACAAAGCTTCTTCAGACGAAGTCCTGAAGTTCTTTGACTGGGCTTTCAAAAACGGCAAGAAGATGGCCTCCGATCTGGACTACGTGCCACTGCCTGACAGCTTGACAAGCCAGATCCGCAGCAAGGTCTGGACCGAGATCAAGTAAGTTTTTCGGAAGTCGGGCGTCCGACTTTCAGGCCCTTCACCTTTCGGGGTGAGGGGTTTTGTTCAAAGTGGTGTTCATCATGCAGTTGTCACAAGGAATTCAAATGGATCCGATCGAACAGGCCAGCCGCGCGCCCGATCACAACATGCTGTCCGTCGTGAAGCGTCAACGCATCCAGGATTTCTTTTTCCACAAGATCACACTGAGCTTTTCACTGCTCGTCTTGTTTGCCCTTTTGGGCATCATCATTTCCTTGTTGATCAATGCTTGGCCGTCGTTGTCCAAGTTTGGTTTCGAATTCATCTGGCGTGTCGAATGGGACATCGTCAACGAGGATTTTGGTGCGGCCATTGCCATCTTTGGCACACTGGTCAGTGCACTGATTGCGCTGGTGATCGCCGTGCCTTTGTCTTTTGGCATCGCCTTGTTTCTGACCGAAACTTGCCCGACTTATTTGCGCCGTCCACTGGGTACCGCCATCGAGCTGCTGGCTGCTGTGCCGTCCATCATTTACGGCATGTTCGGTTTGTTCATCTTTGCGCCGCTGTTTGCCGAGTATGGTCAGCCCGCCTTGCAATCGACCCTGGGTCAAATGCCCATCATCGGCAGCCTGTTTGGGGGGGCCATGAACGGTGTGGGCATCCTGGCTGCCGGCATTGTGCTGGCGTTCATGATCGTACCGTTCATCGCCGCCGTCATGCGCGATGTTTTCGAGATCGTGCCGCCTATCCTGCGCGAGTCGGCTTATGGCTTGGGTTGCACCACTTGGGAAGTGGTGCGCAGCATCGTCTTGCCTTACACCCAAAAAGGCGTGATCGGTGGCGTCATGTTGGGCTTGGGCCGTGCATTGGGCGAGACCATGGCCGTGACTTTTGTGATCGGCAATTCGCAGCGCCTGAGTGCATCGCTGTTCTCGCCGGGTACCACCATCGCGTCCACCTTGGCCAATGAATTTGGCGAGGCGGCGGACTTTCACTTGTCCACCTTGTTCGCATTGGGCTTCTTGCTGTTCGTGATCACCTTCATTGTCTTGAGCGTCGCCAAGATCATGTTGATCCGCGCAGAAAAAGCCAAGGGCACCAAGACCTGATGCCCCGCACTGGAGAAATACGATGGATCTGAAAATTTACAAACGCAGACAGCTGGCCAACCGAATCGGTTTGACGCTGTCGATGTCGGCGATGGGCCTGGGCCTGTTCGTCTTGCTGTGGATCTTGTTTGTGCTGCTGTCCAACGGCTTGGCTGCACTGGACTGGGCCATGTTCACGCAATCCACACCAGCGCCTGGCTCTGAAGGCGGTGGCTTGGCCAATGCCATCGTGGGCAGTCTGATGATGGTGCTGGTGACGGCTTTTGTCAGCACGCCCATTGGCATCTTCGCCGGGGTGTACCTGGCCGAGTACGGCGACCAGAGCAAAACCGCAGAGCTGACCCGCTTTGTGACCGACATCATGTTGTCGGCGCCTTCGATCGTTCTGGGTCTGTTTGTTTATGCGGTGCTCGTGGCGCAGGTGCAGCACTTTTCGGGCTGGGCGGGTTCTTTGGCCTTGTCCTTGATCGCGGTGCCTGTGGTGGTGCGTACCACCGAAAACATGCTCCGCCTGGTGCCCGGCAGTCTGCGTGAAGCGGCTTTTGCCTTGGGTGCACCGCGCTGGAAAGTGGCCACCTTCATCACCTTGCGCGCAGCCAAGTCGGGCGTGATGACCGGTTTGTTGCTGGCACTGGCCCGCATCAGCGGCGAGACGGCACCGCTGCTGTTCACCGCTTTGAACAACCAGTTCTTCTCGACCAACATGAACGCCCCTATGGCCAACTTGCCGGTGGTGATCTTCCAGTTCGCGATGAGCCCCTACGACAACTGGGTGCGCCTGGCTTGGGGTGGCGCTTTGCTGATCACCTTGACGGTTTTGATTTTGAATGTCCTGGCTCGCGTGTTTTTCCGCGAAAAAGCCCAAGGCTAATCTTTTGAATGGATGGAATTTTCAATGCCTACAACGACAACCTTGCCATTGAAGAATGCGATTGAAATTCGCAATCTGAACTTTTTTTATGGCACCTTCAAGGGCCTGAAAAACGTCAATCTGGACATTGCCGAAAACAAGGTCACCGCTTTCATTGGCCCATCGGGCTGTGGCAAGTCCACATTGCTGCGCACGCTCAACCGCATGTACAGCCTGTATCCTGGTCAGCGTGCAGAAGGTGAGATCAATTTTTATGGCCAGAATATTCTGGATACCAAGCAAGACCTGAACTTGCTGCGTGCCCGCGTGGGCATGGTCTTTCAAAAGCCCACACCGTTCCCGATGTCGATCTACGACAACATCGCTTTTGGCATTCGCCTGTATGAAAACCTGAGTCGCTCTGACATGGACGAGCGCGTGGAATGGGCGTTGACCAAAGCCGCGATCTGGACAGAGGTCAAGGACAAACTCGGTCAAAGCGGCTTGTCCTTGTCGGGCGGTCAGCAGCAGCGCCTGTGCATTGCGCGCACTGTTGCCGTCAAGCCATCGGTCATTTTGCTGGACGAGCCCACTTCGGCGCTGGACCCGATCTCGACCGCCAAGGTGGAAGAACTGGTGAGCGAGCTCAAGAAAGACTACACCGTGGCCATCGTGACGCACAACATGCAACAAGCTGCGCGTGTGTCTGACTTCACGGCCTACATGTACCTGGGTGAGTTGATGGAGTTTGGTCAGACCGAACAAATCTTCATGAAGCCTGCCCGCCAAGAAACCGAAGACTACATCACTGGCCGTTTCGGCTGATCAGGAGCAAAACATGGACAAGCACATTTCAAGTCAATTCGATGCCGACCTGACCAACGTTTCCTCGCGGGTTCTGGAGTTGGGTGGTTTGGTGGAATCACAAACCCGTCATGCGGTTTATGCTCTGGCTCAGTTCAGCGCCGAGGTCGCCGATCAGGTGATCGCCAGCGAAAAGCATGTCAACACGATGGAAGTCGAGATCGATGCCGAATTGGCTTCGATCATCGCCCGTCGCCAGCCCACAGCACGCGATTTGCGTTTGCTGATGGCGATCTCCAAGATCACCGGCAATCTGGAGCGCGCTGGTGACGAGGCCGAGCGCATTGCCCGCATGGTCAAGCAGATTCTCGATCAGGGCAGCCCACGCAATTTGCCATCGTCCGAGCTGCGCATTGCTTCGGATCTGGCTTCAGGTTTGCTGCGCAAGTCGCTGGATGCATTTGCACGCCTGGATGTCAACACCGCCTTGGTGATCCTGAAAGAGGACGATCTGATCGATGCGGAGTTCAATGGTTTTGTGCGCAAACTGGTCACCTACATGATGGAAGACCCCCGCACGATTTCGGCCAGCCTGGACTTGCTGTTTGTCGCCAAAGCCATTGAGCGCATCGGTGACCACGCCAAGAACATCGCTGAATTTGTGATTTACGTGGTCAAGGGCGCCGATGTTCGCCACACCGCCTTGTCGGACATTGAACAAGCCGTCAAATGAGAAGCCTGCCCAGAATTCTGATTGTCGAAGACGAGTCGCCGATTGCGGAACTCATTTCGGTCAACCTTCGCCACAACGGTTTTCAACCTGTTTGGGCGATGGATGCCGAGTCTGCGCAACGTGAACTCGATGAAATCTTGCCCGATGTGATCTTGCTGGACTGGATGCTGCCTGGCGAGAGCGGTTTGGCTCTGGCACGCCGTTGGCGCTCTGCAGCGCGTACCAAGGCTGTGCCCATCTTGATGTTGACCGCGCGTGGCGATGAGGCTGACCGCGTGGCGGGTCTGGATGCTGGCGCGGACGATTACATCGTCAAACCTTTTTCGCCACGCGAACTGTTGGCCCGTATCCGCGCGGTTTTGCGCCGCCGTGTGCCGGAGTCTGCTGGAGGGCTGGTCAAGATTGCGGAGCTGCAACTCGATGCGGACACTTACCGTGTGAGCTGGCAGGATAAACCGCTGAAGGTAGGACCCACCGAATTCAAGCTCTTGCAGTATCTGATGCGTCACCCCGAACGCGTGCACACCCGTGGCATGCTGCTCGACAAAATCTGGGGCGACCACGTGTACATTGAAGAGCGCACAGTGGATGTGCACGTCAAACGCTTGCGCGAGTCTTTGGGTGATGCGGGTGCCATGATCGAGACGGTCCGTGGGGCGGGTTACCGCCTGACCGGTTCGCCAGCGGTCTGATCGGGAATCTCGCCATGCTCATGCCGCTTCTTTCACTCCTGCTCTGGACAGCGCTGGCCGCTGGCCTTGGCTGGTGGCTGTCGGGCGGATTCGTCGCAGCTGTCTGCGCACTGGCTGCGGCCATCCTCTGCTTTGGCTCTATGGCCTGGAAACTGCATAGGCTGGAGCGTTGGCTGGCCGGGCCCGATCTGAACAGCGATGTTGCGTGGCGCGGCCTTTGGCTGGAGATCGCACAACGCATTCAGCGTTTGATCAAACAACGCGATAAACAAGTGGCGGTGCATGAGCAGAGGTTGCAGCATTTTTTGCAGGCTATCCAGGCCTCGCCCAATGGGGTGACCTTGCTGGACGATCAGGGCCGCATTGAATGGTTCAATGACACAGCCGCTGCGCATTTGGGGCTGGATATTCGACGTGACCATTTGCAGCACGTGGTACATCTGGTGCGCGATCCGGTTTTCTCCAGGTATTTTGCGCAGACGCAGCATGATGCCGAGGTGGTGATTGAAGGCCGCTCTCAGTCGGTGGCGCACAGTGTCAAGCTGTCGGTTCAGCTGCATGCCTACGGTGAGGGACGTCAGTTGCTGCTCACGCGGGACATCACTTCGATCGCTTTGGCCGATGCAATGCGTCGTGACTTTGTGGCCAATGTGTCACATGAAATTCGCACCCCGCTGACGGTATTGAGCGGTTTTGTGGAAACCTTGCAATCCATCCCTTTGCCCGAAGCTGAGCGCCAGCGTTATCTGGACCTGATGGCGGTGCAAGCTTCCCGCATGCAAAGTCTGGTGGCCGATTTGCTGACCTTGTCCCAGTTGGAGGGCAGTTTGCCACCCGGCATGAACGAGAAAGTTTCCGTGCAGGAGCTGATGACCCAGGTTGCCTCTGATGCACAGGCCTTGTCGGCGGTGCTGTCGGTGCATGACGGCGACCAGCGCCATTGTGTGCACGAGCTCTTGTTCGAGCCTGCTCCTGCATGGGTTTTGCTGGGTGTGCGTTCGGAGTTGCTCAGTGCGATTTCCAACCTGGTGAGCAATGCGGTGCGCTATACCCCGGCCGGGGGCACGATCCGGGTGGCTTGGTCACGCGATGCCGAGCAAGTCATCTTGTCGGTGAACGACACAGGGCCTGGCATTGCACCAGAGCATTTGCCACGTTTGTCCGAGCGCTTTTACCGGGTGGACCGCAGCCGATCGCGAGAGACCGGCGGCACTGGCCTGGGGCTGGCCATCACAAAGCATGTGGCGCAACGCCATGGCGGAGAGTTGCGCATCGAAAGCCATGTGGGTCAGGGATCGACCTTCATGCTGGTCTTGCCAGTCAGCCGCCTGGAGCCCCAGGCGGGATGATCTTGCGCTGATCAGTATTTCTCTGGAACGATCATGTCTTGCGGGACGGGGTGCCGGATGTAGTCCGGGTTGCGCACGCGCCCTGGCAGGTTGATCTGGGGGTGTTCGATTTCGTGATATGGCACTTGACCGAGCAAATGGTCAATGCAGTTCAGACGTGCTTTCTTTTTGTCCACGGCCTGCACCACCCACCACGGGGCTTCAGGGATGTGGGTGCGTTCGATCATGGTTTCCTTGGCCTGGGTGTAGTCCTCCCAGCGGCGACGGCTTTCCAGATCCATGGGGCTCAATTTCCACTGTTTGAGTGGATCGTGGATGCGGCCCAGGAAGCGGGCATGCTGTTCATCATCGGTGATGGAGAACCAGTACTTCACCAGCTGAATGCCGCTGCGCACCAGCATCTTTTCGAATTCGGGGACGGAGCGGAAAAATTCTTCGTATTCTTCGTCGTTGCAAAAGCCCATGACTTTCTCGACCCCTGCGCGGTTGTACCAACTGCGGTCAAACAGCACGATCTCGCCCGCAGCGGGCAAGTGCGAGATGTAGCGCTGGAAGTACCACTGGGTTTTTTCGCGGTCGTTGGGGGCGGGCAGCGCGGCCACACGGCACACCCGTGGGTTCAGGCGCTGGGTGATGCGCTTGATCAC
>JACCDV010512087.1_pt1 | contig 18699 bp, 18 predicted proteins | sample 7446131 | NCBI WGS metagenome assembly JACCDV01 (sample SAMN15323448, study PRJNA562643) | freshwater metagenome | isolation source: river surface water | place: USA:Blue River Watershed | collected 2017-08-17 | reverse complement strand
CATTGCGCAAAGGATGTGGCACTTCCCAAACTCGATATCACCATGCCCAAAGCGCCGAAAGATCTCTCAAGAATCTATGCCATGAAGGATGAGTACGGTTTGGGAGCGAGCGTCGATAGATTAATATCGGCTCTCAATTGGTAATTAATGAAGTGAAGGGAGAGCGATGAAACCGGTAATTTTGATTCCAACATATAACGAATCAACCTCAATCGTTGAACTTCTTCGCTCACTGGAAGAACTTCACCAAACCCGCGATTTCGATGTCCTTATCCTTGACGATAATTCACCCGATAAGACTGCAGATATCGTCGCATCTCTAAAGCTTTCGTGGGTCGACATACTCCGTCGTCCTGGCAAGGCTGGCTTAGGCGCTGCTTACCGAGCAGGTTTTGCGCATGTTCTGCCTCTTGGAAAGTATTCAAAAATCGTGACCATGGATGCCGATGGCTCTCACCGCGTCGCAGATTTGCCGGCGATGTTAGATGCTTCAAATGAGAAACTTTCCATCACCTTAGGAACGCGTTGGATGCCGGGTGGCTCGGTTGTAAATTGGCCTAAGAGTCGACAATTACTCTCAAAAGCTGGAACAAAATATGCTCGAATTGCTCTTGGGATTCCACTCAATGATCTCACTGGTGGATTCCGTGTTTACAGCGTCGACCTACTCAATTCTTTGAAACTCACTCAAATGACTGCAACTGGCTATTGTTTTCAAATTGAGATGGCGATGGCTTCAACGCTGGCTGGTGCAAAACTTGTTGAGGTGCCAATTACCTTCGTAGAGCGCATCAACGGCGTTTCAAAGATGTCGAGAGCCATTGTTATTGAAGCTCTCTGGCAGACAACCTTGTGGGGCCTATCTCGACGCTTACGTCCCAACGCCGATAAGTTACATTATGTAAAGTAAAAGGAATCAGGCGAAGGCTTCGATGGGTGGGCAGGAGCAGACAAGGTTCCTATCCCCGTATGCCCCATCTATGCGGCCACTGGTAGGCCAATACTTACCCTTCATGCCGATGAGTTCACCGGGAATCAAGCCTGTCAGCGTTGCTGGGAATGCGCCGCGTTCACGCGAATAGCTGCGATTCCATTCACTGGATGCGATAGCCCCGATTGTATGAGGCGCATTGCGAAGCGCTGACTCTTCTACGGCAACCTTGCCATCAATGATCTCTTGGATTTCATAGCGGATTGCAATCATCGCATCGATGAAGCGGTTCATCTCAATGATGTCTTCTGATTCAGTTGGTTCAATCATCAAAGTTCCAGCCACTGGAAATGACATGGTTGGGGCATGGAAACCAAAATCCATCAAGCGCTTAGCAATATCGTCGACTGTCACTCCTGAAACCTTGGTGATTTCACGAATATCGAGAATACATTCGTGTGCAATCAAGCCCTTATCGCCTGTATACAGGATGGGGAATGAATCACGAAGTCTTACTGCCATGTAATTTGCATTGAGGATAGCTACCTCAGTTGCATGAGTGAGCCCGGCTCCCCCCATCAGACGAATGTATGCCCATGAAATCGGCAAGATACTGGCTGAACCAAATGGCGCTGCAGAGATTGGTCCTGGTCCCGTTGCAGGTCCGGCAGTGGCATCGAGTGGATGATTTGGTAAAAACGGCGCTAAATGGGCCTTGGCGATGACCGGACCCACTCCTGGTCCCCCACCACCGTGTGGAATACAGAATGTTTTGTGGAGATTTAAATGTGAAACATCTGCGCCGAATTTTCCTGGCTGTGATGTGCCAACGAGCGCATTGAGATTTGCTCCATCAACGTAAACCTGGCCACCTGCTTCATGAACCATGGCGCAGATCTCTGAGATGGCAGATTCAAAGACACCATGAGTTGATGGGTAGGTAACCATCAGGGCTGCAAGGGCTGCTCCGTGTTCAGCAATCTTCGCTTTCAGGTCCGAAACGCTCACGTTGCCATGTTCATCGCATTCGATTACGACGACCTTCATGCCAGCCATCACCGCACTAGCCGCATTTGTTCCATGTGCACTAGATGGAATGAGGCAGATATTACGGTTCTGGTCGCCTCGTGAATCGTGATAATTGCGAATAGCAAGTAACCCAGCAAATTCACCTTGGCTTCCTGCATTTGGTTGCAGCGAAACTGCGTCATAGCCGGTGATCTCAACTAACCACTTAGAAAGTTGATCTATCAGTATTCGCGTCCCCTTGCTCTGATCTGCGGGTGCAAATGGATGAAGCGAGGCAAACTCTGGCCAGGTTACCGCTTCCATCTCAGTAGTTGCATTGAGTTTCATCGTGCAGGAACCGAGCGGAATCATTGTTCGATCCAACGCCAAATCGCGATCGGCAAGTGTTCGCAAGTAACGCAGCATCGATGTTTCAGAGAAGTAAGTATTAAACACTGGATGTTGCAAATACGAAGATGTTCGGGCCAACTTAGTTGCGATACCACTCCCCTGTGCTGGCTTTACCTGAACACCAAAGAGTGAAGTAATGGTTGCAAAGAGTGCGTCTGTGACAGTTTCATCGAATGAGATTCTTACATGATGTGCATCTACGACGCCAAGATTAATTCGAAGCGCACGAGCTGCCGAATGAATCGCAGCTGCATCTGAGACCTTAACAGTCAGAGTATCGAAATAACTCTTATTCTCTGTTTCGACTACCGCCGCTAATTGAGCGGCATAGTTGTGCACTCGCTCTGCAATTCTTTTCAGCCCTTGCGGTCCATGCCACATCGCGTAGAAGGCGCTCATATTGGCGAGCAGAACTTGAGCAGTACAAATATTTGAAGTCGCCTTATCGCGGCGAATATGTTGCTCGCGCGTCTGCAGAGCTAAACGGAAAGCTGGATTGCCATGCGCATCCACGCTCTGTCCTACTAGCCGTCCGGGTAAAGATCTTTCTAGGCCCGAACGTACAGCCATGAATCCGGCATGTGGTCCGCCAAAACTCATTGGTACTCCAGAACGTTGCGCGCTACCGACTGCGATATCAGCTCCCCATCCACCAGGAGGTGTAAGTAGCGTCAGCGCCAATAGATCTGTAGCAGCAATAACAAGAGCTCCCTTAGCGCGCGCATTCTCTGCCAGCGATGAGTAATCAGTAATAGCACCAGTTGTATCGGGGTACTGCACAAGTACTCCGAAATAATCAGTATCGCCGGGAATATCAAGTGCATCGCACTCAATAACTTCAATACCAAGCGGCTTCGCACGTGTAGCTACAACAGCCTTTGTCTGGGCATGCACGCTCGCATCAATGACAAAGACGGCTGAATCCGCAGCCTTGGAGCTGCGTCGCGCAAGTGTCATCGCTTCAGCAGCAGCTGTACCTTCATCAAGCATTGAAGCATTTGAGAGCGCTAGCGCAGTCATGTCGCAGATAACTGTTTGAAATGCGAAGAGAGCTTCCAGGCGACCTTGCGAAATTTCAGGTTGGTAAGGTGTGTATGCGGTGTACCAAGCGGGATTCTCTAAAACGTTTCGCTTAATCACTGGTGGAGTAATCGTTCCGTAATAGCCAGAACCGATAAGGGAAGTGAAAACTTCATTCTGCTCTGCAAGTGAGCGGAGCTCCGCGATTACCTCAACCTCACTCTTGGCGGCATCTAAAGTCTTGGCTAGCGAATTCTCAATAGCGATATTTGCGGGAACTACATCCGCAATAAAGGTTTTGAGGTTGTCGTAGCCGAGAACGCGAAGCATCTCTTCTTCTTGAGCGGCCGACGGACCGATATGCCGATCTTCAAAGCCCTGATAATCCGCCACTGCGCCACTCCCCTAGATACTTAGGGAAGGAAATATATGTCTGTTAAGCGCCTTTCGCCTTTCGACGGAGCGAGAGTTCATCGTTATTTTCGCCGCCTACTACTTCGCCATTTACCTCGCCCTGAAGGGATGCGAGAGAGCCTTCAACTTCATGCCATACCTTGCCGACAGCAATTCCAAAGACTCCTTGGCCCCCTGCGAGAAGGTCGACAATTTCATCTGGGCTTGCACACTCGTAGATTGACGCGCCATCGCTCATCAGAGTGATGCTCTCTAGCTCGGTGACGCCACGATTGCGAAGGTAATTAACCGCAGTGCGAATATTTTGCAGCGAAACTCCTGCATCGAGAAGTCGCTTAACAATCTTCAAAACCAAAATATCTCGGAAACCATAGAGGCGCGCGCTGCCTGATCCCGTAGCAGTGCGAATTGAAGGTTCTACTAAACCGGTGCGCGCCCAATAATCGAGCTGACGATAAGAAATTCCCGCTGCAGAGCAAGCCGTAGCGCCGCGATAGCCGATTTCAAATTCTTGTTCTGTCACGAGAGGGGGCTCGCCTTCAGGTAGTGGGGATGCGCTAAGGCTACGCCCGCATCTTCACGAAAACGATGAGCGACACGGCTAAAACCTCAGGTTGAGGTTAAGACTTTTGAGCGTTAACCTGCGAAATCTTCTGGGTTGATTCCCTCGAGGAACTCGCGGAAGGCCTCCAGCTCCTGATCCCCTGCAACGCCTGCGCTGCTAGCAACCTGCTCAGGAATGTCTATTCCGATCTCATCCAATAGCTCGTTGCTGACCATGATGTTGCTCTTGGTGCGAAGGGCTATTGCAATGGCATCTGAAGGCCGGGCTGAGAGCGCCTCGAGCGCTCCATCACTGTTTCTAAGATTCATCTCCGCAAAGAAGATTCCATCCTTGATTGAGGTGATGTGGACAGAAGTAAGCGTTACGTCCACCCGATCCAGCAGATCTCGGATCAAATCATGGGTTAGCGGCCTGCTCGCCTCGAGCCCCTGTTGGGCAAAGGCAATGGCGGTCGCCTCTACGGCGCCCACCCAGATGGGAAGGAAGCGAGTTCCCTCAATCTCCTTAAGGAGGACGATTGGCTGATTGGAAGGCATCTCAATGCGAACACCGACTATCTCAACTGGGATCAACATGGCGACTTAAATTGTTCGATGAGTAGAAAAATTAACGGGGACGATTGAGTCCACCACGAACAAGAGCTGCATGAAGACGCACTGATAGAGAGGCGATCTCTTTCTGTACTTCCTCTGCGCGGGCCTTGGCCTCAGTGCTCTTCTGTCGGGTAAACGGAGTAATCACTTGTTCAATCAAACCGATCTCACGGTCCGCAGCCGACTTAAAGGAACGAAGGTGGCGAGGTTCAATTCCAAAGCCAGCCATCTCTGCAACTGCCTTAGCAACAGATAACGCGTCACCGTCGTAATGACGACCGCGAAGTGCGATGAGGCCGAAAGATTCAAGTTCAACTAGCTGAACATCATCGAGCCCAGAAGCTTTAAGAAGCTCGTCGCGGCTAAGGCGCATCTCTGATTGTTCGGCGAAGGCGGCCGGTGCGAATTCACCATCGACTGTGGCAAGCGTTGGACGTGGAGATGGAGTTCCGCCCGCAGGTGCTGGTTGAAGTCCACGATCGAGAGCATCGAGGTTCTCTTTGATAACCTTAAGTGGAAGGTATTGATCACGCTGTGCCAGAAGAACGTAGCGCAGACGCTCTAGATCAACGGTTGTAAATTTGCGATATCCAGATGGAGTGCGCTGCGGTTCAATGAGACCTTCAGATTCAAGAAAGCGAATCTTCGAGATCGTGATGTCAGGAAAATCCCCGCGCAACTTGGTTAAAACTTCGCCGATACTTAAGTAGGCACGTGCTGGAACGCTCAACTTACTTCTCCCCCGCTGTTGATGCTGCAATAAAGAGCAAATGAAATTTACCAATTTGGATTTCGTCACCTGTAACAAGTTTCTTTTCGGCGACAGATTCGTTATTTACATAGGAACCATTGAGACTTCCAGAATCCTTAAAGGTGAAGCCGGTTCCAGTCTTCTCGATAGATGCATGTTTACGGGAAACCGTGACATCGTTGAGAAAAATTGAGTTCTCAGGAGCGCGTCCTATCGTGACACCCTCGGGTGTAACTAGGAAACGAGAACCTTTCTGAGCTCCGCGATGGATGAATATCATCGCGTTCTCGCCGTTGGACGAGAGAGCGCTATCAATAACTGACTTCTCTTCCTCTGTGGCTTGGTTGTAAAAGTCTTCGATCAGGGTCGATGGGGAATTTCCGACTACCGAACGAAGTCCGAGATGGAGAGTGCTGGTGAGTTCGCGATCTGCATCTGCTGCCGCCATAGCCCACCCCTTTACTCTCGTTGCTTGAGCCGTGAAAGTCTTCCGTTATCAGTCGCGAAACTCTCGACTTTGGACGTCAACTTAAGGGTGACACTAGAGAGTTACTTTTGATAAATCAAGTGGAGCTTTAAGCGGTAATTTCACCGTATTGAGCCGCGGAGAGCAGCCCTTGTGGCTCCTGGGGTACTTCAATCTCAACGAGCCAGCCGGCGCCATAAGGATCTGAGTTGATGAGTTCTGGAGCGTTATCCAAATCACTATTGACCGTTACAACTGTTCCTGAAACTGGAGCAAAAATTTCCGAGACGCTCTTAGTGGATTCAACTTCTCCGCAAACTTTATCCGCAATGACAGCATCTCCCACTTTAGGCATCTGCACATAGACGATATCTCCGAGCGCGCCCTGGGCGTAGTCGGTAATTCCCATTCGGATGCGAAGGGGCGTTGCGGTTGGAGCAACCCATTCATGTTCCTTTGTGTACTGAAGATCAGCCGGAATCTGCGACATGAATTTACCCTTCGATGATGTGTGGACGAACTGTAATGGTCATTAGCGCGGTTCGGAAATAGCCGACCGCTGTTCCGAGGTAGAGACAGACCCCCCAAATGGCAAAGGCCCAGCCAAAGATAAAGGCGAGCGTTCCGTACCAGCTCTCATTAAGGGCAAGAAGTAGGAATGGAAAGGCGTAGAGCAGGTTAAATGTTGCAGCCTTTCCTAAGTAAGTAACTTTGAGAGGGGCGAATCCTTTGAGCGCCAGCACAGCAGCAACTATCGCCATGAAAACATCTCTCAGAACGAGCACGGCAATCAGCCAGACCGGGACCGCATCTCGCAGATAGAGAACCACCAGAGTTGCAGCGATGTAGAGTCGATCAATAGTTGGATCTGCTATCTCACCAAACTTAGATTCCTGACCCAGCGCGCGAGCAAGCTTTCCATCGAAGTAATCGGTGGCTCCCCCGATGGCGAGAACGAGAATCGCCCAGCCATCTGCTTTGAGGTCGAGCGCTAGATAGATAAAAAGTGGAATTCCCAAAAAGCGAGCAAAGGTAAGAGCGTTGGGAATCGTAAACATCTCTACTCCTTATCCCTTTCCTTCACGCGAATGGCTACCTGAACTGGAGTTCCAGGGAATTTAAACTCCTCACGGAGGCGACGTTCGATGAAGCGACGATATGAAGCCTCGATCCAACCACTCGAGAAGACAACAAACTTCGGTGGCGCGATTCCGGCTTGGGTCGCGTAGTAAACCTTTGGCTGCTTGCCCCCACGCACTGGCGGCGGGGTTGCACCAATGAGCGCTCCGAGGAAGGAGTTGAGCTTGGATGTTGGAACGCGTCGTTCCCAAGAATCAATCGCAGTTCGCAGGGCAGGTGCTAAACGATCTCTATGCCAGCCAGTCTTTGCTGCAACATTTACTCGCTGCGCCCATTCGACTTGATCGAGATGGCGGTCTATCTCCTTATCCAACTGATCACGTCGATCTTCATCAACCAGATCCCACTTATTCATGACGATGACCATCGCCTTGCCTGCTTCTTCTACCATGGTGATGATTCTTAAATCTTGCTCAGAGATAGGCACTGAGGCGTCGAGTACTACAACGGCACATTCGCACCTTTCGAGGGCGGTCTGGGTGCGCAGTGTTGCGTAATAGTCAGTACCACTCGCCTGGTTCGCTCGCTTCTTAAGCCCTGCGGTATCAACAAAACGCCAGATGCTTCCACCAAATTCAATCAGCTCATCGACTGGGTCACGAGTTGTGCCAGCTACATCGTCGACTATTGAACGATTCTCACCAGCTAGCACATTTAGCAGACTTGATTTACCAACATTAGGGCGACCAATGAGTGCAATGCGGCGATAACCATCTTGAACTTGGGCAGCGCCAACTTCAGGAATTAAACGCACTATCGCATCGAGAAGATCACCACTTCCGCGTCCGTGCAGGGCTGAGACAAAATGTGGTTCGCCTAAACCGATATTCCAAAGAGCGTGAGCATCTGACTCATCGTTATCTCCATCAACTTTATTTGCCACAAGAAGTGTGGGTTTCTTCGCTTTGCGAAGCTCTTGAACCAAAATATCATCCTCATCGAGTGCTCCCACTTGAGCATCAACAACAAAACAGAGAACATCCGCTTCTTGCATGGCAAGTTCAGCGCTCGCACTTACTTGTACGGATATTCCATCCGGTTTAGATTCCCATCCACCGGTATCCATGATGATGAAGCGGCGTCCGCCCCATTCGCATTCATACTGAACACGATCGCGTGTGACTCCGGGTGTATCTTCAACAATCGCTTCACGGCGACCAATAAATCGGTTGATCAACGTGGACTTTCCAACGTTTGGTCTACCGAGGATTGCAACGATTGGTAACCCAAGAAGCGAACGTTCAGAGAGCAACTCCCATATACGGTCTACGGTTTCGGTGAGGTTGAGTTCAGTTGAATCAATATGAACCGCGTCAAAGGCCGGAGCTAGCGGAGAAACTTTTCTTGTGGAATCTATCTCGTCGCGGGCTGACAGGGATGCTCCGACCGAGTCAATTCCCTTTGATTCCGCGGCTAATTCTGCATCGCGCCGTTGAGCGCGAGCTGCGATATCTGCTGTCAGAAAGACTTTAAGAGCCGCATCTGGGCAGACAACGGTTCCAATATCGCGACCTTCAACAACTATTCCTCTGTCAGCTTTGGAGATAATCTTTCGTTGCAATAGCAAAAGTTCTGCACGCACTTCTGGAAGTGCGCTGATGACAGAAACTTTTTCAGTAACCGCATGAGAACGAATCTCCTGAGTGATATCCAGATCGCCCACAAAAATTCTAGGATCGCGGGGATCTGAATTAAATGAGATTGGTTGAAGTTCAAGCTTTGTCAGAATGTCATCTGCTTTTTCACTATTTATCGATAAAGCAATGAATGTGACCGCACGATACAAGGCACCAGTATCTAAATAGTTCCAGCCAGCGCGGATGGCAATCTCTTTAGATGTGCTTGATTTGCCAGAACCACTTGGGCCATCTAGCGCAACAACAATCATTTCAATGAGCCCATCTATAAGTTAGCTAATTCTATTCGTTTACAGCAACGGTTACCTAACGTGGAAGGTGAACGCTCCACCCTTTTTCTTGAAGATGAGAAGATAACTTCTTCGCTCCTTCTTCAGAGAGAGCAAGCGTGATGAGTCCGGTGAACTGCCCTGGGCTATGTTCAATCGCTAAATCTTCAACGTTTACTTCCGCTTTCGCGCATTCCTCAAAGAGCGCGGCAAGTTGACCCGGTTTATCTTCAATAACAATCGGTAGATAGGTGTAACTGCGTTGCTGCCCACCATGCTTACCTGGAATCAGATTTCTTCCTCGTTGGCCCGCAGCTATGACGCCTGCAACAACCTTCTCATCACTGAGCCCTTCAAGCAGAAGCTGCGCATCTTCAATGAAGCGGGTAAGTAGTGGCGCAATTGCTGAACTATTGGCCCCAACTATCTCCTTCCAGAGATCCGGATTTGAACCCGCAATTCTGATTGTGTCTCTGAGTCCAGCTCCAGCTAGGTCGAGCCAAGATTGATCTGCCCCCTCTAGTTGGCTAGCCAGAAGAGAGGCAACTAGTTGAGGAAGATGAGAGACAAGAGCTACGGCCTGATCGTGCGACTTGCTATCCATCTCGATCGCTATCGCTCCTAGAAGAGAGATGAGTTCTAAGCCCGCCTCGCGGAGTTCCGGTTCAACTCCATCACTATCGAGAATCCATGGCCTAGCCTGAAAAAGGTCGGCTCGAGCCGATTGTGCTCCCCCGACTTCACGCCCAGCCATTGGGTGGGTCGGAAGGAATCGAGCTGGATCAAAACCAGAAGTTGATACCTCAACCTTAACTTTAGTTTTTACTGAGCTGATATCCATAAACCCTAACTTTACGGGTGAGGATTTTTCGCTCTCCAAAGCCTGTGCAATAGAGCTGATCGGTGATGCCAAGATAATCAGGTCAGGAGTTCCAGTTGGATTACTCTTTACAAGATCTTGGGCTAGCGCTTGCGCCCCTGAATCTGAGTCGACCATCGTGACACCGACCCCTCTTTGAACCAGAGCCAAGCCAATTGAGGAACCTATGAGTCCAGATCCTACGATTCGAACGTGCGAAAGAGCCATTTTAACCCCGCCTACTGGGCTATATCTGCGCGGAGCGCCTTAGCGCCATGGAGGTAGATATGGGTGATCTCTTCCTTTTTGCGCTCAATCTCAACATGGGCCATCACTCTTATCGTCCGCTCGAGGGCGCCTGGAACATCGATTTCAACGGCACAGATCAGAGGGGTATCTTCAAAGCCAAGCTGTCGTACTGCAGCGGCAGGAAATGAGGCGGTGAGGTCAGGGCTAGCGGTGAAGAGAATCGAGATGACGTTCTGGGATGTAATCCCATTGCTTCGCAGGATCTCAGAAACCAACTCCTGAGTACCAGCTGAGATTGCGTCGGCGGAATTAGAGCCCACTTGGGTTGCTCCCCTAATTGCGCGCACTGACATGGGCCAATGGTACCCGTACTACTAGAAACCAGCAGTTATATATAAATGGTTTTGCCGATAAATTGAGGAATCTCTTCAGACTCACTTGAGCTCACTCAGAAACGAGGCGACCGATCTCTTGCAGCAACTCGCTCTTTTGAAAAAGATATTTATCGATAATAATGGGATGATTTTGAGCGCAGCAATATCGATAAAACTGCTTTTACGACCTGAAGCCCGGTAATGATGATATATAGATAAATAGTTAAATAGGTACGAAACCTTTATGTTAATTTATATCTAAAGCCTTTTGCAGACTTATTAATTCAGCGCTATTAAGATCTCGCCATCTTCCTTCAAGTGTCTCCCCCAACGAGATGGGTCCGAACTTGGTGCGGATAAGGCGAAGGACATCGACGCCAACAGCCTCCATGAGGCGGCGGATGATGTGATAGCGACCCTCGTGGATTGTGACCTCAATCCATTGTGGAGATAGGTGCTTAAAGGCCAGGACTCTTCCCATCCCATCCTCGAGCTCCACCCCTTTGAGAAGGACTTTATCTACCCCAGTGGGCAGCTTCCCATCGAATTCAATAATGTAGGTCTTCTCCAGGCCATAAGAAGGATGGGTAGCTCTGAAGGTCAGATCCCCATCATTTGTAAGCAGGATCAAGCCTTCTGAATCCTTATCTAAGCGACCCACGTGAAATAGGCGCTCAGTTCGGAGGTCGATAAAGTCGGCTAGTGAAGGGCGACCTTCGGGGTCGAACATCGTTGACAGAACGCCCCTTGGCTTATGAAGTGCTAAATAAGTCTTAGACAAAGAGCGTTGAATTGTCTCTCCATCAACCTCGACTTTATGCTTTTCGGGGTCAAACTTTGCTCCGAGCTCTCTCACTTGTCTTCCATCGACAGTAACTCGACCATCCATGATGAGTTCATCAGCACCGCGACGGCTTGTGATTCCAGCGTCGGCAATAATCTTATTCAGGCGCATCTCGGCCATGAGGGCTATCCATTCTCGACAGTCAACTCCCCCGCACCGCGTGCGGGCTACGCCCAATTTACTGGGCTGGGTGAAGTGTACGCGGAGGGCTAGTCGGTAAGCGAATCGAGGATCTCATCGAGGCCATCGATATCAGGCAGATGAGGCGCAAGAGGAGGCAGGTCTGTGAGGGCATTGAGCCCAAGACGCTCAAGGAAGTAGCTGGTGGTCTTGTACAGGATCGCCCCGGTCTCGTTCTCGAGGCCATACTCCTCAACGAGGCCACGAGTTACCAGGGTCTTCATGACCGCTTCGACATTGACGCCTCGGATTGCCGATACTCGAGCGCGAGAGATGGGCTGACGGTAGGCGATAACAGCCAAGGTCTCGAGGGCGGCCTGTGTGAGGCGGTTCTGCTGGCCATCGAGGACAAACTTCTCGACGACATCGCTACATTCAGGGTGGCTATAGAAGCGCCAGCCCCCATTAATGGCTTTCAGCGTGAAACCGCGATCTTCGTAGGTGGGCTTGAGCGCATCTAGCGCGGCAACAACCTGATCGACTGGAACCTGAAGGACGGAAGCGAGGGTAATCTCGGTGACCGGCTCATCTACCACCATGAGGATCGCCTCTATCTGACGTCCTATCGCTGCAAGGTCATAACCGGCTGGCGCGCTATCCGCCGGCAAAGTCTCAACCTCAGGTGTAGATATCTCATTCTCAAGCATTTTCGGGCTCACCTTCTGGGCTCAGTTCTTCAAATTGCGGTGGAATATCAAATTCATCGGTGATGGCGACTTCTCCCTCATCTGATCCAACCCAGCTGATCTGGAGCTCGCCCAAGGCGATGACCTGCTCAAATCGGAGGGCGCCTTGTCGATAGAGATCAAGTAGGGCTAGGAAACGAGCTACTACAACCAGGGTGGAGTCCGCTCCTTGGATAAGGGATCTAAAGGAGAGGGTTCGAGACCTCCGCAAAGCCTCAACCACGAGTTTAGACTCCTCCGCTACGCTCACTAGGGCGCTGTGGAGGTGTTCAACGGCGACCACTGGAGGCGCCTTAGGCGTCAAGACGCGCTCTGCAATCGCTGCAAAGCGCTCAGGGCCTACTCCGATAAGGACCTCAGGAAGAAGAGATGCCAGAGCAGGGTCAAGGGCTACGACGCGAGGGAAAGACTTGTCGGCAGCGGCAATCGCATCTTGGAATGAGGCGGCAATCTCCTTGAAGGCGCGGTACTGCAGTAGGCGTGCAAAGAGGATATCTCGAGCCTCCAGTAGAGCCAGATCCTCTTCATCCTCAATCTCACCGCTCGGCAGAAGCCGCGCCGCTTTGAGGTCGAGCAAGGTAGCGGCGATAACTAGGAACTCCGTGGCCTGATCCAAGCGCCAACCTTCACCGCTGGCCTCGAGGGCGCGGATAAAGGAGATGAATTCATCGGTCACCATGCTCAGTGAGACCTCGGTGATATCGAGTTTGTGGCGAGAAATCAGCTGCAGGAGCAGATCGAAGGGGCCATCGAAGTTATCGAGATGGACGCTAAAGCCGCTCTCGGGAGCAATATCGCTCGCCTGCTCCGAGGTGATCTCCTCGGTACGTGCAAGCGGTTCTACGATATTTTCCACGGTGGAACAGTACTTCCTTACTTGCAGTTCGCGCCTCCATACGCGTCGAGTCGCGGTAACTGAAAAGAGGTTTCTCGCTTGAACGCTAAATCGACATTTGATGATGATGTGGCTACGACCGCCACTCTCATTGGGCGAGAGCCTCAGAACTTCCCAATTCCAGCGCCTATCACCGAACATGGCAACGCCAAGGTCATCTCAATCTTTAACCAGAAAGGTGGAGTTGGTAAGACAACTTCCACTATCAATCTTGGAGCAGCGCTAGCCGAACTTGGTCGACGAGTTCTCTTGGTTGACTTCGATCCGCAGGGCGGCCTCTCACTTGGACTAGGGGTTAACGCACACACCTTGCCACTTGAAAATACTGTCTATTACGCGCTCATGTCAGCTGATGCCAACATTGATGAGATTGTCTTGAAATCATCTGTTGCGGGACTCGATTTCCTTCCTGCCAATCGCGATCTCGGTACTGCAGAGACGACTCTCGGTGCTGAAATTGGTGGACAGCAATATCTCAAACGTGCGCTCGCTCGTCTGCGCCCTGAATATGACGTGATCTTGATTGACTGCCAGCCAACGATGGGACAACTCACCATCAACGCTCTCGTGGCCTCTGATGAAGTTATCGTTCCATTGCAGTGCGAATACTTCGCGCTCCATGGATTTATCGAACTAAAGGGCAATATCGAGAAGGTAAAGAGCTTCCTCAACCCAGATTTAAATCTCATCGGAATTCTTGCAACTATGTACGATCGCAAGACTCTCCATAATCGCGAAGTACTTACAGCAATTCTTGAAAAGTACCCAAATGATGTCTTCGAAACAATTATTGCGAAGACAATTCGCTTCGCCGAAACAACTGTTGCAGGAGAACCCATCACTGCATATGCATCATCATCCGGAGGAGCGCAGTCTTACCGAAGACTCGCTCGTGAATTAATTGCCCGAGGAGGCGCACGATGACCCGTAGAGCTAGCTTGCCTGGAGCCGATGAACTCTTCCGTGCAAATACCCCAGCCTTAAGCGCAGTTCGCCAAGTCGCTGAACCAATCGCACCTGCGCCAGTTCAGAGCGCGCCAGCTGCAGCACCTAAGACGAAGAAAGGTGTTCGCACCATTTCTCGCCGTCGCGTTACTGCCGCCGAAAAATCACCATCCGGTCGTGAATTGCATGAAGAGAAGATCACTGTCTATCTCTCAACAGATGAACTCTTCGATTTAGATCAGGCGCGCTTGATGCTCCGTGGAGATTTAGGACTGGCTGTAGATCGCGGCCGTATTGTTCGCGAATCTATTGCGGTCATCATCGCCGACCTTGAGGCCAAGGGCGATCAAAGCATCTTGGCTCGCAGACTTCGCGGGATTTAACTCAAGCGCGCGGGTGTGCGGTGCTGTATGCCTCGCGCACTTTATCTATCGTCACCAATGTGTAAATCTGAGTTGTAGTCACGGATGAATGCCCCAGCAACTCCTGAACTACACGGATATCGGCGCCTCCATCTAGTAGATGAGTTGCAAATGAATGTCTCAAAACGTGTGGTGAGACCTTTCCCATCAAGCCCGTAGCTTCCGCAGCATCCAGCACTACCTGCCAAGCGCTCTGTCGAGATAGCCGTTTGCCGCGTGAATTGAGAAAGAGCGCACCCTCACTCTTAGAATTTTTTGCACTCAGAGCCGGTCGAATTCTCGTTAGGTAGTTCTCTACCGCCGCAACGGCAAACTTTCCTAGCGGAACCAACCTCTCTTTCGAGCCCTTGCCTTTGACTTTGACTATATGCACATCCTCATCACCAGTGGAACTGAGCGAGAAATCAGAGACATTGAGACCAATAACTTCACTTACGCGTGCTCCAGTTGAGTAGAGGAGTTCGAGAAGCGCTCTATCTCTCAAGGAAACCGGATCTCCCTCACGTTCTGCGCTTTCGATGAGACGAGTTACCTCATCAATAGTCAACGCCTTAGGCAACTTACGAGCCGGTTTCGCCGAAGAAATTTCGGTGGTGGGATCACTGATGCCGTACTCCAGAGCAAGATATTTATAAAAACCTTTTATCCCCGAAAGAGTCCGGTTGATACTTGATAGAGATAGCCCTTCACTCTTAAGAAATACCGAGAAATCAGTAATGTCATCTGAGGAGAGTTTTACGTAGTCACGCTTGGCCTGGTCCAGAAATCGTTCGAGCTTTGCCAGATCGCGAGAGTAAGAGCTGATTGAATTAGGCGAAAGGCCTCGCTCAATCCGCAGTTGATCGAGATAACTGCTCTTAGCGCCCCCGAAATTCACAAGAGGTTACTTCTGTTGTGCGATGGCAGCTTTAATCAAACCAACAAATAGTGGGTGTGGACGAGTTGGCCTGGAGCGAAGCTCTGGATGTGCCTGCGTTCCAACATAGTAGGGATGAACTTCTCTAGGTAACTCAACAAATTCAACAAGATCGCGATCTGTGAAGATTCCAGAAAAATTAAGTCCCGCAGCGGCAATCTGTTCACGATATTGATTGTTCACTTCATAGCGGTGACGATGGCGTTCAGAGATCTCAGTGGCTCCATAGGCTTCGGCGACGATAGAACCCGGAGTTAACGTGGCTTTATAGAGTCCGAGGCGCATAGATCCGCCCATATCTCCCCCTCCGGCAACAATCGCCTTTTGATCATCCATGGTTGCAATCACATGTGTTCCGCTATCTTCCTTAAACTCCGCGGAGTTTGCATCTTTGATTCCGGCTAAGTTTCGTGCTGCTTCAATCACCATGCACTGTAAACCTAGACATAGACCAAGGGTTGGAATCTTGTGTGTGCGTGCAAAAGTGAGCGCGCCAAGTTTTCCTTCGATACCGCGAATACCAAATCCACCTGGCACGCAGATTGCATCTACTCCCCCAAGCGCTTGTTTGGCTCCTTCTGGCGTCTCGCACTCATCACTTGGTACCCAGATGATCTCTATCTTTGCTTCATTGGCAAAGCCACCAGCGCGAAGCGCTTCAGATACTGAGAGATATGCATCCGGTAAATCAATGTACTTGCCGACAAGCGCAACCTTGATGTGGTGCTTGGGAAAGTGAACTCGTTTGAGTAGGTCATCCCATTCTCCCCATTGCACCTCATGGCCACCTAGGGCTAAGCGGCCAACAATGTATGCATCCAAGCCTTCCGAAAATAGAACCTTAGGGATGTCATAGATTGAAGGCGCATCGACTGCGGCAACTACCGCCTCAACATCGACATCGCACATCAAGGAAATCTTCTTCTTAATCCCCTCAGGGATTGGACGATCGCAGCGAAGTACAACGGCATCTGGCGCAATGCCAATGCTGCGAAGAGCTGCGATGCTGTGCTGAGTTGGCTTTGTCTTCAACTCACCTGAAGGGCCGATGTATGGAACGAGAGAGATGTGTAGATAGAAGACGTTATCTCTGCCGACTTCCTGGCGCAGCTGGCGTGCAGCTTCGAGAAATGGTTGAGACTCGATATCGCCGACTGTTCCACCAATTTCTGTGATGACTACATCAACGTCAGGCCCATCATTTGCCAACATTCTCTCTTTGATCTCATTGGTGATGTGAGGAATCACTTGAACAGTTTCACCTAGATACTCACCGCGGCGTTCGCGAGCGATTACACGTGAATAAATCTGACCGGTGGTTACATTCGCAGAGCCAGCAAGGTTGCGATCGAGAAATCTTTCATAGTGGCCAATATCTAGATCAGTTTCCGCACCATCATCAGTGACGAAAACTTCGCCATGCTGGAAGGGATTCATGGTGCCAGGATCAACATTGAGATAAGGATCGAGCTTCTGCATTGTGACGCGAATACCGCGGGCGACCAAAAGCCGGCCTAAAGATGAGGCGGTGAGACCTTTTCCAAGACTTGAGGCGACTCCGCCAGTTACAAAAATATGTTTGGTCACATGCGCTTGGCTCATGGAAGACCAACCTATCATCGAATTTGGTGCTACCCCCGCAGGGCTAGGAGTTCGGCTGCGTGTTCTCGCGCACTGCTTGAACCTTCGAGCCCAGCGAGCATGCGCGCTATCTCTTCAACACGAGCGCTATCGGATAGACGCGTTACGCCTGATGCCACGATTGTGCCGTCGCTACTTTTGCTCACCAGAAAGTGTGTATCTGCCCAGGCTGCAACTTGCGGAAGATGGGTAACCACAATCACCTGAGCGTTCTGTGAGAGCGCATGCAGTCGCTTGCCAACTTCGATTGCAGCTTTGCCTCCGACTCCTGCGTCAACTTCATCAAAGATGTATGTACCAACCGGATGCGATTTCGCAATGACAACTTCAAGAGCCAACATAATGCGTGACATCTCACCGCCACTGGCACCTTTGCCGAGGGTGATTTTTGGTCCATCGATTTGTCCTTGAATCTGCATCGAAACTTCATCGCAACCTAGAACTGTAAAGTCGCTTTCTTTCAGCGCGCCGGAGTAATCAGGGGTTGCAACCTCAGTGAAGAACTGAGTGTGTGGCATTGCTAAAGCTTTAATCTCGTTGGTGACTTCACTAGATAAGGTCGCTGCCGCCTTATTGCGTGCGGCAGAAAGCTTCTTGGCTGACTCCAATAAACTCTTCTTTGCTGTCGCCAACTCAGCTTCAATCTCGGCGGTCCGTTCATCTCCGCCTTGCAGATCAGCAATCGCCTCTTTCGCACTCTTCGCCTTTGCCGCAAGAAGTACTAGCTCCTCGTCCGGCTCGCCCGCGCCCGCCCAACGTCTAAGAAATGAATTGAGCTCTGCTTTGCGTTCCTGCAATACGTTAAGTCGGTCTGGGTCGGCTTCTAGCGACGTTGCATACGATGCTAAATCCGTCGATGCATCATCGAGAATATAGAGGCTCTCGGCGATGCGATCGGCGATCTCTTCTAGCTTGGAATCCTTACCTTTTGCAGCTTCCAGGAATCTGCGAGCAGAATGGAGAGAAGTCAGGGCGCCGCTCTCTTCACCGTCTAGATTTGCTAAGGCTCCAGAGGAGGCAATGCGTAAATCTTCAACGCTAGAAAGGCGATTGATCTCATCGGCTGTTGCCGCACATTCACCTCTAGAAGCCTTTAACTTGCTCCACGCAGCCACAAACTCTTGCAGCTCTGCTATCTCACCATCTCGCTTACTCGCACTCGCCTTAAGTGCGCTCAGCCGTTCTTTAAGGGCGCCGTATATTTGAAAATCTTCCTGGTAACTTGCGAGCGACTTTGCAATTTCGGAGCCACCAAATCGATCGAGAAGTTCGCGCTGCCTGGCTGTCTTTACTATCTGTGAATTGGCAGATTGGCCATGAATTTCAATGAGTGAACTGGTGAGCTCCGCCAAAGTTCCCGCAGGGACCGCGTTACCTCCACAGAGCGCCTTGGATTTGCCATCCGCACTGACGGTACGGGAAATGATTATTGCGCCATCTTCAACTTCTGCACCAACATCTTCGAAGGGGCTCTGCTCAGATT
>JACCDV010022095.1_pt1 | contig 18707 bp, 20 predicted proteins | sample 7446131 | NCBI WGS metagenome assembly JACCDV01 (sample SAMN15323448, study PRJNA562643) | freshwater metagenome | isolation source: river surface water | place: USA:Blue River Watershed | collected 2017-08-17 | reverse complement strand
GGTGTGCCCTCGGCTGGCGATACGTTGACTGTTGTTGAAAGCGAAGCGCGCGCCCGTGAAGTCGCGGCTTATCGCTCGGAAGTTGCCACCCGCAAGCGCACCGGCTCTGGCCCGGCATCGCTGGAATCGATGTTCTCGGCATTGAAGGAAAAGCAGGCCAAGGAATATCCGCTGGTCGTCAAGGGTGATGTGCAGGGCTCTGTTGAAGCCATTGTCTCCTCGCTGGCGAAGGTGGGCAATGAGGACATTAAGGTCCGCATCCTGCATTCCGGCGTTGGGGGCATTACCGAAAGCGATGTGACGCTGGCCAAGGCCTCAGGTGCGCCGATCATTGGGTTCAACGTCCGTCCCAACGCCAAGGCACGTGAAATTGCCGAGCGCAATGGCGTGGCGCTGAAATATTATGACGTCATTTATGACCTGCTGGATGATATTCGCGCGGGCATGGCGGGCGAACTCGGTCCGGAATATTTCGAAACGGTTGTTGGCCGTGCCGAAATCAAGGAAATCTTCCCCGCAGGCAAAAAGGACAAGGCAGCCGGTCTCTTGGTTACCGATGGGTATATCAAGAAAGGCATTCACGCCCGCGTCACGCGCGACGATGTTATCGTCAGCAAGACAGTCATTGCGTCGCTGCGTCGCTTCAAAGACGATGTGGCCGAAGTCCGCGCCGGTCTGGAATGTGGCGTCGTGTTGGAAGGCACGAACGACATCAAGCCAGGCGATATGCTCGAAGTGTTTGACGTCGAAGAGCGTGTTCGCACGCTGTAATCCCACCCCCTTTCCGGAAACGGGAAGGGGCCGGAGGCCCTGATGACCAGCCAGACCGAAGAAACCCGCTCTGTTCGCGTGCTGCGCGTGGGGGAACAGGTGCGCCATGTGCTGTCAGAGATCTTGATGCGTGGCGAGGTGCATGATGATGTCCTTGCCAGCCACCCTGTCTCGATCACGGAGGTGCGGATGTCGCCTGATCTGCGACACGCAACGGTGTTCGTAAAGCCATTGCTGGGCAAGGATGAAGAGGCGGTGCTGAAGGCGCTGCGGACCAATACGGCCTTTTTGCAGCGGACGGTCGCGTCCAAAGTCCGGCAGAAATATGCCGCCAAGCTGAAATTCTTGGCGGATGAGAGCTTTGACGAAGGCACGCATATCGACCAGCTGTTGCGCAACCCCAAAGTGGCGCGCGATTTGGCGTCGGATGTCGACTAATGGCGAAGCTCTATTTCTATTATGCCTCTATGAATGCCGGCAAATCGACCACGCTGTTGCAGGCGGCGTTTAATTATCAAGAGCGCGGCATGGAAACGATGCTGTGGACGGCTGAGCTGGATGATCGCTACGAAGTTGGGGCGATTACCAGCCGTATTGGCCTGAAGGCCGAGGCACATCGCTTTCGGCCAGAAACCGATTTATTTGCCGAAGTGATGGCCGAACAAGCGCGGCGCCCGCTTGCGTGTGTGCTGGTCGATGAAGCGCAGTTTTTGTCGCGCGATCAGGTTCTGCAGCTGGCGCGGCTTGCGGATGAAGCGAATATCCCCATCGTGACCTATGGCCTGCGGACCGATTTTCAGGCGGAGCTTTTCCCCGGCTCGGCCGCGTTGCTTGGCATTGCCGATACGCTTGTTGAATTGAAGGCTGTTTGTGAATGTGGCCGCAAGGCGACAATGAACCTGCGTGTCGATGCCAATGGCAATGCCGTGAAAGAAGGCGCCCAGACTGAAGTGGGCGGCAATGATCGCTATGTCGCCTTGTGCCGCAAGCATTTTATGGAAAAGGTTCGTGGCTGAGGCGCCTCCCGCGCTCAATGGCTGGATCATCCTTGATAAGCCACTGGGTTTAGGGTCAACCAACGCAGTCTCGGCTGTGAAGCGGGCGTTGCGTGTGGGGGGCTATCCCAAGGCAAAGGTGGGCCATGGCGGCACGCTGGATCCGCTGGCCACCGGCGTTTTGCCCATTGCGATTGGTGAGGCAACAAAGCTGGCTGGCCGGATGCTCGATGCGTCCAAAATCTACGACTTCACAATCCAATTCGGGACGCAGACGGATACGCTGGACCTGGAAGGGATGGTTATCGCGACAAGCGAGGCGCGCCCCTCTCAGGCCCAGATTGCGGCTGTTCTCGCGCAATTTACCGGCCCAATTTCCCAAATTCCGCCTGTCTATTCGGCGTTAAAGGTCGACGGCCAGCGGGCTTATGATTTGGCGCGCGCAGGCGAGCAGGTGGAGCTCAAAGCCCGCGATGTCGTGATTTATGATTTGGCCCTAAATGAGCCCCTCCCCTTCAGGGGAGGGGATGGGGGTGGGGAGACGGTGACTCCAGATCGGGCGGGTCGGCCCCACCCCAACCCCTCCCCTGAAGGGGAGGGGCGTATCGATCAAATCACCCTGACTGCCCATGTGTCTAAAGGCACGTATATCCGCAGCCTTGCCCGTGACATTGCTGTGGCGCTGGGCACAGTCGGCCATGTGACGATGCTTCGTCGTGTCAAAGCTGGGCCGTTCAGCCTCGACCCCGCGATTTCACTGGACATTCTGGACGAGGCCGCTAAGGGCCAATCGCTTGGCAGCCTTGTACTGCCATTGAGAACGGCGCTGGTCGACATCCCGGCGCTCGCTCTCGACCCCAGTCAGGCCTTAGCGCTCCGTCAAGGGCGTGTGCTTTCTGGGTTTGCCGCATCTGACGGCCTTCACCTTGCGCTTTTGGCCGATGTGCCTGTCGCTCTGGTGGATGTGCTGGAGGGCACCGTCACGGTGGAACGCGGCTTTAACCTATAAGCTCGATGTCGAAGGAAAAAGACTATGTCGATTACTGTTGAGCGCAAGGCCGCTCTCGTTAAGGAATTTGCTCGCGCTGAAGGCGATACGGGCTCTCCGGAAGTTCAGGTCGCGATCCTGACCGAACGCATCAACAATCTGACCGAGCACTTCAAGACTCACGCCAAGGATAACCATTCGCGTCGTGGTCTGTTGATGCTGGTCAACAACCGCCGTTCGCTGCTGGCCTATCTGAAGAAGATTGATCAGTCGCGTTATCTGGCGCTTATCGCGAAGCTCGGCCTTCGTAAGTAACAAAAAAGGCCCGCTTTGGCGGGCCTTTTTCATCCTGTCTGGCGTTTATGGACAGGCTTTTTGGCTCGTCCCGCAATTCGGCGGGGTGCTGATGGGGCAGTTATTGCGCCCCAAACCGTCGGTGGGCCGGATGCCCACCATGAGAGGCCCCTTGCCGCAATAGGGCGCAAGGGATCGAAGGAAATCTGATGTTTAATACGAAAACTGTATCCATCGAGTGGGGCGGACAAACCCTGACGCTCGAAACGGGCAAGGTTGCCCGTCAGGCTGACGGCGCCGTGGTGGCGACCCTTGGCGAAACGGTTGTGCTGTGCGCTGTCACGGCCGCCAAATCGGTAAAGGACGGGCAGGACTTTTTCCCGCTCACCGTCCATTATCAGGAAAAATATTCGGCGGCTGGCCGTATTCCCGGTGGCTTCTTCAAGCGTGAACGCGGCGCCACCGAAAAGGAAACTCTGGTTTCCCGTTTGATTGACCGTCCGGTCCGTCCGCTGTTCCCAGAAGGGTTCTACAACGAAATCAACTGCATTGCGCAGGTGCTTTCCTATGACGGCGAAAATGAGCCGGATATTCTCGCTATGGTTGCGGCCTCGGCTGCGCTCACCATTTCGGGCGTTCCCTTCATGGGCCCAATTGGCGCTGCGCGCGTTGGTTATGTGAATGGCGAATATATCTTGAACCCGACGGACCAGCAGGTTGCCGAAGGCGACCTCGATCTGGTTGTCGCTGCCACCTATGACGCTGTGATGATGGTGGAATCCGAAGCCAATGAGCTTTCGGAAGAAATCATGCTCGGTGCTGTCATGTTCGCGCATGATGCCTGCCGCGATGTTATCAAGGCGATTGTGAAGCTGGCTGAACAAGCCGCCAAGGATCCTTGGGAAATGGCTCCGCAAGATGATCTGGGCGATCTGAAGGCGAAGCTGAAGAAGCTCATCGGCAACGATATCGCTGCTGCTTATAAGCTGACCGACAAGTCGGCCCGGTCGAACGCGCTCAACGCCGCGCGCGACAAGGCCAAAGCAATGTTCATCGAAGAGGGTCTGGACCCGCAGATGGTCATGGCTGGCATTAAGCTGACCAAGAAGCTGGAAGCGGAAATCGTTCGCGGTGCTATCCTGAAGGAAGGCAAGCGCATCGATGGTCGCACGACCACGCAGATCCGTCCGATTGTGGGTGAAACGCACTTCTTGCCGCGCGCGCATGGCTCTGCCCTGTTCACGCGTGGGGAAACCCAGACGATTGCCACCTGCACCTTGGGCACCAAAGATGCAGAGCAGATGATCGATGGCCTAAATGGCCTGCATTATGAGCATTTCATGCTGCACTATAACTTCCCGCCCTATTCGGTCGGTGAAGTCGGCCGCTTTGGCGCGCCGGGCCGTCGTGAAGTCGGCCATGGTAAGCTCGCTTGGCGCGCGCTGCACCCGGTGCTGCCGTCGAAGGATGAGTTCCCCTACACGATCCGTCTGACCTCGGACATCACGGAGTCGAACGGCTCGTCGTCGATGGCCTCTGTCTGCGGTGGCAGCTTGGCGATGATGGACGCTGGCGTCCCCATTAAGCGTCCAGTCTCTGGCATTGCCATGGGCCTGATCTTGGAAGGCAAGGATTTTGCAATCCTGTCAGACATTTTGGGCGATGAAGACCATCTCGGCGACATGGATTTCAAGGTGGCAGGCACGTCTGAAGGCATCACCACGATGCAGATGGACATCAAAATTGCCGGCATCACCAAGGAAATCTTTGAAAAGGCCCTGGCGCAAGCCAAGGAAGGCCGTGCGCATATCTTGGGTGAGATGAACAAGGCGCTGGGTGAAGCCCGCACCGAACTCTCGGCCCATGCTCCGCGTATTGAGACGATCAATATTGATAAGTCGAAGATCCGTGACGTCATTGGCACAGGCGGCAAGGTGATCCGCGAAATCGTGGCCACCACGGGCGCCAAGGTCGACATTGATGATGAAGGGATCATCAAGATCTCGTCGTCAGATCCGTCGCAGATCGAAGCCGCTAAGAACTGGATCCTCGGCATTGTCGAAGAGCCGGAAGTGGGCAAGATCTACAACGGCAAGGTCGTCAACATCGTTGATTTTGGTGCGTTTGTGAACTTCATGGGTGGCAAGGACGGCCTCGTCCACGTCTCTGAAATGAAGAATGAGCGTGTTGAAAAGCCGACGGACGTTGTGTCCGAAGGCCAAGACGTGAAGGTCAAGGTTCTCGAAATCGACAATCGCGGCAAGGTCCGCCTGTCGATGCGCGTTGTGGACCAAGAAACCGGCGAAGAGCTGGAAGATACCCGTCCGGCCCGCGAACCGCGTGAACCGCGCGGTGATCGTGGCGACCGCGGTGATCGTGGCCCACGCCGCGATGGCGATCGCAAGCGCAGCGGTGGTGGTCGTGACCGCGATCGCGGCCCGCGTCGTGAGCGTTCAGAAGGTGGCGAAGAAGGCGGCAATGCCGACCATATGCCCGCCTTTCTGAAGGGCGATGACGACTGATCGCACGTCGAGTATTGAAACAGGAAAAGGGGTCGCTTTGGCGGCCCCTTTTTCTTTTGGGGCTTATGCGCTGTGCTGCCGTGCGCGGCGAATGGCATCCCCGCTAAAGATCGCAATGGCCGCCCAGATACACGCAAAGCAGAGCAGCTTTGCGGGGTAGAGCGGCTCTTTCCACAAAAAGACGCTGAGGAAAAAGACGATGGTGGGCGCCAGATATTGCACAAAGCCGAGGGCCGTATAGCTCATCCGGCGCGCTGCTGTTGCAAAGAGCAACAGGGGAATGGCTGTCATTAATCCGCTGCCCATGAGCAACAGAGAAATCTGGGGTGAACTGCCAAAGCCATCGCCAGACGCAAGGCCAAGTGCCAGCGCGCCTGCCGCAATCGGGGCCAGCAGCGTCACTTCCACCGCCAGCCCAGAAACGGCCGAAACAGGGGCCATTTTCCGCACCAGGCCATAAGTGCCAAAGCTCAACGCCAGCGTGATGCTAATCCAGATCGCCCCCGGCTCTTCAAACAGCAAAATGCCGACGCCTGTGGCGGCCACAACAACTGCCGCGGCCTGCCAGCGATTTAGCTGCTCCTTCAGGACAAGACGACCGAGCAGCACATTGACCAGCGGATTGAGATAATAGCCAAGGCTCGTGGACAGCACCTGATTGTGCATGATCGCCCACATATAGACGCTCCAGTTGATCGAAATCAGCACGGAACTGGCCAGCATGGTCAGCAGGCTTCGGGGGTGCGTCAGAACCGCGCGATACTCGCCCACCTGCCTCATCAGCCAGACAAAGCCCAAGGCTACTGGCAAGGACCATAAAATGCGGTGCGCCAGCACCTCAAAAGCCGAAATGCCCGCCAGCGGTTTGATGTACAGCGGCATCATCCCCCAGATGAGATAAGCACCAAAGGCAAAGGGCAGGCCATTGGGCGGCATTTGGGATTGGCTGGACATGGTGGGGGGCTTTGGGCGCGCACAGGGCTGGGGTCAAGCCATCTGCCTTTTGGGAGGCCTTGCACTGCAGCGCTGGCACGGCATGATGGTGGCATGACTAATCTATTTGCCCGACTCCCAGACTCGACTCGCAAAATTGCAGTGTTCTCGCTGTTTCTGACGGCGAAGATTGCGGTCTTCTTAGCCTTGTTTGCGCTCATTCTGCCGGCACAGGCGGCCGCACCGCGCAAGGCCGCGCGCCAACCGGTTGCTGCACGTCCGGCCCCGCCGGCTGATACGGCCCCCCGCGTGCGCGTGATCCTGACGACAGCCGCAGGCCCAATCATTGTTGAGGTGGACCGGGAACACGCGCCAATCACGGCAGGCAATTTCTTGCGCTATGTTGATCAGAAGCGCTTTGACGGGACCGTGTTTTACCGATCCATGAAGTTATGGGCTGATGAAAATGGGCAGGTTCAAGGGCTAATTCAGGGCGGCACGCAAAATGACCCCAAGCGCATTCTAAAACCCATTGCGCATGAGCCGACCAACATTACGGGCCTTCGCCACACGACAGGGGCCCTGTCTATGGCACGCTGGGCGCCGGGCACGGCCACGGGGGATTTCTCAATTCTCGTCGGCCCATTATCGGGGCTGGATGCCGACCCAAATCGACCCAAAGCCGAAGAGCCAGAAGGCTATGCCGTATTTGGTTATGTGGTCGAGGGGATGGATGTCGTGCGCAAAATTCATGAAGGCCCCGTCTCAACGACAAAGGGGGAGGGCGCATTAAAGGGCCAGATGTTGGAGCCTGTAGTGCGTATTATAACAGCGCGCCGCGCGCCGATTGCCGCGATTCCGCCTGCACCACCGCAATGACGTAACGTCGGCACGTCAGCCATTGCATTTAGCGCAGTTGCGCCGCAAACGCTGGGGCATGACTGACGCACAACAGCTTGTTTCCGATCTTACAACCCTGCTTTCTGTTCAACGCATGGGCGATGGCTGGTATCTTGGCCGCCGTAAGCCCGGTGGTGTAGGCCGTGTCTTTGGCGGGCAGGTCATTGCCCAAGCCTTGATGGCGGCGCAGGATACAGTGGAAGGCGTGCGCATTGCGCATTCGCTCCATGCCTATTTCATGCGCGCGGGCAGCGAAGATTTTGAAATTACGTATCGCGTGGAACGTGATTTTGATGGCGGCAGCTTTTCCACCCGCCGGGTAATTGCGCTGCAACAGGATCGACCGATTTTGAACATGGCCTGTTCCTTCCAAAAGCTGGAAGACAGCTATGCCCATCAAGACGCGATGCCTGATGTGCCGGGCCCCGAAGGCCTTGCCAATGAAACTGAGCTGCGGCTGCGTTTTGCCGATAACATCCCAGAGCCGATGCGCGAACGCTTTACCCAAGCACGCCCGATTGAATATCGCCCGGTTGATCCGCGTGATTGGCTTGGCACCGAAAAGCGCGATCCCGCGGTTCAAAGCATCTGGTTCCGCTTGGCTGCCCCAATTGAGGCAGACCCTGCCATGCACCGCGCCATTTTGGCCTATGCGAGTGACAGCTATTTGCTGGGCACGTCCACACTGCCGCACGGCGTTACCTGGGTGACGCCGGGCTTTATGTCGGCCAGCCTCGATCACGCAGTTTGGATCCATGATGATGTGAATGTGAATGATTGGCTGCTTTACCATTGCGACAGCCCTTGGGCCGGGCGCGGCCGGGGCTTTAACCGCGGGTCGATTTACACGCGTGATGGGCGCTTGGTGGCCACTTGTGCACAGGAAGGTTTGATCCGGCGGCCCAAATCGGCCTGATCGGATTTTCAAGCCGCAGGCAATGGGCTAGGCGCAGAGCATGGCAGATGTGATCGACCCGACAGACAATGCAGAAGACCCGTTCCAGTCAATTGTGGACGCGCCTTTTGATGCGGCCTTGTCGGAACGCTATCTGGTCTATGCGCTGTCCACAATTACGGCGCGCTCGCTGCCTGATTTGCGCGATGGCCTAAAGCCCGTTCACCGTCGCTTGCTCTGGGCGATGCGCCAATTAAAGCTTGATCCCACGGGCGCTTATAAAAAGTCCGCTCGCGTGGTCGGCGATGTGATTGGTAAATACCACCCGCATGGCGATGCCAGTGTCTATGATGCCATGGTCCGCCTCGCGCAGGACTTTTCACTGCGTTACCCGCTCGTCGATGGCCAAGGGAATTTCGGCAATATCGATGGCGATAATGCGGCTGCCTATCGGTACACCGAAGCGCGGATGACCGCCGCCGCCATTGAACTCATGGCGGGGTTGGACGATGGCACAGTTGATTATCGCCCCACCTATAATGGCGAGGATGAAGAGCCTGAGGTGTTCCCCGGCCTCTTCCCCAATTTGTTAGCCAATGGAGCCTCGGGCATTGCCGTTGGCATGGCGACAAGCATTCCGCCGCATAATGTGGCCGAGGTGATCGACGCGGCAACGCATGTGATTGATAATCCTCGCTGCGAACCGATTGAGCTGATGCAGTTTGTTAAGGGCCCGGATTTCCCGACAGGCGGCCAATTGGTTGATAGTGCGGCCTCGATTGCCGAGGCCTATGCAACGGGGCGCGGCTCTTTCCGCGTACGGGCGCGTTGGAGCGTTGAGGATCAGGGCCGCGGCACTTGGATCGCGGTGATCACCGAAATCCCTTATCAAGTGCAAAAGGGTAAGCTGATCGAAGCCATTGCCCAGATTGTGAATGATAAGAAGCTGCCGATACTTGCCGATGTGCGCGATGAATCGGCGGAAGAAATCCGGCTGGTGATTGAACCTAAGAGCCGATCGGTTGATCCGGACGTGCTGATGGAAAGCCTGTTCCGCATGACGGAATTGGAAAGCAAATTCCCGCTAAACCTGAACGTGCTGGGGGCAGACCGCACCCCACGCGTGATGGGGCTGAAGGATGTGCTGGTCGCTTGGCTTGACCACCAAATTGAGGTGTTGGTCCGCCGATCCCAGCATCGCTTGTCAAAAATTGATGATCGCGTTGAATTGCTTGAAGGCTATTTGGTTGCCTATCTCAATCTTGATCGCGTGATTGAAATCATCCGCACTGAGGATGAGCCCAAGCCCGTGATGATGGCCGAATTCAACCTGACGGATCGCCAAGCAGAAGCCATTCTCAACATGCGTCTGCGCAGCCTGCGCCGCTTGGAAGAAATGGAAATCAAGGGCGAGCGCGATAAGCTGCTCGCCGAGCGCGAAGGGCTGGTGCAGCTGCTCGAAAGCCCACAGCGCCAGCGCACGCGGCTGAAGAAAGATCTGGCGGCCCTGCGTGATCGTTATGGCCCTGAGACGCTGCTCGGCAAGCGCCGGACTTTGGTGGAAGAAGCCGCCCCCGCGCGGGAAATTCCGCTGGAAGCGATGATTGAGCGCGAGCCGATTACGGTCATCATGTCGCAGCGCGGCTGGGTGCGTGCGATGAAGGGCCATGTCGCGCTCGACAACGCAGAAGCGCTGAAGTTCAAGGAAGGCGATGGCCCCGCTTTTGCGTTCCATGCACAGACGACCGATAAGATTTTGGTCGTGGCCGAAGATGGCCGCTTCTTCACGCTGGGTGGGGATAAGCTGCCCGGTGGCCGCGGCTTTGGGGAGCCGGTGCGCCTGATGATTGATTTGCCCGATGGCACAGGGATTGTGAATGTCTTCCCCGCGCGGGCAGATGAGCGCATCTTGCTGGCCGCGTCCGACGGCAAGGGCTTTATTGCCAAGAGTGCCGAAGTGATTGCTGAAACGCGCAAAGGCCGTCAGGTCGTGAATGTGCGCGCAGGTGCCAAGCTCAGCGTGGCGCGTGTGATTGCGGCAGGCCATGATTATGCAGCTGTTGTGGGTGATAACCGCAAGCTGGTGGTCTTCCCCTTGAATGAGCTGCCCGAAATGGGCCGTGGCCAAGGCGTGACCTTGCAGAAATACAAGGATGGCGGCTTGTCAGACGCGACGAGCTTCCGTCTGGAAGAAGGCCTAAGCTGGCCAATGGGCGGCGATACGGGCCGGGTGCGCACCGAAAGTGATTTGACGCCTTGGCGTGTCGCGCGGGGCGCTGCCGGGCGGATGCCGCCCTTGGGCTTCCCGCGCGACAATAAGTTCGATTAAGCGGGGATCAGCGCCGCTACAATGGCCTCAGCTCGCGCGGCCTCGGGAAAGCCTTCGGCCACCCATTGCCGTTCTGCCGATTGCAAGATGCGTGCAACCTCTGGCCCAGCTTGAACCCCGCGAGCGACAATTGCGCCCCCGTTGATGGGAAAGCGCGGCGGTGTCCAATCCATAAGGGGCCGGGGATCACCATTGCCCAGCAGGAGTCGGTCGATTGCCACTTCTACGCCCTGCCAATAGGCCAGCGCGCGAGGGGCACTGGCATCCTCAGCCGCTCGAGCGGCCACGGCGATCATCCGCTTACGCTGGGCATTTGAGAGTTTGAGCCGGTTGGCGATATCCTCTGCCAATACAGGGTCTGGGGCAATCAGTGCGCACAGGCGGCGCAGGGCATCGGGCACGATCCCGGCCTCTGCCTCGCGCGTGACCAAGTGCGTGACAGGCGCGGCGTCTGCAATTTCTGGCAGCACGGGCACGAAAATCCCACTCTCAATCATCAAGGCCAAAGTGGGTGCAGGATTGGGCAGCGCGAGCAGGGCCAAGAGTTCCATGGCAATCCGCTCGCGCGAGAGCGCCATCAAATCATTGGCACGAGTCTGGCAGGCAGATAGGCTGGCCGCGTCTGGGCCGCCGCTGCCAAAGCGCGCGTGAAAACGGAAGAACCGTAAAATCCGCAAATGGTCTTCAGCAATGCGTTGCAGCGGCGCGCCAATGAAGCGCACGATGCCGGCCTCAAGGTCTGCAAGGCCGCCGAAATAATCAAAGACTTCCCCGGTCACAGGGTCTGCATAAAGCGCGTTGATCGTAAAATCGCGCCGGGCAGCATCTTCACGCCAATCATCGGTAAAGGCGACTTTGGCGTGGCGGCCATCGGTGGCCACATCGCGGCGCAATGTTGTGATCTCAAATGGCCGGCCTTCGGCAACGGCTGTGACCGTGCCGTGCGCCAGGCCTGTCGGCACGGCCTTTAACCCGGCGGCCTTGAGCGCGGCCATCACCGCCTCGGGCGCCAAAGGCGTTGCCAGATCAATATCCTTGGTCGCAACGCCGGCCAGCGTATCGCGCACGACGCCGCCCACCAACCGAACCTGCCCGTTAAGGGCAGCAATAACGGCGGCAAGCCCCTGAACGTTGGGCAAATCTATCCGTGCCATGCAATCCGCCGGGATAGATTGACAATCATGGCTGCAGTTGCCCCCCAAATGCGCCGGTCGCCCCAGAAGATTTCATAATAGGTTCGAGGGCGGCCATTAAAGTTCACCGTGTTCGTGGCGTGATTGGCCGGATCGAGCAGGAAGTCCAGCGGTGCTTCAAAAATGGCAGCCACTTCATCTGCATTGGGCGTCAAAGCTAGATCAGGCGGGACAACGCCAAGAATGGGCGTGACTTTATAGCCCGTAATGGTGCGATAGGGGTCGGTCGCGCCAATAAGCTCAACTTGATCGCGCGGCAAAGCGACTTCCTCTTCCGCCTCGCGCAGTGCGGCTGCAAATAAGTCGGCATCGTCCGGATCCATTCGCCCACCGGGAAAGGCGACTTGCCCGGCATGTTTGCGCATCGTTTCGGGGCGCTGGGTTAAAATGACGCCGGGTCGGTCCCGATCGGTAATCGCGACCAGAACGGCGGCCTCTACGGCATCTGTCGGGCGTTCATGATGCAAGCCATCGCCGTCTAGCAGGCACATCTCTTGTGCATGGCCATTGGCCAATAGCATGCGTAAGCGGGCCGATAGGCTCATGCTGGCTCCATCGGAAAGAAGTGGCCCTCGCTCCACAGGCCAAGGGGTGTTGCCTCCTCTGCCATCGCCCACTCAACCAGTGCATAATAGGCCGCCCGGCCAATGCGCGCATCCATGCCGCCGCGCACGTGCAGCAAGGGATGAGGTTCGCCATTCTGCTCGTCAAAGCGCAAGCAATGCTCTGGCCCGGCAATCACTAAATCGCCGGTGTTCAATCGAAAGGCCAATTGCCGGTTTCGGCCTACGCCTTCGCTTTTGACTTCCACCGCGACAAAGGGCGTATCCTCAACGTCAATCTCCAGCCTCTCAGCTGGCGTGACCAGCCAATAGCGGCCATCGGCCTCGCGCCGCAAAAGTGTTGAGAAGAGGCGCACCATTGTCTCGCGCCGAATAAGGCCGCCTTCATGAAACCAGCTGCCATCGCGCGCGATGCGCATATGGCTGTGCCCGATTTTATCGGGGGACCAGCTTTCCACTGGGGGCAGGCGTTTATCGCGCACCATTTCTGCAATCTCGGCAAGCGAGAGGCGCGATAAATCTTTGGGCAGTTCGGGCATTGGCATGCCCGCTACTTAGGCAGCTGCGGCGCGACTTGCAAAGTCTGGGTCTGGCCCCAGCAATCCTGCCGCACAGACCCCGCCCGCGCGGCGGATGCGCGCCAATAGACGGTGCCGCTCTACTGGGCCGGGGACGTCCCACCCACCAGTCGCATCGGCGCTAAAGCCAAAGAAGCGACCATAATAGTCTGGATCGCCAATCATCACCATAGCGTCAGAGCCGCCCGCATCAGCGGCTTCGAGCAGCCGGGCCATCAGCGCTTGGCCAATACCCTTGCCTTGGGCTTCAGGCAGAACTGCGACAGGGCCGACCAGCGTTACGGGGTCTGCACCCTCGGCTGCCAGAATGGCGGCAGGCCATGCCTGGATCGTGCCAAGGAGCCGTTCGCCCTCCATTGCTGCAAAGCTCAAGCCCGGCACCACGGGCATACCAGCCCGAATTTTATAAGCGGTGCGGCCATGCCGATCTGCACCAAATGCCGCATCAAGCAGCTGTTCGACGCGGTCAGGCGCAATTTCAGCAAGGGGAACAAGCGTAATCAATCCAACAAGCACCTACGAATCAAGGGTGGGAAAGGGGGCGCTTTAGGACGGTTGCCGCGAAATGGAAGCATGATCGGTTGCCGTGGCCGCAAATATCTTTATGGGGGCGCGGCATGACTGTCCGTCCTGACCGCCTTGTTCTTGAAGTTGCCAACTTAGAAGTGCCCGTGCTGACGGGCATTTATTCTGAGGAAACGCACCTTCCGCAACCGCTGCGCATTTCGGTGCGGGCTGAGCTGGATTGTGCTGAGCATTATGCCGCCGGCACGCCGCTCGCCGCATCCAAAAACTATATGGATATCAAACGAGCCATGACGCACCTGCCCGAAGGTGTGCACTTTGTGCTGATTGAGGCCGTGGCAGACCATATCATCGAAACGCTGATGGTAGAGGATGCGCGCATCCAGTCAGTCGAAGTCAAGATCGTCAAGCTTGCCATTGCAGAGGATGATGAGGAAATTGGCGTGACCCTATATCGGAGCCGTGCTTGAAGATCGCACTGGTCACCGCCGGCCATCACCGGCTGGGTGCCGCCATTGCGGCGCGCTTGGCAGAGGCTGGTTGGGCGCTGGCGCTCCATAGCCGCAAGCCGGAAACGCCTGATCCAGATTTGATTGCCGTTCTCGACCGCACGCAAGTGCCTTGGCACAGTTTTACTGCAGATCTGAATGACGCGGCAGCTTTGGCAGCTCTTATTCCTGACATTACCAGTCATTTTGGCGGCGCCCCCAGCTTGTTGGTCAACAATGCCTCCCGTTTTGACTGGGATGATGCCGACACGCTGTCGCATCAGGCGCTTCTCACGCATTTTAGCATCAACACAGCTGCCCCAGTCTTGCTTGCAACAGCATTGGCGCAAGCAAATGCCGCAGATGCGCGGGCGTGTGTGGTGAATATTCTGGACCAGCGCATTCGCCAGCCTGGTGGGGACCAGCTGAGCTATACAATCTCCAAGCTCGCGCTGGCTGGCGCGACTGAGGCCTTGGCCCGTGCGCTTGCTCCCAAGGTGCGCGTCAATGCAGTGGCGCCCGGACTGGTGATTCCAACGCCCGATTATTCGCCGCACCAAATGGAGGCTTTGCGCGCGACAATGCCGCTTGGCCTTTTGCCCAATCCAGCAGACGTTGCGGATGCTGTGGCCTGGTTGGCAAAGGCACCCGCCGTTACGGGCCAGACGCTTTTTGTCGATGGCGGCGCGGCGCTGAAAAGCTTTGAACGCGATTTTCTGTTTTTAGAACGCGACGCTTAAGGCTTGGGCAGCGAGCGCGTGCATGGGCCGAGGGCAGAAATAATAAGCTGATAATCCTCAGCGACTTGCTGGGAATCACTCTCGGTTTGGCCTTGCGTCACGCTCGCCGGCATTTGTGCAGGCAGAAAACAGGCCAGCCGATACCATAAAAGCGTATTGGCAGCGGGCTTGCTAACCCCTTCATCCACAACTTCGCCAAGCGAAACGAACCAAATTGGCGCTTCTCCAGCGCGGCGCTGCACGGTCAGCGAAGCGGGGCGGTTATCTGCTGTGTCGAGAAAAATCTGCGTTTCGCCTTCGCCGGGCAGACTGCCAACTGAATGAAAAGCAGAAGAAATGCCACGGACACGCGGGGGTGAATTGGGGTGCGCTGCTTCCGCAAGAATGGCGCGCACAGTCTTTTCCCGCTCAGCAGTCCAGGGCATGGAGGCGTTTGGCGCGCTTAGCTGAACTTCGCCGGGGCGGGTAGGCTGCGCAAAGATGAGCGATTCGGACTTGCGAAGCTTTGGCGTCTTGCCCCGCGAATCAGTTGGTAAATCCTGAATATATCGGATTTGCGGGGGCTGGCCTTCCGGAGCTTTGATAAGCGCTAGAAGATCTGCAGTAATCAGCAGCCGCTGAAAACCGGGCTTGGTTCCGTTGGCCAATTCTCCCGTTAGAACGCGTGTGCCCCGAATGCGCACATGTGCGGTAATTTTTGATGCAAGTGCGAAATCGGCAAGATCCGCATAATTCGGTTCGTTGGCGACAATGGGCGTCGGAATTTGCTGCGGTGCAGCAAAAGTGGCTGCGCTTGTCATCATTGCGACACAGAAAAAAGGGATCCGCACAGATTATCTCCAACATCCACGAAAGCTGCCAAGATGGCGATTACTCAAGGATATATTATCTCGTTTCATCGGACAAAAGCGATTGCGTCAGTCCGCACCTCGCGATAGACGAGGCAGGTCTGTCTGAATAGATTCCAAGTTGCAGACGGGAGCAGGGGGGGCGCCATTTGGTCCAGGCCAACCAGTGCCCCCTGTTGTCGTTTTATTGGAGGGAGTGTCGTTTTTTAATGGCCTATACTGACCAAGAAATGAGCGGCCGGCGGATCTTCGCGATCGGTGCGGTGGCCTTGTTGCACGCAGGGGTGGGCTATGCGCTCGTCACCGGCTTGGCATACAATGCTGCCAAAAACGTTTATGAAGATCTTAAGACGTTCGATGTGGCCCCCGAGGAGCCCGAAAAGCCCGAGGAACCGCCGCCACCACCGCCGAAGGTTGACTTGCCTCCGCCGCCTAAGGTGACGGTACCACCGCCGGTTGTAACTTCGCCGGTCGTGTCAACCAATACCATTGCGCCTATCACCCCATCTGCGCCGCCGGCTCCGCCTGCGCCGCCAGCACCTCCGGCTCCGCCGCGTGTGGCTGAACGGGCTGTCCAGCGCGGTGGCTCGATTTCTGACGAAGATTATCCGTCATCGTCGATCCGCAACGAAGAGCAGGGCACTTCGGTTGCAACCTTCACCATCGGTACGGAAGGTAGGGTTGTAGCGTGTAATGCCTCGGGTGCGAGCCCGACATTGGATGCTGAAACCTGCAAGCTCATCATGCGCCGTTTCCGCTTTAAGCCGGCCAAGGATGCCAGTGGCCAGCCAATCGAGGAAACCAAATCCCAGCGTGTGACTTGGCGTTTGCCAAAATAGCTTATTTTTCGTCCACCCGATTTGAACAGTTTTGAGAGGAAGTTATCGTTATGACCACCGCAACTGAAGCAGCTGCTGTTGCACAAAAGCAGTTCGGCCTCATGCAGGCCCTGGAAGAAGGCGGCGCCGTTTCCTGGTTCATTTTCATCACCATGGTGATTATGTCGGCCGTTTCTTGGTACATCATGTTCACCAAGCTCATTGAACAGGGCAAGGTGCTGAAGCAGAGCCGCGAAGGCGTGCAGAAGTTTTGGGCCTCCACCAATGTGAAGGACGGCGCCAACAAGTTCGAAAAGGACTCGGCCTATCGTCAACTCGTTGATGACGCTCTGTTGGCTGAAGAACAGCATGGTAAGCTGATTGATGCGCAGGACCAGCATGAGTGGATGCACTCGTCGATGCAGCGCAGCCAAGACGCCATCAACGCGAAGCTCGGCACGGGCCTGGCGTTCCTCGCCACCGTCGGTTCGACCTCGCCGTTCGTCGGTCTGCTCGGTACCGTTATCGGCATCTATCGCGCCCTCATCAAGATCGGTGCGTCGGGTGACGCGTCGATCGATAAGGTCGCCGGTCCGGTTGGTGAAGCTCTGATCATGACCGCCATCGGTCTCGTCGTCGCCGTTCCGGCCGTTATGGGCTATAACTGGCTGCAGCGTCGCAACAAGCTCATCGCTGAGCGTATGAGCACGTTCTGCAACGATCTGCATGGCTATATGATGTCGAACGGCGCTGTCCGTCCGGCAGTAGTCAAGGCTGCTGCTCCGGCTGCTGCCGCTAAGCCGGCTGCCAAGGCCTAATGCGATAGGGCGTGGCGACCAACGCGTCGCCACGCCCCTTCCGTTACGACGTTAGAGATAGGAATTAGCCTATGGGCATGAGTGTTGGCGGAGAAGGTGGTGACGACGCCCCGCTGTCGGACATCAACACGACCCCGCTCGTGGACGTGATGCTGGTTCTTCTCATCATCTTCCTGATCGCCGTTCCGGTGGTCATTAAGACGGTGGAAGTGAACCTTCCAAAGCTCTCGTTCCAGCCGACGACTTCGAAGGCTGAAAACGTCATTCTGACCGTGCGCAACGCGGCGGATGGCAAGTGCGAAGTATATTGGAACGCGACCCGCATGAATTCGACCGAGTTGCTGACGCGTGCAGCCGCTCGCTTTAAGGCCGAAGCAGACCGCCTTGGCCCAGATGCAACTGATCCCGAACTGTTCCCGGAAGTCCACATTCGTGGTGACCAACGGACCCAGTATCGCTGCATCGGTGGTGTCGTGTCGATCATGCAGAGTGCGGGCTTCATCCGCGTCGGATTCATCTCGTCGCCGGTCATTTAAGACCAGCTGCGAGTGTTTGGAGAATAAACCATGGCAATGAGTTCACCTAAGGGAGACTCGTCCGAACCGATGGTGGAAATGAACACGACGCCGTTGATCGACGTCATGCTCGTGCTCCTCATCATGTTCATCATCACCCTGCCACCGCCCACTCACGCGGTGAAGATTGACTTGCCGCAGGATTGCGCGCCGAACTGTCCGCCTCCGCCGCCAGTTCTGCCGACCAAGAATGTGCTGTATGTCAGCCCGGGTGGTGTGGTGACGTGGAACCAGGCTCCGGTTAGCTGGGGCCAGCTGGATCAGCTTCTTGCGGACTCGCAAGATCCTGCCAAATTCCCGTTGACGCCGGAACTGCACCTGCAGCCGGATCCAATGGCGCCGTATGACACGGTTGATCGCGTTCTCGCCAAGGCGAAGCGCGCTAAGGTGTCGAAGATGGGCTTTGTGAATAACGAAGCATATCGCGGCGAATTCTAAGTCTCAGACTTAGATAGCAAAAGATTAAGGGCGGTCCGATTGGGCCGCCCTTTTTCTATGCGCAATGATTGACGGCCAAACCCAGGGCAGCACGCACGCCAGCGCACCAAAACCTGGACGGGATGTGCGGCCAGCCTCGAGGCTGGCCCAATCCCTCACGCGAATGGGCAAGCTCCAGAACAGCCCGCCGGTTGCAGTCCTTGTATCTTAGCTGGGCAACATCATCTGCACAGGCCCTGCAGCATACGGCCCTGTCTGCTCAGGCGTAACCCCTTGCACCACAAGCTGCTTCTTCCTTGGGCGCGCTGCCGCTTAAACGTCGAATTGCAGCTTGGCGAGGCGCGCATAGAGCCCGCCTTGGGCGACCAGCTGATCATGCTTGCCTTGCTCCACAATGCGGCCATCATCCATCACAATGATGCGGTCAGCTGCGCGGACAGTGGCAAGGCGATGCGCAATGACAATGGTGGTGCGCTTGGCCATCAACTGGTCCAGC
>JACCDV010276694.1_pt1 | contig 18714 bp, 15 predicted proteins | sample 7446131 | NCBI WGS metagenome assembly JACCDV01 (sample SAMN15323448, study PRJNA562643) | freshwater metagenome | isolation source: river surface water | place: USA:Blue River Watershed | collected 2017-08-17 | reverse complement strand
TGACTTATTTGACGTAGATGAAGGATTCACCACCCACAGTAATAATATTCGAAAATTAGTTAATTCATCAATAAGCTTGATTAATAGGCTCATATTTAATTTATAATATGATTATGGAAAGCCAAAAGACTGAGAGTGAAACTCAATTTCACCAACACGATTAATAATAGGTTGACGAAGAAGTGTAGACCCTTTCTGCCCAAGTGAGAAGCAGAGGCAAGGTTGGCAGAGATAAGTTGGCAATCTATCAGCAAGATACACTAAAGAAGTCAAAGCATTGCCTGCTATTCTAAACAAAGTATTAAATGTGCATTTCCTTGTTAGTTCTCGTCTTTATTGGCTTGGGCGCGTACCTAGTCTACGACAACCACCTCCAAGAGGAAAAGATAGATCAGCTCATTACCAAACTTCAAAAGGATAATAATCCCAACGAACCATAGTAAAAGGCTTAGTAAGGTACAACTATACCAAAGACTATCTGGTATTATAATAAACAGTCACTTTTATAATCGCATCCATGGACTCAACAATCCTATTAAAATATCAAAGCACAGGGCAAGGACTACAAAATCTCCCTTATAAACTAAGCGAACTGGAGGAGCTTTTTGCCCACTTATCGGCAGCAGAAGATAGACAATGCAAGCAAGATGGTGAATCAACAAATAGTAAATTTAGCGTTTCCCTCCAATTTAGCCTATTAAGTCCTGAAGCACATGGTGATCATGCAGGTGCTTATCGATAAGGGAGGCGTTTATATAGATTAAGATGTTGTACTCACTGAAAGTCTTGCCTGGATACAATCAGTATCCGACAATCCGTTTATTAATGCAAAGCAACTAATCACCCCCAAGGTCATCGGGTTCTATGATCCCAACCTTAGTTCTGATCTTTAGAAACACAGTTCAATAATAAGCAAATAGTAAGTGTAAAAGTACATTGTAAAGATGCCAAGCCTTGCTCCCTACTTCATTGCTTCAGTAGCATCCTCCCACTTTTTACAAGACGTCTTTTAATAGTATTCTTACGTAGTTGAACACTTTGCCTCAATTAAGGATGTGCTAAAGGCTCATAAAATCGACATTTAGTTTGCAAATAACAACAAGTACAATGCAGACCATCTTTTCTACATATCTTGCCAGTTGGCGCTAAGGAAAAAACAGCTTTCACTTGAATCTAAGCTTGCAATTGAGCATTATGGCTTGGCTGTGATTAATGAGAATTACGGTCCGAGGAAGATCAGGGCCTATTTGGGGGAGACTCAGATTGACAAAATATTTAACCATCTTTCTTTACTCACTCATGAGGAGATGGAGTATTAATTTGGTTCTATTCGATATTTGGCAGTATTTTCTCCTTTGTAAAAAGTATTTCCTCAATATCAGAAGATAGTTGAAACTCAAAGCATCCTTAAGCAAAGTTTTATCCATAAATTTTTGCTCAAAGACTCGAATTTGACTCTTCTTGAGCCCAAACAATAGATTTTGTCATAAAAGCAATGGTCAAGTCTTCCCAAGAAGCTTTGGACCTATATATAAACTGAGAATAATAGCTTCTTCATGCAGGTATGGATGCAGCATTTGAAGAAGATAGCTCAACAATCCAACTATGAGCTAACTATTATTACAGAGTAAACCTTACATAACTATCTACCTTAATCAAAGATAGCCTCCATCAACTCAGCCATATCTTCTCACCAGCTTCAAATTTATTAGTCCACAAAAAGTCAACTTATCAGTCTGGCAGTCCTCTATGAACATGGAGGAGTATGGGTTTAACCCTACACAGTATTCGTTGATAATCTAGATTGGCTTTCGAATATAGGTCAGTAGAGGTTTCTATGGAACCATTTTGGATCTTTACCAAAGATTGCCGTTGCATTCCACCCTCACTTCGGATCTCCTTTCCACTGGAACTATGATGAAAGTGGGGTAAAAGAAGCGTGGCACTTAGCTTACTAGCACTCTATGATTGCAGCTGAGGCAAAGAGTGAGCTGATTAGTGACTGGTTGAATGAGATTATAGGCAACATCAATAAACCCTATGGAGAAGTATTAAAGAACTTCTAAAAATGCCAAATAAAAGAGCACAAATGGATCAGCTAAAACAACCAGGAATTATTATCACAAGACAGTATCAAATGTGTACTTGGAGCAAAGGCGGCAGCCCTTCAGGCGAGCGGATCAAATAAGAGTTCTTCAGAGTATTATGGGCTTTGGGGAATAAATGGCTTTGCTGGCCTCCTCAAAATGAGATAATACACTGATTTCCACTCCCATAGAAGCATGAACAATCCTTTCCTGTGGAGGAATTCATTTGAGTACATGCAACAAGTTGTAGGAAAGGTGAGGCACTTCAGTAAGATCTATGCGCCCACTGCCTCAAAAATACAATAGCTTTATAATGTCAATTATCAAAATATCTCTCGCTAGATACACAGCCAATCATTCTTGATGCAATTAATTGGCAATTAAAGCATTGTAAAGAAGTAGAATAAAATTTATCTATCCACTTACCTCGAGCAAGAGGAGAAGATCCAATAGCAGATGAATAAGTAAAGCCTTTAAAACATTCCCAAATATATTTGGCTATATCGCAATTAAAAACCCACCCTAATACAAACGTACATGCTACAAAACATTGAGGATTTTGCTAATAAAAGTGGCTTTACAGTAAATGTGATAAATTAAACCAACTTTAAATAGAGGTTGAATTTGAAATCCTCCAAATGGTTAGCTAAGCTTAACTCTTTCTTTCAAGCCATTTAGGCAAAAATCAAGAAAGAGAAGAGCAACCTAAAGGACCATTATAGCCAAATTAAGGCCAACGTTATTAGTTTGTGCATTCTCTATGAATTCGGAGGCATTTTTATCTCCAATCGTATCCTTCTTCACTAAAATTTAAACTGGCTCACAACCCTTAAGACTATCCCTTATGGACAAGCAAGTTAGTCGATTCCTAGGCTCTTTGCTTTTTATTCCCCACACTATAGTTCTAAGAAAAATAGCAAGGAAATAGTTGAGTTCCCTTCACTATAAAATTTCTTCATTGCCAGCGTGCAAAAGAGTTTGTTCATTAATGACTTTCTTGAGTAATTGATGATAGTGGTCAGGTAGAATACGAAGGTGAAGTAGAGAGTGAAGCAGCTGAGCTACAGTCTTCCTTACTTACATGGAGACGATCCATATTATGAGTGTTTCTTCCTTGCAAGCCAGTTTACCTTCAAGAAAAAGTCAGACGAGCTGAAGAAGTCTCACTCCAATCAAACGGCCCTCGATTATTATGGAGTGTATACTGTCAATACTCACTTCTATCCTTATAAGTTAGAAAGGTATTATTCCAGCTTCAAAACCCCAGCTAATAATGTTATTACTTCACTAGGAAAAACATTTATATAGTAACTCTAGGACGAAGTAGGCAAAATAGGGTACCTTTCTATTGTTCCCTATTAAAATCAAGTCAATAGTTATCTTTAAAGCACAGTTAAACAGAGCGAGGGGAACTACATTTTAAATGGTTCCTTTATCCAAAAATACTTATTAATGCAAGAGAATAGAGGTATTAAAATTATTTAAATGAATTATAGTGTTCCTTTGGAGAGTAAATAATGGGATAAGTTGCCTAAGACGTGTTGGATTTATATAGAGAAAGGAGTGAAGGCAAGTTTGAAATCTATTCAAATGTTGTTCGTTGTACTCTAAAAGAGGCTAAAGCAAGCTGGATTTGAACTGAAGGAGGTTAATGACTCCAACATAGATCAGTACATTGATAAATTAGCCCTAACCAAAATCAATAAGCTCATCAGTAAAGACAATCAGCAGTATAAATCCCTCCTCTATCGGCTGGCAATCCTCACTAAGCATGGAGGGATTTCGATATCGCACCAAATGTTACCAACTCAATAGATGAATTGGATTCGAAATATTGGTAATGTTGATAAGAGGCTAATATTTAATCGCTACGGATCTGTTCCAAATATTCTCCTGCTTATTGATTCTTTGAGGAGTCCTTACGATTAGTGGTCTTATGAGCCGAAGTTATAGTCAAAAGTGGGCTATAAGTTGGGGTGGAGTGATAATCTGATTGTCGCCTAGAAGGAGAATAACCTTATAAAGGAGTGGTACAACTAGCTAACAACTTACCTTGAGCTGGACTCAAAGGAAGTCCTGGAAGAGTTTGAATAATGTAAGCTATCAAACACAAATTGGTGGAAAGATAGCAAGGGCAAGCTAGGGCTCGGCTCATTACTATGTGTGCTCAGCAGAAAACAAAAATAGTTAGAGTCATAAAAGCAATAAACCCAAGTCTGCGACTACTACAAATTATGGGGGATCAGTGAATCCTTAGGTGTGAATAAATTATAGTAAGCGCTGAATCTGGATAATACTGATGAGGATGTTAATCCCTTCCTATGGAGATGGCCTAGATAAAGGGTGTAAGGGTTGATTGGAGAGATGAAGCTGATGGTGAGAATGAGCGATAGGCAGTTGCAGAAGGTATCTTAGATGTTAGAGAAAGGCAAATAGGTAGGAGAGGGGTCAATATTGAAAGTAAATTTACTAAGTATGAGTTAGAATTGAGTGTATTGATTAAATAGTCTGTATTCTACTATTCTATTAACCCAAAATGCTTAATATTATAACAAAATTCATCATATTTATTCCTTCACTCTCTATATTGAGGTCTCCTCAATTGTGCTTCCTTTCTGTGAACTTTAGAAAAAGGTTATGTCAATCATTTCAAATGATCCAAAGTATATCCAAATCCCCAACGCTACAGAAACCGTACATTATACTATGAAGAAAAGATTCAAGTTGGTATAGGAGTTTGGTAGATTATCCTCCTTTTAAATGAGGCCGTTGACGATAGGAACAATTGACTAAGACAACCCGATGGCCATACCACAAACTCCCCAGGCAGTACCAAGTCTTTTCTTATCGACAAGGAGCGAAAGGGACTTGCAACGACTGAGAAGATTGAGCCAACCATGCAGCTGAGCAATACCAAGAAAAACACTATGACCACATAATGAATGGGGTTGATATTGTCTACAGTGCAATTAGGGAGGGAGTAGAGAGCAATGAGTCCAACTAGAAGGAGAAGGGGCACTATTAAAATGATAGTTCTTCTAATCTTCTTTATGTTCGATCCTACAAGTTTGCCGCAAACTATAGCTAGAACAGCCCCCAGAAGATATGGGATGAGTGATAGGTTGGCAGCTGTGGTGTAGGCTATTTAAAAGCGGTTAACTAGTAAGTCATTCAGGTTCTCAAAAATTAGTGTTGACATCTCATAGAAAAAGACAGTGACCAGCAGGATCCAAAATTATTTAGGCAGCTTGAGGAGGTAGCTAGCGTTAAACTACTACTACTATTACTATTCTTCTCCTTCCTAAGACTTAAGCAGTGACTCATCCTTCATCCTTTTCTCCTTACGAGTCACCATCACAGCAATGGTTACGGCTGCAATAACAGCTAGGAAATCCACCATGGAGGCAATGTACCAAGGCAGACTTATGGACTTGGTCCTATCGAAGATATATGGGGAGATGGTGACATTGATGGAATCAAAAATGAGAGGTATTGTCATGCCGAATCCCATCATAATTTCGTAATTCTATGAGGCATACCTGGCAAACAGGAAGCCCTGCATAGTATAAGCAGCTGAGCCAGCCATCCCTCCAATTGCCCTCATCAAGTAAACACCAATCAGATAGCCATCGGGCCTGAAGTCGAATAGCATAGCGATGATAATTTAGGAAACAAAGCTACTGGTTGCAATTACTAGCACTGACCTTTGCAGAGGGTACTTGTCTAGGAAAATGCCGATGGGGATGTCAGTGAGCATGACCGGGATGAATGCTGCGAAGTAGAGAAAGTTGATTTAGAGGGAGTTGAGGGAGTAAGGGTCTTACCGAAGGGGAGCCTGCAGAGCTTGAGGCATGTCTACTGAATAGCCAAAGCCGCAGACAATCACAAGTCCCAACAAGGCAAGAATTTTGTCCTATAAATTCATGCTTAATTTAGTTTATAGACAGTTGATTTATATGCAATATTTATAATTGAGACCATAAATAGTTTGCATTACCAGCCTTGCGGATTTAAATATTTTATAATCATATTTTTTAGTTAATCAAGGCTCATGCATTGGGCTCAACTATTGTTGAATTTATCGAGTTTGGTAAATCCTTTTCTTTGTTGGTCTTTTAGAAGAAAGTAATGTCGATTTTTTCAAATGGCCCAAAGAATATACAAGTTCCAAAGAGGAGTGCGATTGAGCTTATGGCAATAAAAATGAGATTTAGCCGCTTATAGGATATAGGAAGATCTTCTTCTTTTTAGACTAGGCCGTTGATGATAGGTACAACTGCTTCAGAAAGGCCCACTGCTGTCCCGCAGACTCCCCAGGCTGTCCCAAGCCTGTTTTTGTCCACCAAAAGAGAAAGAGAGCTGGCCAAAACTGCAAAGACAGACCCGACCATGCAGCTTAGTTGAATTAAGAAGAAGACGACGACGATGTAATGCCAAGGGGTGACTTTGGCTGGGTCACTGTTGTTAGGCAGGAAGTATAGAGCAACCAGTCCCACCAAAAGAAGGAGAGGAGCAAGCAAAATTACTTTTCTTCTCATCTTTTTTCGCCCAGAACCAATCAGCTTGCCGAAAATCAGGGCGAACCCACTAGCAAATATGGAATAAGCGACAGATCTGCCACAGTGGTATAGGATATTTGAAACCGGTTGACAAGAAAGTCATTTAGATTCTAAAAGAAAAGCGTTGTCATTTCGTAGAAAAAGATGGCTGCGAGTAAAATCCAAAATATTTTGGGCAACTTTAAGATATAGTTGGCTTTGAATTCACCTTCTGATTATTCTCCTTCCTTTTTCGTTAAGGCTTCTCCTTAAGACTAAAGCAGCGATTACTCTTTAGCCTTCTTCTATTTTCTAGTCACGAGGATAGCTATAGCTATAGCAGCAATAACTGCCATGAAGTCAACCATTGAAGCAATATACCAAGGCAAGCTTATCGATTTAGTGCGATCAAAAATATAGGGAGATATGCTAACACTAATGGAGTCAAAGATAAGGGGAACTGTCAATCCAAATCCGACGAGCATTTCATAGTTTTTTGATGCATACCTTGCAAAGAGAAAGCCTTGCATGGTATATGCTGCTGAGCCTGTCATTCCTCCAATAGCTCTCATCAAGTATACCCCAATCAAGTATCCATGAGGCCTGAAATCAAAAAGTAGGGCGATAATGATTTCGGATAGAAAGCTGCCAATTGCAATCACTAAAACTGATTTCTGCAAAGGATACTTGTCCAAAATGATCCCAATTGGAATGTTAGTAATCATCACAGGGATGAATTATGAAAAATAAAGCAGGTTGATTTCCATCGAGGTGAGAAGATAAGGGTATTACCTGAGAGGGTCTTGTAAAGCCTGGGGCATATCTACTGAGTAACCGAAGCCACAGACGATCACAAGGCCTAAGAGAGGTAAAATCGCTTCTTAGAAACTCATTGTACTTGAAATTTATATTATTAAAAAAGTATTTTCGCAATATTAAAATAGTTATATCTATCGAGATCACAAATACGCATGGTAATATCCTTGCGCTTCGGATGGCTCAGAGAACTACATCTCAAACTCGAACTCGCTTATATCTCCTATATCTGGATGAACGACACTTGAGACTGACTCACGATCTGGTTGCTAGGGTTAATGATAGGGCTAAGGTTAGGGCTAGGGTAAGGGCCCAGGTTGAGGCTGTGGTTAGGGTTGGACCACTTAAGAATGAATCTTTGTGTCAGGATTAACTGGGGTGGGTGAAGGCTTGGCCTTTTATTTGACTTCCTTTATCTTTGGATAGTTTATTCCGTTATCAGTATGCCAGTAAGTCTTATCGTTGAAGTGATTCTCTTATCTGTGCTTTGAAACACAGTAGATAATAGTGCTTGCCAGAATGCCAGATCCCAATCCGATTCCTGCAGAAATAACAGCAATGAGCAGCTGGTATCCAGGATTGAAATTGGTTGAAGCATTTGTATAGGTGAATCCGTTTGTATGGCTGTCAATGATGGCTTTGTAGCCAGTTGCAAATACTCCACCAATAATGCCTTGCACTCCAAATAACGTCCAAGACACAGTTGAAACAACTCCTTTATTCCTAAGGAAATATTTCTCAATGCTTTGAATGGTGGACTGGACAGCCCCAGCAGCAAACCCAGCGACAAGGGCATAGACTGGGTTTGTAATAAAGAAAGAGGCTGACCCCACTACAATCCCTCCAGCAATCGGCCCATGAATTATATCTCTTATTATGATATTACCATGGATAAGTGCTGAAAGGCAAAAAGATCCCACGACTCCCGCACCCATCCCAATCACAATTGAAGTAGGCCCGTTCCTCAGATTGAATATATTGAAATTGTTTGTAACATCGATTTCGTAGGCTAAGACTGGGAATAGGGCAAAAATGATTAAGCTCCCAAATAGAGAATATACTGCACTAAAGTCTGATCCAACATTATATTAGTGGGATTATGTCGAAGTATCTTCCCTCTTATTTTACTTGTACTTGAGGATGAGTCCAAGAGCCAATCCCATGAATCCTGCGAATGTAAAGATGGTGTATGTGCCAAAGCCGTCCACTGATAGATTGGCCACAACTTGCCTATTAAGCTAATACCCAGCTGCGCCAAACAGGACAGTGATTAAACACTCCAGAGGGCCAGCCCTACCCAAAATGGAGGAAAAAGCTATGGCAACGGCTAAAGCACATTTTAAAGCGTTTGTCATGCAGTTGCCGTAAAGTTGGGCAGAGGGGAGGCCAGCATTAGCCAAGTATAGTGAAAAGGTGTTATTTTAAAAGCCCATACTTGTTGTATTGTAGTCGATGGCAGTTCTCGTCCAAAAATTATTGATGATGGGATAGTATTAGATGCAAAAAGCTGTTATGAAAAATGTAAAGCCAACCCCTGACCAAACGAGCCTCCTAATGTATGAAAAGACAAGGCCGAAACCTACATATATTTGTTGGATACCTGCAACCACCAGGATGGCTAAGAGGACCGCATTAATGATTGAGGAGATGTTGGGGAGAGAGGTCTTAACGCTGAAGCCAAGAGAGTAGGCTACGGTCATGCCTGCCTGGCAGCAGATCATGATGATACTGAAGGCGAAGGTATTCTTCTTGAGCCTCACCATCTAAGTGCTATTATTCATGCTATATTTTGATTTATTGATTTATTCATTAAATAGTTACTTATTGCGCATACTGACGTTAAAATACAAATCTTGTTCATAAATGGTTATTTTTACATCAATCATTATATTCCATCCAGGGGAGCATACTATGACGTATTGCGCTTTTTGCGGCGGTAGCAGACTAAGAGAAGGCAGCATAGGACCAATGAGGCTAGGATCGATAAGAGTATCTTTCCATGGCCTCTTCCTTGCTTGCTGATCTGCCCCCAAATGGTCATTATTTCTAGAGGTTTGTAGTAAACTATCTCCCCTGTCTTGTTGTTGACTGCCTTCACTCCCACGAACTAGTTACTCTCCTTTATATTCTGAGTAAACACTATTTTGCCATCGTGGAGGTTGCTCGATGCGATTGGGGTTGAGTTGACTTGTTGGATGATTTGGCGGTCTGCCAGATCGAATGAGACGGACGAGCAGACTAGTTGTGCATAGATGTCTTCGACGCGGAGGGAGGATATTGAGGAGTATGCGAACTACTTACTGCAGGCCTTACTGTTGGCTGGGCAAATGATTGGAGTGAAGCTTACCTATGCGCTCTCAGAAGTCAATATCTTGTATTCAACCAACCCTTTGTTCCCAGGCTTTGCCTTTTCCATTTTATTCTTCATAAGGCTATAGGTAGCTTTGACAGTAAGTAGGGAGTCATCTTCTTCAGGGGCTTTCACCCTAATGTATGCGCTCCCTGATTCCTTGGTCTTTATCTGCAGTTCAGCAATCAATTCTTCTTCGCTCATTTACTGCTCATAAGAGAAGTCCTCTTTGATAAAGTCTTAGTAGGATGTGGTATATCCTAGGCTAAGAGTGCTTTAATCGCATTTTTTAATTTAGATATTGAGGTAGCTGCCGAAAGGAACGTTGACCACCAAGTAAATGTACTAATTCTTTTGTAATTGAACTGGGAACTAATGATTGTATGGCAAGTAAATAATCTCTCTATTGTTAATGCCCAGGGTAACCAGCTGTAAAGTTTTTTAGGGATTGGTAATTTCGATTAAAAATAATTTATTAGGCGGGAGGGTCATTATCATGGTGGGATTGGGTGTTTTTTTATTAAAGTTGGGCTTTTCGGGAGTGATTTGGGTGGCTGAGTCTTCATCTGACTAATCAGCTACTGCTCTCACCAACACCTTGAGCTTGTTCAGAATTTGGGGGTCTGTCATTGAGATGTGCAGGTAAATGGATGATAATGTAGGGTTTTTATACAAAAATTTGGTTGTTTTATTAGGCATAAGCCCATATTCTGCGATAAGTCCATCCTGTAAATATGTCTAAGGCTAGCCTGAAGAGTAGGTCACAGTGTAAAGGGCTCCAGCTGATTCATTTTGGCCCTTTATTGTCATGTGTAGGGATTCAAATGTTGAGTAGTCAAATAGGCCAAGGAGAGATGTTCCAAATGAAAACAAATCCTTAGATTTTGGCTTAGGCGGAATAACAATATGAATATTTGTGGAGCCTTTGTTATTCTTTTTGGTCAAATTGACTCCTGCGAAGTCGAAGATATTAACTTCAAGGTCTCCATGAGTAATTTGTATGTTGATTATGATCTATTCATTCTTTATTGCAGTAATTAAGTACTTATTCTATCCTTTAGGCTCGAGCTCATCAGTTAGCATTTTATTCTCAATCAGCTCAGTCTGTGTGTATTTTGACTGCACGTGAATGTCTACTTCTGAAGGCTCAGGGGACTTGATCTTTAGAAAAACAATGCATTTTTGACAGGGTTTTTGCTCGAATGAAGTCATTTTGTCCGCCAACTGCATCTATTTGGATTAGCTCTTGAACTTTTATAAACATTCCTAGAAATCATTGTCTGAATTACACGCTGCATGCGCCATGAAGGGAAATCCTTCAGTCCTGGTGATTTTGACTGAGAATTCTTGTGACCCATCAACCTGGAAATAAGTTGTCTTGCCAGCCTATGATTTCTGTGTGTAGAAGTTGTCAAGCATGAGTTGTTTCATGATTCCGTCATCTGAAACGTATTAAATGCTAAATTTGCTGTCAAGATAAGCCTACGCCAAGATACATAAATATGGGTTTTTATCTAGGTTCATGTTGTTGCTCTATAAGTTTCTCTTAATGCTCTCAATTGAAATTTGGGTCTCTAGGTTTCCAAACCTAAAATCGCTTGATCCCTAGCCAGTGGGACATCTGGGATTGGTTTCCTCATATACGTTAGCAGATAGTTGAACTGATCCAATGGTGAAGTAAGTAAAGATTGTTAGTGCTTCCTTTGAGAGAGCATACTTCAGATCAATAAGCAAATATTTGGTCTCTTCTTTCTTCAAAATCACATCAATCTTATGCTTTTAAGGCACTTAGATGAAGTTACTGGTTGCGAGAATCTTAAACTGACCATTTTGCAAATAATTGTTGTACACATTCTTCACAGTCTTATCATCTTTGAATGTTGAAATGAGCACCACACAGTTGGGCCAGCAGTTTTTTAGTGCCCCAGAATCAATGTGGATAAATTTAGTTGGGGAGAATCCCAAGGCGCCTGATGCGCTGCCTTTATACTAATGCGGGAAAGGCCACTCTGATGGATTGATGGATTTATCATCGGTCTTCCAAAGGGTATACATGAGTTTGAGGTCAACAAAATCAGATTTGTAGAGGATGGTGATACTTCTATTTTTGCTTTTGGGGAGGAAGTAGAAGTTAGAGGACTGGGCAATAGTGTTAATCTGATAGGAGTTCCAAATGCCGTCCTTCAGCTATATAACTGAATCTTTAGTAAGAAGGGTAATCGTGATGTCGATTTATACATCCATACTGTTCTTCAACCTCAAAAACAGTTAACAGTTTTATCCTGCTTCTTTCTTGCACAGCTATTTGCTCACCTATTGTATATCTACAACATCTGACTCCGAGTCCAAGACGTACTAAGTGAGTTGGTCATCTTTGTCGTATTCGTCTGTGGTGCTGAGTTGCACCACCACGTTGATTTGGCTGTTCTTGATGTTGTGAGTGTAAAAGTTGAGAATTGTATCTTTGGATGACTCGTATTCAAATACGAAATCCCTTGTTTCGTCAGGCTTAATAGTTTCAAAGTTGGATAAACCAGTCTACAGCCTTACGTTTCCTTCCTTTGTTGATGCCAATAAGGTAAAGTGAATGAACTTTCCAACGTATGCCTCTCTTTTCTACACCTTCACTACGAAATTTAATCCTTCAATATTTTCCTTTTCGAAAGTAACATACCCTTCGTTAGATATCTATCCTTCTGCCTAATCGTCAACTCCATCTTTGTTGTAGACAGTGAGTGTAAGCTCATCAACTGGGCCGATCAAATTGAAATGTGCGTCCATCTTCTTGGTGACTTTAAACTTGAAGAAAAGCTCTTTCTCTGCATCGTCAAAGAGATAAGCGAAGGGCTGGGAGTCCTTAAGCTCAATAAACTCAGATCCTTATTCAATCAACGTGATAGTAAACTCAGTTGTATCAAGTGCTTCTACCATAAGATTCAAGTCCATATCCGCCTTTGGTTCATAGATACTGGGATTGTGCGAGTTGAATATTTTATCGTAGCACTCAGTTGATACTACCTCACACTTTTGTGTTCTGGCAACATATGCAATGACACTTGGGCTGTTTACGAGGAATTGAATTGCTTTTTTAGCTTTTATCTTTGTCTTCAAGTAAACTCTCTCCCCTTCTCTTACTTTCTTGGTTATTACCTTGTCAAAATCAAGGTACACTATTTCATTAGTATTTTTCTGAGCCTACTCACCAAAGTAGAGATTTCCTTATCCACTCTCTTTTGCCTCTAAGGTGAACTCGCATCCAGCCTTGGTTTTACACTCTTTGAGAGTGGGGTTAAATTTGGCTTAATCTGATGAAAAGATATGGGTGAGTCTTGTCTCGGATGTTTCTTCAGCTTAAGGCAACAGCTTGAAGTTTATAGTATCTCCCTTGTTTAGTTTGAAATAAGTAGTTTCACCCAAATTGACTTCTTGCCTTTAGCTTGAAGCGAAGTTCATATTTATAATTAATATTTCTTTGCCGATGACTTCAATACTGAACAATAGGCGCTAATATTTTTCTCCTGGCTTTTTGAAAATGGCACTGAAGTCAACACTATTCTTCTTTTCACCTTCTATTGTTACGCTAGTAATATTCACCTTCTTACCTCCATTCTCACCAATCAGCGATATTATCAGGCCTTATTTTTATGAGAGCTGCTTGGATGCTTGAACAGGGTGAAAGAAGGCATCAATACGAAAATCAGTCTAAGGTATCTTCGTAAAAAGATACTAATTTGCCTTTTCAGGCTTAATGAAATCTTCAAGGACATCTTTAACATTGAATTAGGCTTAATCTTTAGAGTGCTTTATAGCCGCATGAGCACATTTCCTAACTCCGTCGTTTTCAGTGGAAATGAAGAAGTACCCTTTTTACTAATTGTCGAAAAGGAAGTAAACCAAATTGGTTTGCTATATTTTAGTGTACTCACTGTTGGTATAGAGCTTTATGTCATTGGCGAAGGATTTGATATTGGGATCATTACAACTTAGGATGATACTGGCATGATCGTAGTTCTGGTTCACTTCTACGAACCTTTATATCTCAGTTGAGCCATCCTCAGTAACCACATTGGGCTGGTAGATAATCCAGGAAAGCTCGCAAGGCAGTTTTTTGCACTCAATCTTGAGCTTCATGGAGGGTTAATCCACCTTTTTTATTCCGCACATGTTATTGAAGGACTTGAATACGCATGTTTCAACTAAAGTGCCTGACTAGAGGGTGATTGTGATGGGATTGTCCTTGAGCTCCTTATCTTTTTTATCAGTGTTTTTTAGGATGAAGATCAAGGATTTATTCTTCTCAACACTATTGATATCGTATGTGGTATTTCTCTCCTCATTACTGTAAAAATGATTGGACTCAACCACTGTCTTCGGCTCATTCTTTTTCTTCTACTTGTTCTCATCCTTTAGATTCTTCTTCCCCACGGCGAGCGCCAGCAGGAGAGCTACTAATAGGAATTGTTTAATCATATCTAAATCGATATTTATATATTCACATGTGTCAAATGAAGGGGTTATTTAATTCATTTCTTAGTTGATATCCATGGGAAACACCAATCACCCCCATCAAACGCTTCAAAAGGGGGAAGGTTACAGAATCACTGCAGTCAAGGAGGGTAGCCCTTTCGAGGGAAAAATAGACGTGTTTTTTGACTTCATCACGGAAGTAATCCCTCCTTAGGTGTAAAAATCACCAACTGAAATATTGGACAAGCTTTCACCAGGGCCTAAAAGGGTGATTAATAAATCTCCCTTCCAGATAATAAACGAATGTGTTGATAAGAGCGTGAAAGTGAAGATTGTAAGCACCAAATATCGAAAAGTGAGGGTAGTGTAGATAACTCCCAATAATAAATGGAGCAACAGCAATGATCTAATAGGTATAACAGTGAGGAAGGAAAGGTTTGACTAGGCCTTTTAGACTTATTTCCCCATAATTGATATACAGATCAACTCGCCTATCCAAAAGGCTGGAGTAAGATAAGGGCAGTTTTTAATAGGGTGCGCTTAATACTCTTATGACTCCCTTGATGGCTTTACATAAGGGCTCTACTAAAAGTTCTTCGACAAGGAAAACAACAATAAAAACATTCATCTGGCTGTTTACGATATTGCGTCTGACACTCTCTACCTGAAGTAGGTAACTTTAGCCAGAGGTTGGGGAGGTAAGGGACTACTTGGATGCGAGTTTTTACAAGGAATGCTCAACAAATTCCCTTCTAATCTAGAGGAGCAAAGGAAGGAGATGGTAAAGCGAGAGGAGAAAAAGAACGAGTTGATGAAATTGCGGCATGAGCTTGGTGAGTGCGATGGGGTGAGCAAGATACTAGCTGAGTCTTTGCAGGCTCAAAGAAATAGGAGGCAAAATCACAATAAGCTTATTAAAAACCTTCTAAATGTGCAGCCCCCAGTTATTCACGCTGTCAAGTCAGCCTAAGAACGCAAGGAACAGCCTCAAGTTTAAAGGGTATCAGACGATAAAGACAGAAAGATACAGTAGCTAGAGAAAAGAGTGGCATATCTCTAATCTTCTTTTGAAGTCCTCAAACGGTATTTCTAATAATATCGAAATGACTGCGAGGATGAGGAGGTTGAGCGTGAACGCGAGTGATTGATTGTACCTTTATTTCTCACATTTTCACTTCCAGTTAATGATATTAGTTAATGAATGAAAAAGCCTATATTTGTTAATTGAGCCAATCAGATTATGTTTTTGAATTAAATCAAACTATCCTCCAAAATAATCATTAATTTTGGCTAACTATGTCGGAAACTATTGAAATCGAGCACCTCACCAAATCGCTCTCGTACATCGTGAACACCCTCAACGACCTCATCTCCAAGAACAACGCCCCCAACCTCATTCAACCTGACACTACCCGCATTAAGAAAACTCCCTCCATGACCTACCACGAATTTCTAATCAAGGTCCTCGCCTCCAGGCCTCCCGTCTAAGTCTCAGGCAATAAGCCCAGCTACCGTCTTCAGTAAGACCTTGAACTCCTGCTTGAGCTCTCTGCTTATGGCACCATCACTAACAAAAGTTTTGAATAAATCGTTGAGAAGAAGAAGATTAACCGCACTGTTGAAGGACTCAAGTCAAGGTACAACGACTATCTTTCCAAAATTGGCGAGCCTGAGATGAAGAAGATCGTTGCCTGGGTTGAGCAAGAAGGAGTCGAGGGATACCTCTTCTTCGAAGATAAGGAACTTAAAATCAGTCTTTCAGACCCACGCGAAGAAAAGAAGTCTGAGAAAAAGGAAGAGGGCTCAAAGAAGAGAGGACGTAATACTTCTCTGGATGTGGCTGAGAAAAAATACGAAAAGAAAGGTAAGCAAGAGGTTTCAAAGAAAATCCTGCCAACTAACTGCAAAGAACTCAACGACATTCTGAAGCTGTATTCCAAGATGGTGAATGTGCCCATCAAAACCTTACTGGAGAGACTGGACCAAGTGTCGGGAGATTTCACACAACTAGATAACTTCATTGAGTCCAAGGACAGCAAGCTGCTTTGGAGCTCAGAGGAGGACGACATCCTGCGCAAGGGAGGAGTGTAGGTGTAGCTGTTGAGGAAGTATCGAGGAGCCGCTGTGGATGCCCGCAAGAAATACCTGGGCATTAACTGATTGTGAGACGAATAAGTTTCTTTCATATCACTCATTTATTATTTATTAAGGCCTCTGTGCTCACTATCTTATACCCTCCCTCGATCGACCGCTCAGACCGACTGATGCTGTTCATTATTGCCCTCTCCTGCATCAGCTCCTTGCATTGTCGCTTGTACATCTCTAGCTACATCAGCACTGTCTAGTCCCTCACTTACACCACCTTTACCTTAATGTTTTTCTTCTCTTCCTCCAGTAAGCTGTTCAATGAAGCATTCCCTTATTATAAATTTTGATTCTAACTTACAACTTCTTGATACTGGGATTTAAGAGTATTGATTTAGTTATCAAGCTTTTTGTTCACATTCGTAAGATTCTAGTTGTCCTTTAATACCTTAGAAAGCTGCTATTATAAATTCTGCTTCTGGAGGGTGAGGATTGAGGTTTGTTTGCTGGATTAGAAAAGATCTTGCTTGAGCCTATCGATGTCTAGTCGATAAGCATTGAGTGTCTTTTAATAATTTTATTGATTCTTAATGAGCTGGTTCTTATATTACTTGCGATCTTCTGAGTTCTTCTTAACATTATACTCAAACATCTCTATCCTTTACTCTAGCTATGACTTTATCCTATCTCTTTACTCCTCCACCTTCCTTATCGTGTCCTTCAATTGTGCAATACTATTAGTGTTATCTGCCTTGACTCCTTATAGTTCCTTAAGAATTAGTTTTTTCTGCGCCTGCTCGTTTCTGATTTAGATATCGAGCTAGTTTACTAGCCCATTGATTCTATATATCTATTGCTTCAGCTGGCTTTACTTATTGTCATGCACTATAATAACTCTGTATTGCTCATTAAGGTTTTCCTTTAGCTGTTAGTTCTACTTCTATAAATTAACTATGTCATTCATTTGCGCTTATATTGTGGCCTATGCCCTTCTTAGCGATTTGGTCACTTGCTATAGTTTAGAAGAAAGGGCTGTAATCTAAGTTATATGAGTATTTTGGGTATGTGTAAATGTTTACCTTAATCTATTAAGTTCATTTGGCTCAGATGGAAGTTGTTGCTGTGGGATGGGCCTCACTGTGATAACAGGTTCGTCTCTTTATGGCTGTTAGTGCTGTTCCTGGAACTCATAGGTGATGTTAACTTTGTCGATTGCCTGCCTTAACCTTTCAAAGGGATTCATAAGTATTATTAATTTAAATACATAAATAAATCGTTAACAATAGCCAAATCAGAAATTGAGAAGTTTATTCTGCCTCTCATTCAAGTCAATCTTGCTATTAATTGGGACAAAGTTTAACTTAGATATGGGACTTGAACTTCTTATTTGGCTATTAGCCTAGAGCTTGGTTCCTGCATAGGATTCCCCTTTTAGTTACGACTATGTTTTCAACTACGATTCCTTAGGATTATTATTGGTTGCTTGCGAATGCAAGCTGATGAGTTTGAGGGATTTACAGCTAGCTAACGTCTTATCAAAGTTCTACTTCTTCGACTAGGCAGGAGGGAAGTGTTTGTTCTCATATATTTTGTCTATGTTGATGCCTGAGGATCGACTTATTGAAATGCCTCTCGATTGACTGGAAGATCTCACTGATCGAAGACCACTGCTTTATTCATTTTCGATTAACTTATGAGTTTTGGAGGACTGCAGCACGCCTATTCCTTTCTTGTGGGCGACGGGAGGGCGTTGATTGGAGTGCATGGAATATAAATTTATTCTATAATCATTAATTTGTGGATAGTATGATCAGATATCAAAGGGTGGTAGGCTTGTATTTTCGAAGATGATGAGTTAATAGGTCGAATCTCTTGGCATATTGTATTGCATATTTTTGCGCCTAAATGTAAACTACTCTTAAGCGTTTGCCATCCTTGTGCATTTGACTCTCTTTATGTTGTCTTCCTATTTGGCTTATACCCTTTTAGTTGTTGCTACGCGATGCTAAGGAAATTTGAGGGCTATACTTTCACCCTTTGTTGGTGAAGTCATTTTGTTTGTTGCGATTGGCTCAGTTGACTTGCAAAGGCTTATCTTCGAATCACTAAATATTTTCTTTTTCTTTTTGACTTCTTCATGAGGTTACTAAGGCGAATAAATCTAAATAAAACAGTGCATACAAATGTCTTTTTCATTCTGACTTGGGGAGGAGGAAGCACACAGATAGGTGGGACTTTTTTGGTGAGTACTACAGAGTACTAAAGCTTGCTTGAAGAGCTAGTTGGTGATTGAACACTGACAAGCTCGTATGATATCATTATTCACTATATTTGTTTATAATAAGCTGGGGTTGGGGTTGGGGTTGGGGTT
>JACCDV010433013.1_pt1 | contig 18726 bp, 10 predicted proteins | sample 7446131 | NCBI WGS metagenome assembly JACCDV01 (sample SAMN15323448, study PRJNA562643) | freshwater metagenome | isolation source: river surface water | place: USA:Blue River Watershed | collected 2017-08-17 | reverse complement strand
CAAAGAATAAAATATCATCGAAGGCCTGAATATTTATCATGAAGAAGCAGATAATAATAACCCTCAGGCCTGCACCTTCCTCGGAAAAGTTTATTAAGAAGGAATACTATTGCCTATGGATATCAAAAAATCAATGAGCTATTATCAAAAAGGAATGAGTGGCAAAGAACCATATGCTCACTATAGATTTGCACTTTGCTTAATTAATGGTAAATTTAGCCAAAGTGGGCAGAAGAAAGAAGATATACAAAAGGGATTTTAGATATTGAAACAAATATCAACAGAATCACCATAAGCTATGGCTTAGCTTGGGTAAATACATTAATTTGGACATTTTCAAAATGATGTCAAAAAACTGTTTACTATAGATAAAGATGAAAAGAAAGCTAAAACCTTTTACAATAAGGCGAAATCCATGAATTTATCACGCGCGTCAAATAATTTAGCTGTTCTTCTGCTTAACAACAAACTAAGCGAAAAATAAAATAAATCAGACATGACTAATAACAACTAAGCTGATAAGACTATCATAACATTATTAACCTAAGCTTAAGAATAAGGTTTCAGCCAAGCCTACTATAACTTAGGAGTAATTTATTCAAAAGGACTAATAGGGCAAAGAAATTCATAGTTGGCATTAAAGATGTTTTACTAAGGAAGCATAAAGGGAGATTACAAGTGTAAGATACACTTTGCCTACTAACTTATGAATCAGACATCAATTATGAAAGAATAATATGAGGATCACTATCATTTGGCTATACATTGGCTGGAAAGTGTGGTGAGGAAACTCACCATTGACGATAATACAATTTCAACCAAACCCTCGGAAATCATTAAAAGTGAAAGAGGAGAGGCCTTGTATTATCTTGGACTTTTCCACTAACATGGGTTTGGCGTTGAAAAAAGTCCTAAGAAAGCCATTTCTTATTTCATATAATCATCATCTGACTGTGATTACGCACCTGCTAAAAATAAGATAGGGGATTGCTATTTTAGTGGGTATGGCATTAAGCAAGATCGTCAATTGGCAGTTGGCTGCTACATTTAAGCTGCATAGATGAATAACTCAGACGCAATGGTAAATTTAGGAACTGTTTATTTGAATGGCATTCCTGGGCTTGTGTAGAGAAGCTATAAGAAGGCATATGAATATTTCTTAGGCGCACACGAACTGGAGAATAGTGACGCGATGATTCATCTAAGTATGATGTATCAAAACGGGCTAGGGGTTGACCCTAACTAGAGCATTGCAAAGGACCTTCTTGAACAAGCTGCCCAACTTAAAAATGCAACTGCACTCTATATGCTCAGATAGCGGGGTCTTTAATTCAACTAAGGAGTTTTGTTCGAGCATCTGTAAAATTAGTTCTTCTCCGCTCCTAAAAAGATCAACATGAAGGAAATCGTCCCAGCTGTCAATAGTATTTACAAGAGCAGAATCTGATAAAAATTGATTGTATTTCTTATGATTTATTGGCAGATTATAATAGACTAAAAAAATCATCTCCTGAATCTTTAAGTGAGCCCTCTTAGGCATGACTTGATGCAATCCTGAGCAAAGGGGAAATACGAGGCACAGTACCAGATATAAGCGGGTATCTGAACGAGCAAGCATAAAAAGACAAGCAATCGACTATCGAACAATAATGCTGATACTAAAGTTCCAATTAGTGCACACCCAAAAACAAGACTTGTCATTTTCCTCTTCTAGTCAACCATAGATTTGAATTGGCGTGTAAATCCGATTAAAAAGCCAGTACTTCAGTTAGTGAATATTTACCCAGCAATGGAGATGATGTTTCCGAATGAAAATAGGATTGCAAATTTAGCTGGGCTACCAGTTGCTAAGCTTAGAAATGAGCCAAAAGATAGCAATTGGATTACATATCCTAAGTTAAGTATTAAGTGGTACCAACACCAACACAGATTGCGAAGCCCATCAGTCTTTCATTGAAAGATAGAGAGGGAAAACATGAGTCGTTTTATTATCGATCGTCCCTGTTCATTAAGAAGCTCCCGATATTCATTTGAAATCTTAATTATTAATTATTAATCAATACAGCATCAAATATAAGCTTTATTAGTGGGATCATATTTGCTTGAAATTCTTAAGTAAATGTGGGTACTTTTGTTTCACCATTTCCTTCAAACTATGAATCCTTTACTCCTTTCGAAAAATTCTTTCTCTTAGGGCTCCATAACGATAAGCAACCTGAGCTGTTATCAATTCTTCTGATTAGGGTTTTCCATAAATTTGCATAACGATATGATTTTTCCCTGCAACTGTTCTTGTCAAAGTGAATTCAATATCGTTTTAATTGGTGACTTGAAGAAACCCTTACTTTTCATGGTTTTGAATATCGTCAAGAGAGCCCTTCATGAATTATACAAAGTCAGCCATCTTTTTCAGGCAAAGTTTATGGTTATTATTGAGATTGACTATGGTTTCATAAGATACTCTATATTATTGAGACACTACTAAAATTTATAAAGGAAGTAAAGATCGACTTCAGACAGTACATATATGATGATTTTGTCCATATCTCTATCTCTCATTATTTTGAATATCAAAGGGTAGACTTTGGGTTATTAGTTTTCAGATATGATGAGTGGAAGAAACATCTTTTGTTATACTATCAACTCATTTATCTACAAAGGGTCCAGGCTTGTTTAGGCGAGTTGCATTTTGCTATTAAGAGATCTCTCACTTTTCATTCAGGCTTTATTGAAATCACCCAAGTAATTAATTATAAGAAACTTAAAATCAAGAATCAAAGATTGCTGGCACAATATCAATTACTGAATAATGTTTCTCATCAAAATTGGCATTAATTTTATAGAAATGAATGTTTATAGTGTGGTATAAAGCATCGATTGAACCCATGAGTATATATATTTATATTAATAGGCGCCAAATGGCATATTCAGCCAAAAAATAGTATAAACCCGTCAACGACAAAGCCATCATCCCAGTCACCCTTCATCAAATCAATAATCATCTCGTTGAGGACTCCACCTTCGATGGGCAAAGCTTCTACACCTTATCCATCGTGGGGAGACTATAAAACTTCCGAAGAGAAAACAACTCGAACATGTTCTTGTTCAATGATGGAACAAGCCAGCTCTAAGGAAGAATAAACCTGACATCAGGGAAGATGCCTGCATTTGCCGAAGGAACTACATACTAGGATAAATATGGAGATTACTTCTTCGTGGTGTTCAAACCCAAGTTTTCAGAGGGGGAGAAGAAGTTCTACATTCAAATGATCAAAGAAATTACAAACTACAACATGATCACTAAGCATTTTTCAGATGTAATTCTCAGTTCGCTCTACAGGAAGAAAAATAATTGAATGATTCTGTTCACATTTGTCAAATTATCAGTATTAACAGTCAAAGTGGGATCGTGTATTTCTTACTATAGATTGAAGATACAGCAATCATTGATTTAAATTTGCTAATTCTGGAATATCAAAAATAATTCCTCTCTTGGCTTGCTCAGGGCAACTATACTTAGAAAGGGGAGATTTGCATATAGTAATTGATTCTTATTTTGTACATGCTCCAACCATACAGCACTGCCTCGGGTAGCTGAAGCACACCTACCCTCCACTTTGCCTGCATTGAAGTTCGCATTCAGGATTATATCCATCCCATTTTTTTCGATCACTACTAATCCATCCTGAGGACGTTTGAATGCTTGCTTGGAAGTGTAGGGTGAGGGCGCTAGAAACTAGTAGAGTAAAGATAAGGTAAAAGTACATTTTCTATTTAGTTATTATAACTGGAATAACTTGACCATCAGGAAATATCAATTTGAAATCTAAGAATCGTTCCTTGGAGATGTATCAAACCCAAGATTCTCCTTGATAACATATGGTCATAATACTATTGAGCTGCCATATTTCAAACTCCAAATTAGCAACCTTGTCAATTCTGTACGATATAAAAACAGCATAAGCAACCGTTTACTTAGTTGATATTCAAAAATAGTTGATAAGATATAAATAGGCAATGCTTTAAGTATATTATTTTGTTGTACATATAATTCCAATCACTTATGAATAAGACCGCCACAATCATATCTTAGGGCTGCCTCAAAGATCTATACCTACAAAGGGCACCTGCCAGCAATAGTTTATTTTTGCAGGTGATAGGCTTTCAAGTTAGTGAGTTCAACCCCAAATAGATCCTGTAACTATGTCCTTACTCAGAATAAGAATTTCAGATAAATAATCATTCCTTGACTGTCTGCTAGTTGGCCCTTATAAGATCTAATCCTCCAAAATTGTCTCCACTTAATATAACCAGCTCAATCAAACCTTCAAAAAGTATGATGTTGTCAAAATGGCAGATTATTTCTGCAAAATAGATCCGTCCAAAATTTGCCATCTCAGGATCATTATCAGGAAACTGGAGGACCCACATCAGATGTCCTCTATTTTGGGTGCGCCTGAAGAAATTTCGCAGTTTGTTTAGAACAATCTTTCCAGGGGAAAACCAAGTATTTTCGATAGCAGCAAATTAACGAAATCAGGAACTGAGTAAACCCCTATCAAAATCTAAGAATTATAGGTCTAGAACCAATACTTTTAGGCTTAAAATCAGGATAGATCAAATAGACAAGCTTTGCAATCACCTGCGGGCCAATCAAACAAACAACAAAAGCAAGATGACCCTCTTACTCTCTCAGATATCATGAACAATAAGCAAGGCTACTTCATTGGAAGACTTGTCAGAATTAAATTTGGGTGTAAATAGGCAAAGGACGGCCCCATGTCTTTTTTGTTCATTGGGTTGCTAGACTCCAACGGAGATATTGTCAGGATTAACCTGGCAGGAAGAAACGCAATCAAATAATCAAAATAGTTGAAAAAAGGCAGGTGCTATTATATTAAAGGGTTGGAGCTTTTCCAAGGGGAAAAGATAAAAGGAGGGCCACAAATAAGACTAAAAGACAAGGAGTATAAAATCTATTAGATCCAAAACGAGGTTGTAAAATCACAATACAAGCATGAGTACTATCGTTGGTAACACTAAGTATAAGGAACGGAGAGCGATTTGGTTGACGTGATAGGGATAATATAGGACATTGAGGATAAAATAACATATAAGACTACAAGCAACTTTCAAGAGCAAAGAGATGTAGTAAGATTAGTCATTCGTAATGCTTTCAAAGTAGTCAAGATTAGTTTTTGGGCTGACCATATACAGATTATTTAGAGTCTGCAATTGCAGCGAAAACAAGCAATAATAATCGAAGATATAAAGAAGAAAAAGACACATTTTTTAGATTTTATATCGGAGTCAAATATCATTCTCTTGCAAGATGATCCTGAGCTGAAAGAAAGATTTTAAACCTGTCTGCCCCAAATTGAAGAGCTCCCCAACCCAAATAATGCAAAGTAGCTGCTTTAAATCTGCCAAAGAGAGCCATACAGTATTAAGATGCGAGTACTTCCCTTAAAAATCCAAAGCATCAACACTAAATGGATCACCTATAAGATGTGCAATAGATGCAAGAAGAAAATCGAAAAAATACTTGAAACTTGCCTATAATGCTAACAATCTGACTTTGTATTCAAATACAATTGCTCTATATAACTGTATGATTAGTCTGCCTCAATTACTTGTGTAGCATTTGACTCAGCCTGCGAAAAACTGTTTAGTAAATCTTGTTTTATTTAGAACGCTCAGCCAATTAGTTCAGTGCCCTTAGCGACTCATAAATAAAAGAAATCTGTGAATCTGTCTATGGATTGTAGTACATTTTCGCAATAGAGAACAAAAACAGCCGTCAAATAATCCGCAGTATCTAAAGAAACCCCAATTAAGCATAGGGTGAGCCATAGTAGAAGTTATAGAGAATAAAATTCCAAGGCAAGAATGAGGTGTATTAATAATGATGATGAATGTATTGATTGTTTGGATGGTTGATTAATAAATTTTATTCATTTAAATTAAATGTTATTTTGAATATTGTATTTTCTAATATTATAATGGATCCTGAATTTGAAGGGGAGGAATCTCCACATAAACTTGACGAAAAAATAGTGAATATTAACGATTATAGTTAGAATGGCAAACATTAGTAAAGCTAATCGAGTAAATCGTTCTAAGATTGGAACGCTAATGCATTTAAACAAGTTTTGGAGGAGGAGCAAAATCAATTATTTAAGAATTAGGATCATTAAGACAATCAGATTTAACATCTATAATCCAAGCTATAAATATTGGAGAACCATAACCATAGTCTCGTGGGAAAAGTATAGCAGCTTTATAAGGAAATTAAAATGTATTAAGAACTTACCCAAGAAGATTCCAAAGAAAAGGAGCTAATTGAATTTTTCGAAAAACAAGTTTCAGAGTTCAAGAAGAGTTTTGAGGAATTCAGAAACAAACAGATCAAGATCAACGAAGAAAAAGATAACGAGATTCAAAAGTTAAGGTAAGAGTTAGATAGGGTGATTGATTAAAGGAATGAGATATAAGAAGAAAAAACATCATTACTCTAATCAAACTAAGATCTAATCAAAAACAATTAAAATCTCATCCTGTAAATATAGAAACTTTAAAATTAATTGGTCTAAAGTAGATCAGAAATTAATTCGTCAAGAACTTATAGATTCAGTACAAGAAGAGACCATGGGTTCGAATCATAGGTGCAAGCTGAACTCTAAAAGCTTATTGAGAAATTAATGTCTTAGTTATAGCTATAAAGGAATCAAAAGAAAAGGATGAATGAAGAAATAAAAAGGATACAAAAAGAAGCCCTAGTTCTCTAAAAGGAAATCACTGCAAAGAATAATAAAATCTACTAACTATAAATGAATAGCCTTAAGCAGAATCGCTCATCAAAAAATAATCAAACATATGCAACTTCCAAATACACCAAAGTTTCAAGATAGAACATTACTAATAAAAATGATCGAACGAGTTCACTTAGAAATCTAACACTCATGTAATTATTTGCTAATAAAGATAACTCCTCAACGAGGATCTTTCCGATAAATAAAGACTTATTATTTCATCAAAAGTTATTGATTTCTATTCAAGAAAAATACATTCGAAGGAATATTCATCATTTTAACTAGAGAACTTGTTAGCCTGTAACTATAATAAGAATAATCCTAACCTAATATCTATTCGCAAGGATACTAATGCTGTTCTAAGTTAATCCACTCAATAAAAGATGTTATACAGCCTTGGACAAATTTTAGATTTATTTCTTGGATAGTACTTGAATGAGGTCAAGTAAGTCGATTCAGGTGAGGAATACCTTTTGAATCTCATAAATGAGTTATTAAACGATAAGAATGTTAATATTAATGATGTTTACGTAATAAAGCAGCTAATCTAAGATTGCTTAAAGTCGAGAAAATGATTTTCTTTATCGTAAACATAATTTAAACAATAAAATATATAATCAATGTGACTTTTTGTAAAAGTACTCTCTTAGTAATTCAAACGGATCCTATTGCAAGAAAAGATCTGCCCTAATTCGCTTCTATGCTTAGCTTTCTTGTAAGCATTGCTTCTTCCATTATTTTTGCTAACCCGCCATTTATACAGAGTTATCTTTCGAGAATTAAAAGGATTGCTTTTCAATATTGGTCCAATTTATCCTGTTTTTATTTTATGAAGAGTCACTCTATGATTTTTTAACTGTATTTAATGAAATATTATTAAGTATTTTTTCCTATGGGGAGTTTTCTCTCTCTTCGAAAATAGATACAGACTCATAAGATGATTAACTCTATCCATATTCATCGTCCATCTACACTCTTGGCTTATTTTGAGACATATTTGATTCATTTTCATTTGTCTATTTCTTATTCTTTAACATAAATTTCTGATAGATAGAGTCGACAAGTTCCTATTAGTTGAATGGTTTCATGACAAGCTTCGATTATTTGGTCAACAAAGATTTGAACCTATTTTTTATTGAGTGTTAGTTTCTTTTACATTCTAACTTCTTTGATATGGCGGCCCATTTCTTTCCATAGAGTTTGACATACTAAATCAAAATAAAATCTTCCTACTCAAGCCAATATTTCTTAAGTTTCGATGGATCCAAATGATTTAACCATCTCTAACGGCATTGTTTGGGTGTTCTAAAATATTTTCTATTGGATTAAATGAAAAGATATTTGCCTAAATCGCTCCATTTCAGCCTATAATTATCCTTCTTAACGAGCTATTCAAACAGTGTATCCTCTTCATGCACCCATTTCTTATATTGGTTGTGCTTCTTCAATAAATTCTTGCCTTGGTAGATAAATAAGTTGATAGGCTTATTGGGAAATATTTCAAGGAAAAGCTTCCAATCGAAGGTTGATCTGTCTTACGTCTACATTATTTCATTAAATACCAATTCTTGGATATCGACATGGTTGGAATATGCATACAAGACAAGAGTCCAAACAAATAATCTTAACTAATTCTCAACCCATCCAAGTTAAGCCTTCTCCCCCACTGTCTTTTTATTTCTACATTAAATGATGAATACCTTGTGATGATGCCAAAGTACAGATTGCAGGCAATAGAGGCATCAATCTCCCAGATTTTAAATTAACGGATGTAATATCGATGGTTCAGCTCCTGCATTATCTATTTCGTGAGGTATTGCTTGACTTAGGAGGTAAATTTAGTGAAGATTTTTATGCGATTGGATTACTACATTCGATTTTTTCGAAAGAAAGGTATTTAAATGAATATAGAGAAGCCATAGAAAACGATTAATATTTATTACCGACAGTCTCAAATATAAAACTAAAACTAATAAATAGTATTCTCTACGATATTTATACTGTTTTATCAGCTAGATGGTGTATGGGGATAGTAATAATGGTTTTATTAATAAATCAATTAACAGATATTTATTCAAAACAAAGAATTACTGATGGAGGCATAATAAATCGCACTTAGAATATCTTAATGTGTTGATGACTTGGGTCTACTGCTTGACCAAATATACAAGTTTCCACAGAAGCAAAGATAGACCTACTTCTAAAAAATACAATCATTAAAGAATAAATTGTTAGCACTCAAAGGTAATTTGAGGGAAAGTAACTGCTACAATATATAAAAACAATATAAGCAACTCTATCTAACAATGAATGGACTCAAAAATTAGATACATATCCAAGGAAATGCACTTTCAGTTGCCAAGGAAAATAGAGATGTACACAATCGCTTTAAAGATGTAAAGGAATTGAAAAGGAACTATGAAGATGCAATGAAGCTGATTTTACACAAAGACTAAGAAATATGCATTCTCAATAAATAACTATACTAGAAAGAAGAGCTGATAAAGATCAACTTCTAAGAAATAAATAGGCTTAAAATGGATTTGTAAGTTGTGTGTGATTAAAATCGAAGGCTTAAATTTGACCATACAACACTTCAAATAGATTTATAGACGGCAAAAGCTTCAATAGGAAGAACATCTGACACTGCTTTAGAATACCAAATACGAGAACAATAAAAGGACAAAGTATTCCAAAGCGCACTAGATGAGCTTTAAAGATTGAAATTCTAACTTATTGCGGCTAACTAAAAGATCAATCATTTTTAAGAGCTTGCATAAATCAGTATGAAAAAGACCAAACTTGTAGAGTAAAACATCAAGAAAGTCTAAAGAGAGGCTCAGGATTTCAATGACAATTATCGACTGAAATAAAATTAAAATTTCAAAAAACTAAGAGAGTTCGGATAGCTTTCCTTCGAAATCAATAATAAGTCTGAGCAAATAAGATAGTTATAGCTACAGAATAGAAGGCTAAGAGAAGATGTCATTGTTCAATAAAAGTAGATAAACAAATTGAATAAGGCAAATGCTGATTATCGTCTTCTTTGGACAGAGGAAAGATAAAAACTCTACCTTTAGCATAAGAGACTTAACAATTAAATATAGAATGGAGTGTTTCGGTAATCAGATTTGAAAAGGGTTATAGACGAGTGGGAAAAAAAATATTTAGCGGCTATATCTAAATTAAATGCGGCTGAGGAACTCAAAATCAAAAATTAAGAACTCTTAGTCAAAATCAGATCCCTTTAGGAAAAAATAATCAGATCTTAGCAAACACTAGAAGATTCAAAGCGATAAAATTTGATCTTAGTTAAAGAGAAATAAAGAATTATGAATCAAATATAAAGTCAATCTCGATCAATAAGGGAAATCGAGATATAAAACTTTAAATTCAGATAAAAAGTGAAGATAAAAGATGAATAAAGAATAAAATTAATATAAGATCTATAAGTCTATCAGTCCAGGTTAAAAGAAGCATAGAAAGCATTAGCACTACACTCTGTATCCTTTGAAGCATTATAATCTCAAATAGTATAAGAAAAAACGAGGCTCATTAAATACGAATAAAAGACAAGAGTCAAAGATAAATAAATTGAGAACTTGAAGATCAAATTACTCAAAGCTAAAATACAAACCATCCATTAAATCAGAGAAGTGATCAATTGAGTTTATTATTGTATCTTATTTTATATGTTAATTAATGAATCAATGTTCATCTTTGGTCCTTAAGCTCCTCGAAAGTAGCCTTCAAGTTCTCAATCAAAGTGTCGACATTACTCTTATTAAACACAATTGGAGGCTTGATCTTTAATACATTATGTTTTGGCCCATCTCTGCTCACCAATACTAATTTACTCCTCATCCTTGTGATAATTTTCTTAGCGAAATCACCATCTTATTATCTTGATTATTTGCTCTTTACAATGTCGATTCCTTGGAACAAACCCACCCCTCTAATATCTCCAACAAAATCATAGAATGGTAAAATTTCTTCTTTAAGTCTTTTATTCAAATAAATTCCAGTTTCCAAAGCATTTTGTTGGAGCTTTTGCCATTCAATAACATCCAATACTGCAGTAGTTGCAGTCATTGCTAATGGATTGCCTCCGAAAGTGCTGAAAAATTACATGTCAAGCTTGCGATAGCTCTAAGCTATTTCTTTGGTGCAGATCACTGCGCCAACTGGACAGCCATTACCCATTGCTTTTCCAATGGTTAGAATATCTGGGACAACATTATAATATTAAAATGCCCAAAAGGTTTCTCCAAGCCTGCCAAATCCTGTTTGTACCTCGTCTCCAATGCATACGATTCCCTTTTATCTAAGAACTCCATATATTTCTTGATAAAAATTCCGAGGAGGAATAACTTGCCCTCCACAGCTCAACATATACTCAGAAATAAAACCTGCATCGTTTTCATCCACCAATGTTTTTAAGTATTACTTATAACTTTCCACAGGGTTTTCACTATCTCTAAATTTACCTCGATATGTGCATGGCGAGTGAGCTACTTTGGTTGAAGTAGGTTTGGTATAATGTTCGCTCCATTTATAAGGACTAACCTCAATGCACTTCTTTGTGATTCCATGGTAGGCTCCTTAGAAGCATATAACATTTTTTCTTTTAGTATGTATCTCAGCCATTTGCATTGCAAGATCATTAGCTTCAGATCCTGAATTGACAAAAGTAATCACGCATAGTTCCTTAGGCAATTTTTTCAGTATCTTATTTGTTGCCGTCATGAGCTCGTCATACAAGAACCTATTGTTTGTGAGGAGCCTAGTGTTTTGAGAGTTCATTTGCATTACATAGTATGGATGGCAATGTCCAATATGGGAAACATTGTTTATACAGTCCAAAACCTTGTTTCCATTTTCTTCATATAGGTATTGCCCCTTAGCATAAAGAAGCTTTAGAGGGTTATCAGCATAGGATAATGCTTGCATGGGATTGAGGTGCTCATTTCTTTGCTTGACTATGCTATCAATCTTCTATGCATATTCTAAATAATGTAAATTCTACCTGGCTCTTACGCACCGAATTTGATTGAGCTTTCTTCTCTATCCTGCTGTTTGACCAATTATCTCTCATTTGGCTTCTATTAGTTCTCATTTCTTAGGGCTGGCTTGGTAAAATATTCCTTTATTTGGGTAAAAATATTCTTGCTTTGGAGAGTATTCATCTTATGTTAAACTAATTATAGGCTCAAATTAATCAAATGAATTTAAATCAGAATTGCATTATAATTACAAATAATTTGCATCTAATAAATCCTTAGATCGTGAATTTCAAAAAGATTACTCTTCATAAAAGTATCATTTCTATTAATGCATAATTGTTTTTGGATGTAAAATTCACCAAAAAATCAACCGAAAAATCAATATTCTAATTAGTAAGTGCAGGACGAGGAATAATCATAATCTGCAAAGCTTTATATGTTGTGAAAATAATCCCTTTGGTATAATTATAATAACGATCAAAAGGATAATGAGTTCAGTGAAGCATAAGCCTATGGGTGAATCAACAGTCATCGTAGGTGGTTTAAAAAGGCTTGAAAATAAGGAAAATCTAAATGGAGACGAAATACGAGAAATGATTGACCTTCTGAAAGCGTATGAAGCTCTTTGCATTGAGCGTTAGGATTTTAATGGTGCTGAAAACATCAAGAACAAAATAGAGCATTTAACAAATCAATAGTTACTGTTTAAGAGATAGAAAATTGCTGTAAAGTAGAAGGAGCAAGTACATCAAATAACATATAGATTGAGGTCATCTGCAAATAAGGGGACTAATAGATTAAGAAATTCCAATAATCCTGGGATACATAAATTCAAAGATTGATTTAGTAGCTGAAGCATGCAGAGGAGGAGATGGTTGGAGTTCAAAAAAAGGAAAGATAGGAGCTGATCGAGAAAATGAGTACCTAAGAAGCACCCAAGATTAAATACTCGTCTCATGTTCTTTAAAAGCGAAACTATCTTGCGAATTTAATCAAGTCAAGGAATTACAAGGAAGCTTAAAATGCGAAGAATGCGTTAAAAGAGATGGAAGCATTTGAAGAAGTAAGATGGGTCGAGAAATTCTAAGAAAAGAAAAGATCAAGAGTAGAAAAACTATAGAAAAAACAATTAAGTGAACTTCAAGCCATGCGACTCAAACTTGAAGGTATCTTCAATTAGAAGATCAAAGAAAGGGATCGCAAGTTTGAAATGTATTCATATGCTTATATAGATTGCTTAAAAAGAACCGTAAGAGAAGAGTGGACTCAAGCAAGCCTTCGAGAGAAAGAATACGCACTAAGAATGGAATACTTACTTAGAGTAAATTTAATTCTAATGTTTCCTTTCTATGATCATTATATTTTAAAGCATTCGATACGAGCCAGCTTGAAATTACTTAAATCAATACAAATAATTTTATTGTTGATAAATTTAAGAGGTATAAACAGGCTTTCCTTCTATTGTGACTCTCTTTTCTGAATTATAATATTTAACGAATATGATTAAACCAACGACCATAACTCTACTTAAGGGCAACCATCTAAATACAATAGATCCTGTTTCATGCACTCAAAGAGAAGAAGGTGCTCTTCGAGTAAATTGGATTACTCAAAAAAGTCAAAGATAGTCAATCAATAAAGACCGAGCATCAAATAACAAGCATCAATATTAGCTTATCGATAATAATACCAAATACCTCAAAACATGCCTGCAAAAAGAAATCAATCTGATTCCAAGCGCTCAAAACAATGATAAACGCAATCATCACTTAATTCAATCAGGAAATTCGCAAAATTAGGAGAAACACTCTTGTGATAAGAAGCAAAAGCTTAGTCTTATGTCGAAAAGACCCTCATTAAGAAAAATCAATAACTTTATCTCTTTCAAGGAATAAACCTTTGTCAATTAGAATGCAATCGAGCATAAGCAAAAGTTGTAAAATATTCTCCCTTTGGGCAAGTAAAATGAGAACTAAACCAAAAGATAAGGAAAGAAGTGTATCAGAATTTCTTCCAAACGTCAATGTTTAGGATAAATTATCAAGAACTGATATTAATTTTATTCGTAAAGTTTTATTGGCTTTAAATCGAATGAAGTTTATTTTGACCTTTTATTAAAAACATCCAATTTTATTTATGGAAAAATTGAATATTAACATGTAACAGTCAACATAATTGCTAAGATAGATTATAATATATTTTTCTAATGGGACAATGCAACCTGTCTGAAAGAGACCCAGCTGAAATGTTGAATAGTCAAACCACTGATGAGTATACACATTACAAATAGGGCGTTTCATAGAAAGTTAAAGTCATGTGGGAACATTAACTTAATATCTCACAATATAGTTAACAGTCTTCCAACAGTTTTTGGACTGAAAAATTTCATCAAAGCCATCCTTGCTTCCAGCAAATATCAAAAGATGTAACGAGGACTTACCCCGAGTCTTCATTCTTTGGCAATAAACTTAATTTAGATAAACTATAGAAGATTTTGAAAAAAGTAGCCTGTTACTTCCCTCAAATGGGCTACACACAAGGCTTGAACTTTTTAGCTGGATTTCTACTATTATCTGGATGTGAGTAGCAATAGAGCTATAATATATTGGTGAAACTACTATCTCACGAACGCATACTAGCGATTGGGCTTTTTGAAGATGGGTTCCCTCTTAATTCTTTTTATTGCTAGCTGTTTTGGATCCTACTAGAAAAGAAGCTGCCAAAAGTTTACTAAAAGCTTAGAAAGATTAAGATTCAAGACTAATTGTGGCTATTTCAATGGTTTCTTACTTTTTTCTTCTACAATTTTCCAATTGATTTCGCTAGGGGAATATGGGATTTTATCATCTCTAAGAAAGAAATAGCTCCAGTTCTAGTTGCCCTAGGGATTATAAGAGTTCTCAAGAACGAAATTATGAAAGAGAATTTCATTGACTAATTTGATTTCATAGAATATGTTGGTAAGCTGAAAGATCATTAATTCTGCATTAAACATCTGGATCTTAAGAAGATATTTAGCTTTGCAAATTCATTCACAAAGTTAGAAGTCGATAAAGCCATAAATCAAACAACTTGCTCCAATAATTATTATAGAATTTACTTTTCCTCATCTCTACTCCAACAAAAATAACAATGGCAAACTCTAATGAGGAGATTAGAATTCTAAAGGGAAGCATTCAATGTGACTGTATAGCCTAAGAAATATGAAAGAACCATAGATATTATCTAAAGTATATAAAAGATGGTCGCTTTGAAATTTAAGCTTTATCAGTCATAGCTCAAGAATTCCAATGGATTATATCGAAGATCTGAACTTAGCGTACCTTTTAGTATCAGAACGTGTAAAACACACCACGAACAGGGCTTTGACTTCAATAAAAAAAGATTCATATGATTACGTATTACTTCTTTCCATTATAATTAATCTTATTCAATACCTTTTATGATAGCGACCTTTGTTAAATCTGTTAAAGCCCACGGGAGTCTCAACTCTGATGACCTTGGAGAAATCTACCAGCTTATTCAATACAAAGACAATATTGTCTCCCTCGGTCTTGACAACGGCCTTAAGATATGGAACAAAGACCTATAGCTTATAAGCACGCACACTATTCACGGCTATTATCAAATATCGCTTGCTTACTTTCAAGACCGCTTTTACATCGGCGATGGAAGTGGAAACGTATGTGTCTACAATGAATAAATAAAGCTTTTGGAGACCTTTAATATTTGTGATGACTTCATTTCAGATATAAAGATTTTCCATGGAAACCTTTTAATAGTTGCTTTCGATGGAACAGTTGCACTCATCAACTTGGAAAATAAAACAAAGAAGCAGATTAATATTGATGGCCAACTTCATTTTGCATAATCCATCGGGGAAAGTTACTATATTACAGGGTCAAAGAGCTATCGAATCAGTCACGATTTTTCGCAAGTCGAAGAAATTGCAAACTATCACAAGTTATTGGCCTTTAAAGGGGAAATTTATGGAATCAATGATAGTGGGGCATTTTCAATGTTTAACAAGAAGACTAACCCTATTGATGAATGTGCCTACGATTCTCTTATCAGTGTAGGTGAACAAATAATTGCGATAGGCGAAGACAAAATCAGCTCATTTTATATTCCTACTAAAGGGTACATATCCTGGAAAACACAGTATATTCCGCAATTTAAAGAAGGATATTAAAAGAGGGCTATTCTGGCAATTTAGAACGAATTATTTGTTGGAAGTGATGATGGAAAAATATTTAAGCTGCTCCTCAATGATTAATGAATTATATTTCGCAGATTTTATTGAGCGAATTTACTAATTGATAGTTAAACTGTTTTTATAGAATGGAGCATACAAATGTTGTTTTCTAGAACGACTTTATATAATTTCTGGTAGAAATGAATTTTCAACAGTAAAGCATATGGCGTTCTCTTTCTCAGAACATACTCATTCAAACCCCACAGTACTAGCTTCAGTAAATACAAACCCACCCGGTCCCAACCCTTATTGCTCCACCTGCCCAAAATACTTTCGTGAATAAAGAAATGTAGACATTGGTAAGAGAAATGCGTTTTCGTGAAAAGATGCAGATAATCGACAGTAAGAAATAGAGATACAAGCGTTCGACTAACAATTGCCATAAGAAATATATCAGCATTTTGAAAAATCTTTTGTTTCTTAAATTGGGCCAAACCACAAAGGATTATATACTAGCATAATATAGATAGTATAGAAATTCTAGAGTTTATTACTTCATTCATTTATGCTACCTAAAATGGTGCCTTGAACCTACAGACATAGCTTAGGTCTATCAACACTTTTGCCTTGAAGTATCAAACAAAGTCTCAAGATACCAGCTTGAAATCAGCATGTCAAGCAATGAAAACTTTATAAATTTCAGGAAAGATTAGATTCTTTAAATGAAGTATTCCCTTCACTCTATATATTATTTCTTGAAGGGAACAACCTAGGAATCCATTAGAATATTATACCAGAAAAATAAATACATGATTATTAAAAAAAATTAGTATATTCGCACACTTGATATTGTTCGGAAAATTGATAGTGCCTTGCAAATATAGTATAATCATGTTGATATGCCTTTTAAACTTAGTCAGCTTAATCTTTAGGAACTTTACTCCCTAAATAACTTAATGCCTCTCGAGAAGACGAAGCAGGAAAAACAATCGAATGAATAAATAATTCTAACTATCAGATAAGAAAGCAGTGTGTATCCATAAGCAAAGAATGAATACAATGTTAAAATGTAAGAATAGCAAGAAATGTATCCTTTGATTGGCCTTTAAAATTCATATTAGCTGATGTCGGACCTCAAGTGGTATAGCTGGATAATACAAAAGCAAAAGATGCTTGAATTCCAGCTGAGAAGAAGATAATAATAGATTATGAAGAATTTGTCAGACTACAGTACAATCTATAAACCGACTTGATAGAAGACAATCTTATTATTATAAATAATGATTTATATCATCAAGCGTTCCCTAGTGCCTGTCCAAGCAACTCGTTATTTCTATCCACTAATGCCAATTCTCTTTGAGTGAAATTCTAACGACCAAACAATGGAACCATTATAGCCCATTAATCGGGCAAATTTTTCATCCAAGACATGTTGAATAATGGGAAAAATCCTATTCTAGGTCTATCCTCTCTTGGCGTATTAGGGTTGTTTTAGTCCCAAGTTGTATGAGCAGGAATCTAAAGATTAAGAATCATCCAAGAAAGTAGAGCACCACACATAGAAAATCCAGCATAGCAAACTATTTTCTTCAAACCGAAATCGCAGACTTGGGTGTAGTATAGAATAGAGATCATAATGAGGCTATGAAAAGAAGGATAATATTTAATGAAGGTCTTTGTTCTCATAAACACTATTGCTATAAACTCACTTAAAGCAATAAAGCCAAAGATCAATTCTTGAAGTCCAGCCTCGATATGAGTAATGAACAGCTTTTTATCAATCCAAACAATAGTAGCATAATACACGAGGTACAAGAATAGGAAGTAATAAATAATTGCCTTGCAAATGTCAGGGGTTGATCTTTTTATGATGGGGGTTGGTGAGGTGTCTCTTATAATTGCATGCATTCCTATCCAAGGGAATAATTTGAATATGTCGTTAATTCCCTAAAGCCTGTTCCCTTTACAGCATTTGAGGATGAGTAAGATGACAGCTGGTGCTGCAATAATCGTGCCATAGATATACAAAGAGGTAACGATCGAAACAATTAAGAAGCAGATAATGACTTTGGCGAAAAGCCAGATTTTAGTTAAAACTGATATTTGTTTTTATTGGTGAAAGAAGTATCCCAATTTCGATTTAATCAATAAAACCTTCTTTGGAAAGGCTATGACGTTTTATACATTGTCTAAGAGCTCATTGATAAGAAGAATATTGGGATGATACAAATATTTAGGTATAGGCTTAATTTGATTTAAGTAAAAAGTAACATTATTGTACTTCAAAATACTTTTCTTCTAATTGTTCATGAAGAGACCAGCCTCATCCCATCCGAACATAAGATTTGATTCATCAACTTACGTATAGTTCTTATTATAAATTACTGAGCATTCAGAAGTACTGCTCAATAATTTACCAGATTGCTTGTAGTATGCTTCGTGCTCACTAGAAATGGGCTCAGGTATGACATAGTAAAATTGGTCTTATTCAAACTGGATATTGGAAGCTTTGATGCAGTTTGCAAGGTTGGTATTATTGGGTAGAACGAATGCATGTCCATAAAGAAAGAGTGCTCCAAAGACAATAGCAATTATGGTAAATATTTGGAATATAATCGACCACCAATAAGCTGCATTTGCACCTTTTAAAGCCCTCTATGATATTCGAAACAGATGCTTCTCAATTTACATTAATAATATATATTTGAAATCACTT
>JACCDV010936129.1_pt1 | contig 18728 bp, 17 predicted proteins | sample 7446131 | NCBI WGS metagenome assembly JACCDV01 (sample SAMN15323448, study PRJNA562643) | freshwater metagenome | isolation source: river surface water | place: USA:Blue River Watershed | collected 2017-08-17 | reverse complement strand
GATGCCATCCGTGATGGGCTTGCTGCTTTAGGAATTACAATTGAGGACACTGCTCAAGGACCTCGCTGGTCTATTAATTAATTACTGAAACGAGATCTCATCATGGCTGGCAATTCATCCCGAAAAGGCGCTATTCGCCAATCCAAAAAGGGGCCATCTGCCGGTACTGGTGGAAACAATAAGCGTCGTCTTGAAGGAAAAGGTCCAACCCCAAAGGCTGAAGACCGTCCGTATCACGCAGCTGCAAAGCGTAAGAAGGCTGCAGAAAAGCGTGAAGCACGTTCTCCTCGTATGCCAAAGGGAGATCGCCCACGCGGTGAAATCGTTGCAGGTCGTAACGCCGTTCTAGAAGCGCTCCGCGAAAATGTTCCATCAACTGAATTATTAGTTGCACGCAGTATCGATGTAGATGATCGCGTTGCCGAGAGCTTAAAGCTTGCACTTCACCATGGACTTCCAATTCGTGAAGCTCACCGTGCTGAGGTTGAAGGTATTTCACCTAACAGCCAAGGAATCATTCTTGCGATTAAGCCTTTCCAGTACTCAAGCTTTGAAGAGATTATGGAACGCGCAAAGCATCCATCATTGATCGTTGCACTTGATGGTGTGACAGATCCACGTAACCTTGGTGCGATTATTCGTTCTGCTGCAGCTTTTGGTGCAGCAGGTGTCATCATGACTGAACGTCGCGCAGCAACAATGACCGCATCTGCATGGAAATCATCTGCAGGAGCCGCAGCACGTTTACCAATTGCACAGATTACAAATCTAGCTCGCACAATTGATGCAGCCAAGAAGGCCGGAATGTTTGTGATCGGTCTTGATGGTGAATCTGATGAGATGATCAGCGAGATGAAGGTTGCAACTGAACCTTTGATGGTCATCGTTGGATCAGAAGGTAAGGGTCTTGCTCGACTGACTAAGGAAAAGTGCGATTTGGTTATCTCTATTCCAATCAGCGCTTCAACTGAATCTCTCAATGCATCTGTTGCGACTTCAATCGCGCTGTTCCACATTGATCAACAGCGCCGCGCTAAGTAGGTAAAAGCAGTGAAATACAACCGCTTTATCGCTATTGGCGACTCATTTACCGAAGGTATGTGTGATGAGAAGAAGTACGGCCAGTATCGCGGTTGGGCAGATCGTGTTGCCGATGTGATGGCTGAAGCACAACCTGGTTTTCAATATGCAAACTTGGCAATCCGCGGAAAGCTGTTGAAGCAGGTTGTAGATGAGCAGTTAGATGCTGCGATTGCACAGGTTGTAGATAAGACAACATTAGTTTCATTCCACGCCGGTGCTAATGATGTTATTCGCCCTAAGTACAACCCGAATGTAACTTTGCCTCTGTATGCAGAGGCTGCACGTAAAGTTGCCGCATCTGGTGCAACTGTTATGTTGTTTACCGTTCTTGAAGACAGTGGCAGCGAAGGCCGTTTAGCTGAAACCTGGAAGGCACGCTTCAAGGATTTCAATGACAATGTTCGCGCAGTTGCCGAAGAGATCGGCGCGATCTTGTGCGATGCAAACGAGGAACCTGCATTTAAAGATCCACGTTTCTTAGCCTTTGATCGATTGCACTTAAACCCCATGGGTCACGATCGCGTCGCACAAGCCGTGCTAGAAACGATTGAACTTCCATTTGATCCATCATGGCGCCGTCCACTACCTGCAGCTGAACCAACACACAAAATCATTAAGGTTGTCGTTACCGGTGTTTGGTTTGCAACCTTTGCACTGCCGTGGATGTGGCGACGCGCACGTGGAAAATCGTCAGGTGATGGTCGTACCTGTAAATACCCACATGCAATTAATTGGCCGCTGTCACACCTCGACTAATTGTCTTAAATCTGGGTAACTGTCCACTCCCAGGTATGTACACCGGTCTTAATGATGTACTTATCTAAAGTATCTGGACCACATGAAGCGGTTCCAACTCCACGGTGCGCGGTATCGATATGAACCACTGTGTTTCCACATGGAACTACCTCAACATCATGCGTGGAATCAGCTAAATCCGCATCTCTGTTTGGGGTTACAGATACCTGAGCGGGCTTGCCCATGACAAAGCGCAGACCGTTGCCCTGGCCATTAACAACCTCAAACCAACGCACACCAGCATGTCCACCATTTTCTTGTGGACGTACATAAGGAATGTATTGCGCTGCAACGGTTGAAACATAACGACCGATACGACCAATCTTGCGATCTGGATAAGTCTCATGGGCGCCAGTTCCAAAGTAAACCAATTCATTTAATGAACCATCTAGCTCAAACAATGTTCCTACACGAGCTAAATCATCAAAGGCCTTTGGAACTGTGACAGATTCCTTTACATGGAAGCCACCAACAACAGGTGTGATGAATTGTGTGTGCTTGAAGTTAACTCCTGTGCTGGTCTGCCAGGTATTGGTGACCTTGATAGATGTAGGGGATTGCTGAACAACGCAATCGGTTCGTGAAATTTCACGAACTCCGTAACGCTCCCACTTTGATGCAATATGTCCGATGCGATCATTGTCGGTCGGTGCACGCCACAGAGAAACTGAAGGTGCAACGATTCCGTACGGCAAAATTATTTGTCCGTGCTCATCAACAACATCACCGAGCTCTTTCGCCTTCTTTGCAGGCGTTAGCGCTTGTGAAGGAAGCGCGATCTGGCTCCAGCCAACCTCAGACATTGGTAGCGCCCAAGGAGTACTTGCGATGCGAACCAATGAGAAGTTAACAAAACGTTCTCCACGTGAAGTTCCCTTTGCCAACTTCTTTGACGAGATCTTGAAGTTAGCGGTCTTGCGTGGTGCAACCTTAGGAAGCTTTACAACACCGCTGTCTTGGATTTCACCATCGCAGGTGATGTTCCATTGCAGCTGATACTCGCTTAAATCCTTAAAGAAGTGCTTGTTAAATACCTTGAATTGGCCGGTTGCAGCTTTAACCGCGGTAATGGTGACAGGGGCCGCAAGTGCCTTAAATTCATGCATTGCAGGCTTAGGTGTGCGATCTGGGAAGACCATTCCATCGCAGCAGAAGTTTCCATCATGCTTTTCTTCGCCGTAATCGCCACCGTAAGCGTTGCGCTTGGTGCCATCTGGAAGAGTCTGAACAGGACCGTGATCCCACATCTCCCAGATAAATCCACCCTGCAAACCACGGGTTGATTCAATTACTTCCCAATACTCGGCCAAGTTACCGTTGCTGTTACCCATCGCGTGCGAGTACTCGCACATAATCAATGGACGATCAGCCTTTGGAGATTTTGCGTACTCCTTGATTGCGTTAATTGATGGATACATCGGAGCAATCACATCGGTTAATGAATGGCTACCCATCCAGTTACCGCGGATTCCACCTTCGTAATGCAAAGGACGAGTTGGATCAAAGCTTCTAGCAAATGCTGCAGCTGCCTCATGGTTGCTGCCTGCACCTGATTCATTTCCAAGGGACCACATCACAACTGATGGATGATGGATATCGCGCTGAACCATTCGACCCACACGATCAACAAATGCTGTTAGATAACGAGTGTCATTACACAAAGAAGAAATAAATGCGTGAGCTTCAATATTTGCTTCTCCAACAACATAAAAACCTAGTTCATCGCACAGGTCCAAGAAAGCTGCATCATTTGGATAATGTGAAGTACGAATCGCGTTGAAGTTCCAGCGCTTGAGCTCTAGCAAATCCTGGCGCATGTCATCACGTGTTAGCGCACGACCTGTAAAGCGATTGAAATCGTGACGGTTAATTCCGTAGAAAATAATTGGTTGACCATTGACCAAGAAGTCCTGGCCTTTAATTACGATTGAGCGGAAACCAATACGTTGCTGTGAAACCTCAATAACCGCACCTTCTGGGTTACGAAGCTCGATATCTAGCGTGTATAAATTGGGCTCTTCTGCAGACCAGGCTTTGATTTTTGCCAGCCTGGTGTTTAAAACAACCTCTCCCTGGGGAGGTGGTTCCATGATGGAAACCGCGGTCTGTGCAGACTTTGGAAGATTTCCATTCCAGAACTTGGCGTGGAAGAAATCTCGAGCAGCAATCGCAACCTCTTCTGGTGTTTCAGTCCAAATAGGCGGCACAAAAGTTTTGAGAGTCTGAGAAAGCACCGCGCTCTTTTGTTTAGGCAGCTCTCGAATGCTTAGATGTAATGAATAACCATCAGTAGGTTCATTATCAATTGATGAAACCTGCGCTCGAACATTCAGTGTTCCGGTTGTGAGATCTTTTTCTAAACCCGCAGTTGCTGCGAATTTTTCTATGAATACCTTGTTGGTTGCATACAGCTTTACTGATCGAGTAATTCCACCATGCCACCATTGGTCTTGGTCCTCAATAAAGGTTGCATCTGACCACTTAGTTACATCAATGCGCACAACATTGTTGCCGCTCTTAACAAATTGAGTTACATCAAACTCAGCTGCAAGACGTGAATCCTTGGTAAGACCGACTTCAACACCATTGATGTAAATCAAAGCGACTGATTCGTATCCACCAAGCTGAAGAACAACTCGCTTACCCAACCAACTCTTTGGGAGGTCAAAGTCTCTCTCATAGACACCAGTTGGGTTTTCTTCAGGAACAAAAGGAGGCTGTTCACTAAATGGCATCTGCACATTTGTGTAAATCGGCTTATCGAAAAATACATCGGATGGTTCCTGCATCGTCCACAAACCTGGAACCGGGATTGATGCCCAACGCTTGCCTAACTTTTCAGTTGGCTTATGTAACAACTGGAAGCGCCAGGTACCGTCCAAGGAGATCTGCTCAAAGTGCTCAATATTGAGCATCGGCAAACGGTTTACTGAGGTGGTCTCGGGGCTCATCCAATAGTTGTTAATCACGTGGGGAAGTCTCTCACTAAGCCCTGATTTAGCGAAAGGATCTCTTGTTTTTGCGATTTGGCCCATCACTGCCATAATTACCCCTGCTGTACTCGGGGTAACTCGAGGAGCAGGCCTCTCTAGCTCAGTGGTAGAGCAGCGCACTTGTAATGCGCAGGTCGTCAGTTCAATCCTGACGGGGGGCTCCAGTTTTATCAGAGGAGTTCATATGTCTCATGACTCCTTTCCACACGAAGCCTTTAAAGATTTTCTGGCTGCTAATGATGAATACATCAAAACCTTCAAATACTCAGGCCTAACTGGCGTTGCCCAAAAAGGTTTAGCGATCGTGACCTGCATGGATTCACGCATTAATCCTTTATCAATCATGGGCATGAAATCTGGTGATGCCAAGATTCTTCGCAATGCAGGCGCACGAGTTACCGAGGATGTTCTGCGTACCTTGGTTCTGGCAACTTATCTTTTAGGTGTTAATAAGATTCTGGTGATGCCTCATACAAATTGCAGAATGGCTGAAGTTGATGAAGCAGCCATTCATCATGAAATCGATTCTCAGTATGGAATTGATACATCCTCATTAGAGTTCAAAACAGTTGTTGATCAAAAGGCAGCTTTAATTAACGATGTTCAACTTGTGCGCAGCTACCAATTGCTAAATGAAGGTGTTTCAGTAGGTGGAGCGATTTACGATGTAACGACAGGAAAAATTACTCCGGTTGATTGCTAACTGGATTTGTTCTGCGATTTGGAATCATCGTAATTGGGTAGCTTAAGTCTTCTAAGAATTGCAGCATCAAAGCGTTGAAAAGCTCAGGCTTTTCCTTCACTAACGCATGTGATGTGCCAGGAAGCACCGCAAGCTGACCCAAGGGCAAAGCTTCATACAGTTCTTGTGTGTGCTTCAAAGTGATCATGTCATCATCACCTGAAACAACCAGTACTGGACACTGAATTTCAGCTAGTTGTTGCTTTGAAATATCTGGTTCCGTTGCCCACACCTTAAACATACGAGTTACCTTTTCAAGAAGTGTATGTGGGGCATCTGGCGACACCAAGGTGTATTCAGCTAAATCCTCTTCAGATACTGACGGTTCGCCCATTTCGTAATCAACACCTGAATGATGGAAGTTTCCGCCGATTGAGATTATTGATTTCACTAAATCAGGACGCTGTATTGCGACCATTAGCGCAATGACCGCACCATCGGAATACCCGACTAAATGTGCAGGTTCTTTTACAACTGTTTCTAGGTAAGCGATCGCTTCGCGGGTTTGGTAATCAAAGTGCAGACTGCCTGCGCGATCTGCGGTAAATCCATGAGCGGTGCGATCGTAAGCAAAGACGTGGAAATCATCTTCAAGTGCTGGAACCAGCAGGTAATCCCAACTAGCAGTCTTACTTAAGCCACCATGAAGCAAAACAACTGCTTCACCTTCGTTGTCCCATTCGTAGCAATAGAGATCGTGTCCATCAACCTTTATGTACTCAGGCATTAATGAGCATCCATGATGTGTCGGTTACCGCGATCAAAGGTTAAATAGTTCCAGGTCCAGTCAGCCATGGTTCCAATTTTATTGCGGCCACCTAATAGGTAGAACAGGTGGAGCCATAACCAGGCGTACCAGGCTGGAATTCCGACCATTCGCAAACTCTTAACTTCGACAATTGCCTTGTGGCGACCGATCGTTGCCATAGAACCCTTGTCGATGTATTTGAAATCCTTCAAAGCTTTTCCAGCAGCAAGTGCCTTGATCTGCTTTGCAACATGGCGGCCTTGTTGCATTGCAACAGGTGCAACCATTGGCAACAGACGACCATTTTCTCCAACCAGGCCAGCAATATCTCCGATAGCAAAGATATGTGGGTAGTGCTTAACCTGCAAAGTGTTCTCAACATCGATACGAGTATTTACCAAAGGAAGATTTAACAGCGATCCAGTTGGCTCGCCCTTTACGCCAGCTGCCCAGATAGTTACCTCTGAAGCAATTGTGCTTCCTTCTTTAATCTCAATTTTTCGCGGTTTAATCTCTTGAACCGCAGTATTTAAATGAACTGTAACGCCAAGTTTTTCCAAATCCGTTTTTGCACGCGCTGAGAGTTTTTCAGAAAACATCGGCAGGATTCGAGGTCCAGCTTCAATCAAATTAATCTTGATGTGCGCGGCCGCATGTGCCTGATCATTTTTCAAAGGGCCGCGAACTAGCTCGGCAAAGGCACCAGCCATTTCAACACCTGTTGGTCCGCCACCGACAACTGAGATTGAAAAGATTGTCTCGTCTTCAAAGCGGCAAAGATCCTCAAAGCGGCGCATAACTTCGGCTCGAATATTTAAAGCTTCTGTAACGCTCTTCATGCCTAGCGCATGCTCTTCAACACCCGGAATTCCAAAGTCTGCAGTTGCAGAACCCAGAGCCACGATCAGGTAATCAAAATCCAAGACCTCGCTGCTATCTAACTTGATCGACTTATTTTTGTGATCAATTGAAATAGGTGATCCCATGCGAAAGGCAATTCCAGATTTGCGTAGCGCACCACGGATTGGGTGAGCCACATGATCGGCCGCTAACCCCGCAGTTGAAACCTGATACAACAAAGGCAAAAAGGTTTGGAAGTTATGGCGATCAACCAAGGTCACTTGGGCATCATTAGCCATCGCACGAGCAGCTGTTAGGCCGCCAAAACCGGCACCCAGAATTACTACACGGGGCTTCTGGGGTGTCTTTTGCATGGCTTAAGTCTAGGCTTCACAGCATGAACCCGCCTCTTCGACACCGTAAGTACCTTGTTACTGGGGCATCTGGATATGTTGGCGGACGTTTAGTTCGTGCATTTGTCGATGACAAAGAAGATGTTCGCATTTTGGTGCGCGATAAGAACAAGATCATGGGTCAACCATGGGCAACACAAGTCGAAATCTGCGAAGGAAGCGCTGAAAACTTTAGCGATCTACAACGCGCCCTCGAAGGAGTTCACACCGCTTTTTATCTTTTGCATTCGATTAATTTGGGCCCTCACTTTGATGAGATCGAAAGTGAAATGGCACGCAACTTTGCCAAAGCAGCTGAGCTAGCTGGAGTTTCACAGATTATTTACCTTGGCGGAATCGCAAATGATGCCAACATTAGCAAGCACCTTGCTTCCCGCGAGATGACCGGAAAATCATTGGCAACAACTTCAGTTGCAGTTCTAGAGCTTCGTGCCGGAATCATTATTGGTTCAGGATCTGCCAGCTTTGAAATGTTGCGTCACTTAACCCACCGTTTGCCAATCATGACAACACCAAAGTGGGTAATGAATAAAACTCATCCAATCGCAATCCGTGATGTTTTGTATTACTTGAAAGCAACTGCTCACTTAGATCAACCCGTTAACAAGGTGTATGACATAGGCGGTCCAGAGGTTTTGTCATACGCCGACATGATGCAAAAGTTTGCAAAGTTATCTGGGTTGAAAAAGCGCTGGATTATTAAGGTTCCTGTTTTGACGCCGGGCTTATCAAGCTTGTGGATCGGTTTAGTAACTCCGGTACCAACCGCTTTGGCGCGGCCACTTGTTGGATCGTTGATTAGCGAAGTCGTTGCCGACCCAGCAAAAAGCATTGATGCACTTATTCCAAAGCCATCTGAAGGTTTGATTGATGTAGAAAATGCGATCCAATTAGCACTTTCCAAGATCACAACCCATAACGTGGAAACACGTTGGTCTGATGCAACGATGCCAACTGCGCCATGGCAGAAAGCTCAGGGAGACCCTGATTGGGCAGGCGAAATGGTGCTGCGCGATCGTCGCGAACGGATTACCGATGTTCCTGCCGAAAAGGTGTGGCGCCAGGTAGAGCGCATTGGTGGCGACAACGGTTGGTTTGGTTCAGATTTATTGTGGTGGGCACGTGGAGTTCTAGATCGATTCTTAGTTGGCGGTGTTGGTTTACGTCGTGGTCGTCGTGATCCAGATTTCTTACGCGTCGGTGAAAGTTTGGATTTTTGGCGTGTAGAAGAGTTAGAACCAGGTCGACGTTTGAAGTTGTATGCAGAAATGGTGTTGCCTGGAAAAGCCTGGCTTGAATTCACTGTCACACGTGAAAATGGAAAGACTAAGATTGTTCAAGAGGCAACCTTTAATCCACGTGGATTGGGTGGACAGCTGTATTGGTATGCGGTTTCTCCATTCCACCTATTTGTTTTTCCAACAATGCTCAGAAACATAGTTAAGAAGGCCGCGAAAGATGCATGAGTTCACACCAGAAGTAGAGGCGCTTGCCGCTGAAGTATTGAAGTACAGCTTGGAACGTTTAAAGGATGATCCACCACTTGATGGTCCGCGCTCTGCTGAAGATCTCTTTAATGAAGTTGGAAACACAATTACTGCAAAGGGTTTAGGTGGCCATGAAGCCCTTGCGGTCTTTACAAATGTTTTAGCTAAGGCATGTATTTCAACAGATCACCCACGCAACTTGGCTTTTATTCCATCTGCACCAAGTGAGTACGCAAACCTTTTTGATTTAGTTGTCGGCGCAAGTGCTTTGTATGGCGGATCCTGGCAAGAAGGAGCCGGCGCGGTCTTTGCTGAAAATCAAGCGATTCAATGGCTTATTGATTTAGCAGGCTTGCCGGCAACCGCAGGTGGAGTATTTGTTCAAGGCGGAACAATCGGAAACCTTTCAGCATTGGTTGTGGCACGTGCCGAAGCTCGCAAAAAACACACACCGGCTGGCCGTTGGGTGATCGCTTGCAGCGCCGAAGCGCACTCCTCAATCGCATCTGCAGCCAATGTAATGGATGTAGATATTCTCAAGATTCCAGTTGATTCAAAGGGCAAATTACAAGGTGCTGCGGTTGCTCAAGCGATCGATACCTTGCACTCAACAACCAACAATCGTGTCTTTGCGGTTGTCGCAACATCTGGCACGACCAACCTTGGAATCATTGATGATCTAAAGGGTCTTGGAAAAGCTGCACACGATCGTGGAATTTGGTTCCACGTTGATGGTGCTTATGGATTAGCAGCGTTGTGTGCACCATCTGTTCGTGCAGATTTTGACGGAATCGAAATGGCAGATTCATTTATCGTGGATCCACACAAATGGCTCTTTGCTCCATACGATGCCTGCGCACTTGTGTATCGCAATCCCGAATTAGCCAAAGAAGCACATTCACAGCACGCTTCTTATTTGGATACATTGAAAGATGATCAATGGTCGCCATCGGATTATGCAATTAACTTAACTCGCAGAACTCGTGGACTTCCATTTTGGTTCTCCCTTGCAGCACATGGAACCGATGCATACACAGAAGCAATGGAACAAACCTTGACAGTTGCAAAGGATGCAGCCGAACTTGTTCGCAATCATCCCAACTTAGAATTACTGCGCGATCCAGAACTTTCAATCGTTGCCTTTACTCGCAAAGGTTGGGCAGCTGCGGATTATCAAAAGTGGAGCGATCAACTGCTAGAAGATCAGGTTGGATTTATTCCACCTTCATCTCACGATGGCCAACCTATTTTGCGCTTTGCCATCGTCAATCCTTGGACCAAAGTCAGCGATATTCAGATGATTTTGGACAGGCTGTAAATCCCACACCTAGGCGCATTCCTGCCCTAGGATTTCGGCCATGTCCGCACAAGAAGAGTCAGCGATCAACACTGGCCTGAGCGACCTCGAAGTTCGTATCCTGGATTTTGAAGGCAACTGGTGGCGTTACGCCGGTGCAAAAGAGGCTGCTATCAAGGAGCTTTTTGATCTCAACGCACCTCGTTACTACCAACTACTTAATGATTTGATCGACCGCGATGACGCCCTAGCTGCCTCACCGATGCTAGTTAAGCGACTGCGTCGCCTTCGCGAAGCCCGTATGGCTACGCGCACAGCGCGCTAAGCCTTCTCTCGAGGGCTTGGCTTCGAAAGCCGCCTCAACCTTTCTACGCCAACCCTCTTCAAGAAGGCTCCTCGTTTTGCGCCTCGGAAATAAAGGCTCTAGATTTGGCGTTAGCACTCTCGGGGTGTGAGTGATAAAACGCCCCGCCTAACGCAGGACTAAACACAAGGAGCACAACTCATGGCAAAGCAGATTGCCTTTAATGAAGAAGCACGTCGCGGTCTAGAGCGCGGCATGAATATCTTGGCTGATGCGGTCAAGGTAACCCTTGGACCTCGTGGACGTAACGTCGTTCTCGAGAAGAAGTGGGGCGCCCCAACAATTACTAATGATGGCGTTTCCATTGCAAAGGAAATTGAACTTGATGATCCATGGGAAAAGATCGGCGCAGAGCTAGTTAAGGAAGTTGCTAAGAAGACTGATGATGTTGCCGGTGACGGAACAACAACTGCAACTGTTCTAGCTCAAGCACTCGTACGCGAAGGTCTACGTAACGTTGCTGCAGGATCAAACCCAATGGCGCTAAAGCGCGGAATTGAAAAGGCTGTGGCAGAGATTGTTGCCGAGCTTCTATCAATGGCTAAGGCTGTTGACTCAAAGGAACAGATCGCAGCAACAGCATCTATCTCTGCAGCAGATGCGACGATCGGCGAGATGATCGCTGAGGCGATGGACAAGGTTGGGAAGGAAGGCGTTATCACCGTTGAAGAGTCAAATACTTTTGGGCTAGAGCTAGAGCTCACTGAAGGTATGCGCTTTGATAAGGGTTACATCTCTCCATACTTTGTAACTGATCAGGATCGTATGGAAGTTGTTCTAGAGGATGCATATGTATTGATCGCAAACTCAAAGATTGCAAACATCAAGGATCTAGTACCTGTACTAGAAAAGGTTATGCAATCAGGTAAGCCACTTTTGATCATCGCTGAAGATGTTGAAGGTGAAGCGCTCGCAACACTAGTTGTTAACAAGATTCGCGGAACATTCCGTTCAGCAGCTGTTAAGGCACCAGGTTTTGGAGATCGTCGTAAGGCGATGCTTCAGGACATTGCAATCCTCACAGGTGCAACTGTTATCTCAGAGGAAGTTGGACTTCGTCTCGAGGCTGCAGAGCTTGATCTTTTGGGTAAGGCTCGCAAGGTTGTAATCAGCAAGGATGAGACAACAATCGTTGAAGGCGCTGGCGATGAGGCTCAAATTAAGGGCCGCGTGCAGCAAATTCGCAACGAGATTGAAAGTTCAGATTCAGATTATGACCGTGAGAAGTTGCAAGAGCGTCTTGCAAAGCTTGCAGGTGGCGTAGCTGTTATCAAGGCAGGAGCTGCAACTGAGGTAGAACTCAAGGAGCGCAAGCACCGCATTGAAGATGCAGTACGTAACGCTAAGGCTGCAGTAGAAGAAGGAATCGTTGCCGGTGGTGGCGTTGCACTTCTACAAGCAGGTACCGCAGCATTTAAGAAGTTAACTGGTCTAACTGGTGATGAAGCAACTGGTGCAAAGATTGTTGAATACGCAATCGAAGCTCCAATTAAGCAGATCGCTGTTAACGCAGGTCTTGAAGGCGGAGTTGTTGTAGAGAAGGTTCGTCACCTTCCTGCAGGACAAGGTCTTAACGCTGCAACTGGTGAATATGTAGACATGATCAAGACAGGAATTATCGATCCAGCTAAGGTGACACGTTCTGCATTGCAAAACGCTGCATCAATCGCTGCGCTGTTTATTACAACAGAAGCGGTTATTGCAGATAAGCCAGAGAAGGCTGCAGCTGCCCCACAAGGTGGCGGAGATATGGACTTCTAAGTCCACTGAATTACGCTTAACGCCGTCCTCGATTAACACGAGGGCGGCGTTCTGCTTTACCCTTAGACCATGGCAAAGAAATCGCTCTTGAAAAAAGAGAGTCCGCAGAGTAATTCTCCAAAGCGGGAGAAGGCTCCTGCAAAGGAGTCCACATCAACAAGCACAGCTGTTGCTTTTGATGCAAAGGATCTTGCCCGTAACGCAGCGCTTGAACAAGCAGAAAAGCGCGATCAAGTTGGCGGATTTGTATCTGTTGAATTTGATGATGACAATCGCGTCGCAACTTATTTATTTGAGGCAAACCTTGCAGGTTACAAAGGGTGGCGTTGGTGCATCACCATTGCAAAGGTTGATGAGGAATCACAACCAACTATTTGTGATGTTGTAGTTCTCCCAGGTCCAGATGCATTACGTGCACCTGATTGGATTCCATATCGCGACAGAATCCTTCCTGGTGATGTTGGTGTTGGTGACATTGTTCCAAGCGCACTTGATGACACACGTTTGGTTCCTGGCGCACAAGCACTTCCGCAGGATGAAGATCTTGATACTGCGATGGCGATTGAACTTGGTTTAGGTCGAGCACGCGTTCTTTCCATTGAAGGACGTGACCAGGCAGCAAAGCGTTGGTACGAAGGCGAGCGTGGACCAAACGCTCCCGTTGCTCAATCAGCGCCAAAGCCATGTCATAGCTGCGGATTTTTTATTCCTATCGCAGGATCATTACGCTCAACATTTGGCGTGTGTGCCAATGCGATCTCACCCGATGATGCACGCGTCGTGAGCGTGGATCATGGCTGCGGCGCACATTCGGAAGCGACCTTCACAGAGCCGGTGTTAAACTAAGCACCTGCTATCGCAACCGCGATACCGATTTACACACGAGTAAAGAAAACTAGCAAGGAGCCCTCCCCATGCCTACAGGACGCGTTAAATGGTTCTCATTAGAAAAAGGTTTTGGCTTCATTGCAAATGATGAAGGCGAAGATGTTTATCTAGCTGCAACTTCACTTCCTGAAGGTGTTGCAACAGTTAAGCCTGGAACAAAGCTTGAGTTTTCTATCGCTGACAGCCGTAAAGGCCCACAAGCATTATCAGTACACATCATTGATGCACCACCATCATTAGTTGAGAACTCACGAGTTAACAGCGATGATCTAGCAGCGATGATCGAAGACACAATCAAGATCTTGGACAAGGTCGGAAATGGTTTGCGCCATGGACGTCACCCAAATGCACAAGAGGCTGATCGTCTTGGTCGTGTGCTTCGCGGTATTGCAACCGCGCTCGGCGCGTAACTTTTCTTAAAGAGTTAAATGCCGCTTCGTCGGTCGCGACGAATTGTGTACCGAATACCAATTAAGCCTAAGGCTGTTCCCATTACGCATGTCCAAATAACTTTGGCATCTACATTTGCTGCAAGCGCAATCACACCAGCTATCACCCAGCACATTGTTCCAATTGCGACTAGAGTTACTGCATTGCGTAGTCGAGTAGTCATGGGGCAAGAGTAATGCGTTTATCGGTAAAAGAGGATGGTAACTGGCGTTCTTTCCGCCACCGTAATTACCGAATCCTCTTTCCCGCTAATACCGTTTCAAATATCGGCAGCTGGGCGCAACGTATCGCTCAGGATTGGCTTGTTCTCGAACTTACAAACAACAATGGAACCTACCTTGGTCTAGTAACCGCGGTGCAATTTGCACCGGTCCTGGCTTTTTCATTACATGGCGGAAAACTCGCAGATCGATTTAACAAGAGAAAAGTTTTGATCCTCACCAACATTATTGGTGGAGCCGCATCTCTAGCTTTGGGTGCATTAGTAATGACAGATTTGGTCGCTTTGTGGCATGTCTTTGTCTTGGCTGGAATCTTGGGTATTTCAACGGCAATTGATGCTCCAGTTCGCCAAGCATTTACAACTGAGGTTGTTGGTCAAACAGATCTACCTAATGCGGTTTCCTTGAACTCAGCTAATTTCAATGCTGGCCGCCTTGTAGGACCTGCTATTTCAGGTGGTTTGATCGCAGCTTTTGGTACCGGTCCTTCATTTATTGTTAACGGGCTTTCATATTTCTTTGTCATCGCAGCCTTAATGAACCTTAATGAAAAGGCTTTCTTTCACTTAGATCGTCCAAAATCTGATGGCAGCATCCGAGAAGGCATTGCTTATGCAAAGGCTCGTCCAGATATTTATGTGGTGATGTTGATGGTCTTCTTCTTGGCAACATTTGGTCTTAACTTCCAAATCTTTAACGCACTAATGGCAACACAAGAGTTCGGCCTAGGACCTGCAAGCTTTGGATTGATGGGAACCTTTATTGCAATTGGCTCTCTATCTGGTGCAATCGGTTCTGCCCGTTTGGAACGCTTCAGAAATACAAAGTTTGTCATCAAGGGTGGGATTGCGTTCTCCATCTCGATTATGGTGCTTTCAATTATTCCTAGTTACAGTCTTTACATTCTGTGGCTTCCAATTTGTGGAGTCACCGCGTTAACAACTTTGGTATCTGCAAACTCCATCGTTCAAACCAGCACCGATCCTGCAATTCGTGGTCGTGTAATGGGTCTTTACCTTCTGATTTTTATGGGTGGAACACCATTTGGTTCACCGCTGATCGGCACAACAACCGAGCTAATTGGAATTCGCCCAACAATTGTTTTGTGTGGCGGTATCTCACTTACTGCATCATTAATTATTTGGTTCCGATACAAGAACCGAGTTCAGCTTCCCGCAGATATATCTGTTGCCTCAGTCTTAAAGACTGTTAATCGCAATAACAACTAGCAAACCAAACAAGGCCAGCAAGGTAATCAATCGTCTAGTTTTGTAGCTCATGCTGTTTCCTTAACATGCGATGGAATCGCCTTCACAATGATGAAAGCAATGCCGATCAAGACAAAAACCATGATGTAGGCGCGTGAAATACCGAAGCTATCGCCCAAAAGACCCAACAAGAATGGGGCTCCAGCGATAGCAACACCAGCAGCTAGTGAAGCACGGCCAATCGCTAAATCTGGGCGACCATCGCTCAAGCCAATCAATCGAATTGATGAGAGAGCAAACTGCATTGAAATACCAAGGCCAACAACCAAGAGGCAGAAGAGCGAAATCACCATGTTGTGTGACAACCAGAAACCTAAGAAACCAACAAACTGCAATGCGATGATCGCAAGCAATTGAGTATCTAGCGACAGATTCTTAAGAACTAAACCACCGTACCAACGACCGATTCCCATACCCGTACCAAGTGCCACGATTGCAACAGTTGAGATTGCAGCGGTTGAACCGACCCGATCCTTCAGCAACGCTGCAGCCCAAAATGATGTTGCAAACTCACTTGAAATACATGCAACAAAACCGAACCATGAGATCCAGAACTTCGCAGAAAGCTTGCCGCCTTGAGGACCATCTTCATCAGGGACATGCTCTTCTGCATCTTTTTCACGTCCAACAAGAAATAGAAGAAGTGCAACAGGAAGAGCAAGCAATAAACCTAAACGCCACAAACTTGGAAATGCGATTGCAATTGTTCCAATTAAGGCGGTTCCAGTTACAAAGCCAACAGATGCGATTCCATTTGCTTGTGGAATCGCTACCTCAGCGGCTTTGCCGTAATGGGCTGACATCTTGGTAAGCATTGTGTTGATGACAACTGAAGTTCCAAAACCTGTAATGAAGGTTGCAGGCAAAGTGATGTAAACCGGTGGTGAAATCACAAACAAAGTGAGGCCTGCGATAAAGATAGTTAAGCCAATCCAACTTGCACGGTTACGTCCGTACTTATGTGCGATGCGAGGATTAGCCCAACCTGCAAAGATCGATGCCACACCCATCGCTGTACCGTGCAAACCAGCGATAGTGAGCGAAGTACCTTGATCTGCACGCAGTAAAGACTGTGCTGGGCCGAAGCCACCAAGGTAGAAGTTAACGACGGCGGTTTGGACCGCTACTACCCAAAAGAATCGATCGCGGTGGAAATTCTTACTCATTACAGAGCAGCAACAACGTGATCAATGCACTTAGTAAGTGCTTCAACATCACTTGGATCAACCGCTGGGAACATACCGATACGAAGCTGATTCTTGCCCAGCTTTCGGTATGGCTCAGTATCAACAATGCCATTTTCGCGAAGGGCAGATGCAATCTTGGTTGCATCAATTGCATCATCAAAGTTAATTGTTCCAACTACCTTTGAACGCATCGCTGCATCTGTAACAAATGGAGTTGTGTAGCTGGTCTTTTCAGCCCATGAGTACAAAATCTCTGAAGACTTCGCGCTACGACCAGCAGCAAATGAAAGTCCGCCATTCGCGTTCATCCACTCGATTTGTTCTGCAAGAAGCATCAAAGTCACAAGTGCAGGTGTGTTGTATGTCTGATCTAAACGAGAGTTCTCGATCGCAATTCCTAAATCAAAGAATGCTGGAACCCAACGGCCGCTTGCCTTGATCTTCTCTGCACGAGCAATAGCTGCAGGAGACATGATTGCGATCCAAATTCCACCATCTGAGGCAAATGACTTCTGTGGAGCAAAGTAATAAGTATCAAACTCTTTTGCATCAACCATCAATCCACCAGCAGCCGAGGTTGCATCAACCAATACGAGTGCACCATCTGTTCCAGCTGGGCGAATAATTGGCATAGCAACACCAGTTGAAGTTTCATTGTGAGTCAGTGCGTAGACATCGATTCCAGCTTCAGCAACTGAAACTGGATGTGACCCAGGTTCTGCCTTGATAACTGTTGGCTCACCTAAGAATGGCGCTTCCTTTGAAGCTGCAGCAAACTTTGAAGAAAACTCACCAAATACAAGGTGCTGTGAACGCTCTTCGATCAAACCAAATGTTGCGATATCCCAAAACGCAGTTGATCCACCATTGCCGAGAACAACTTCGTATCCTTCTGGAAGGTTAAACAAAGATGTAAGACCTTCACGAACACGCTTCACCACATTCTTCACCGGCTTTTGACGGTGAGATGTTCCTAAGATCGAGTTTCCGCTTGCCGACAACGCAGCTAATGCTTCTGGACGAATCTTTGATGGGCCGCAACCAAAACGGCCATCTACTGGCTTTAACTCTGAAGGAATGATGATGCTCATGGGCTAAGACTACGGGTAGTAGCGAGAGAGTTCCCAATCACCGCTTGTGGTGGTCCTCTCAAAGCGCAGGCGATCATGCAATCGTGAGTATCGACCCTGCCAGAACTCAATATTTAATGGGGTAACACGGTATCCGCCCCAATGTGCTGGACGTGGAACCGCAGTTCCCTCTGGCCACTTTGCTGCAGCACCTGCATAGCGCTGTTCTAATTCTTCACGTGAAGCAAGGTGTGATGATTGCGCGCTAGCCCACGCACCAATCTGAGAACCCCAAGGACGTGTTGCAAAGTAATCATCTGATTCTTGTTCAGAAACTTTTTCTGCAATCCCGCTAATCGAAACCTGTCGTTCCATTGCATACCATGGAAACAACAAAGAGACATTTGGATTCAATTCAATTCCATGCGCTTTGCGTGATTGGTAATTTGTGAAGAATGTAAATCCACCATTCGAAATATCTTTTAACAAAACTGTTCGTGTATTGATTTGCGAATCTGCGGTCACAGTTGAAAGGACCATTGCATTTGCTTCAACGATCACAGGGTTTTCATGTGCATCTTTCAACCATGATGCAAAAGCTTCAAAAGGATTTTCTGGAAGAGTTTCTAAACCGGCATCACTGTAAGAACGACGCATCGCGCGGATCTCATCACGGGTAACAATCTCTTCAGCCATGCCCCTATCGAACCCCACTTTGGGTCGATGGGCGAGTTTTCAGGGCGGTCCTGTAAAGGGTTATGCAACGACCAACCTTTATAACAATCGGGTAAATGACTACCCAAATGAGTGGAAAAGGCGGTGTTTGGTTTGCTTACTTACGCCTAAAAGAGTGGAATTACCCCAACAGCGCATGCCCTCGTATGCGCAAATTCCATCCATGGAGGATATACATGAAGACAAAGCGTTTCGGATTTGCTGGCGTTCTTGCAGCATTCGCGCTTGCAGTTTCAACTCTCGTAGCACCAAGTGCTAACGCAGCCACAGAAATCGTGGTCTGGGCAGATGAATCTCGCGGGCCAAACCTTGCAAAGGTAATCGCAGCAAAGGGTGACTGGGTTTCTGGTTACACAGTAAAGGTAGTTACATTCTCAAGCTTTGAT
>JACCDV010243548.1_pt1 | contig 18728 bp, 10 predicted proteins | sample 7446131 | NCBI WGS metagenome assembly JACCDV01 (sample SAMN15323448, study PRJNA562643) | freshwater metagenome | isolation source: river surface water | place: USA:Blue River Watershed | collected 2017-08-17 | reverse complement strand
CTGGCGTGGTGTTCAAGGTGCAAGCCAATATGGACGCCAACCACCGAGACCGCATTGCCTTTGTGCGCGTGGCTTCGGGCAAGTTCACCCCCGGCATGAAACTCAAAGTGCAACGCACCGCCAAAGAACTGCGCCCCACCAGCGTGGTGACCTTCATGTCGCAACGCCGCGAAGCGGTGGAAGAAGCCTATGCCGGCGACATCATCGGCTTCACCACCCACGGCGGCGTGCAACTGGGCGACACCATCACCGATGGGCCCGCCTTGCAGTTCACGGGATTGCCGTTCTTCGCGCCTGAATTGTTCATGACCGTGATTTTGAAAAACCCGCTGCGCACCAAACAGCTGCAACAAGGCTTAGACCAGTTGGGAGAAGAAGGTGCGATTCAAGTGTTCAAACCCGAAGCAGGCGGCGCCATGCTGTTGGGCGCTGTGGGCCAATTGCAGTTTGAAGTGGTGCAGCACCGCTTGAAAGCTGAATACGACTGCGACGTGAAGCTAGAGAGCTGCCAATACACAGGCGCACGTTGGATCACCGCCGACACGCCTGCTGAGTTGCGTGAGTTCACCTACGCGTATCCACAGCGCATGGCTTTGGACGCGGCCAACACCTTGGCGTATTTGTGCACGTCGCCTTATGACGTCCGCTTGGCACAAGAGCGGTTTCCGAAGATTCATTTCCACCCGTTGCGTGAGCATGCGGGGTTGGCGTTGTCAACGGCGGGTTAATTTTCTTCTCTCGCTCGCGAAGAGAGGGCGGGCAGCGGCATTGCCCTAGGCTCCTCTTCGCTGCGCTCAGAATGTCGCTACGGGCAACACCGCTGCCCGCCCTCTCATCGCTGGATGGTTGATTTAGCTTCGTGCCAAGACGGGTTTTAGGGCATTGCCCGTGTGCGTCTTCATCGCCACGACCGCCTCTGGCGTATCCGCCGCTACGATCAAACCACCGCCATTGCCACCTTCAGGACCAAGGTCGATGATCCAATCGGCTTCTGCAATCACGTCGAGGTCGTGCTCAATCACCACCACGCTGTGACCGCCATCCACCAAGCGGTGCAACACGCGGATGAGTTTGTCCACATCGGCCATGTGCAAGCCCACCGTGGGCTCGTCCAACACATACAAGGTGTGCGGTGCTTTTTGACCGCGACGCGTCACGTCGTCACGCACTTTGCTGAGTTCGGTCACCAGCTTGATGCGCTGCGCTTCACCGCCGCTCAACGTGGGTGAAGGCTGACCCAAGGTGAGGTAGCCTAAGCCCACATCCTTAAGCAATTGCAACGGGTGCGCAATGTTGGGCATGCTGGCGAAGAAATCGACCGCCTCGTCCACCTCCATTTGCAACACATCGCCAATGCTCTTGCCGCGCCAGCTCACCGCCAAGGTTTCTGGGTTGAAGCGTGCGCCATGGCAGCTCTCGCACGGCACTTTCACGTCCGGCAAAAAGCTCATCTCAATCGTACGCAGGCCCTGGCCTTCACAGGTGTGGCAACGCCCCTCGCCGGTGTTGAAACTGAATCGCCCTGCACCGTAGCCGCGTGCTTTGGCTTCGAGCGTTTCGGCAAACAGCTTGCGGATCGTGTCCCAAAAACCAATGTAGGTCGCGGGGCATGAGCGTGGCGTTTTGCCAATCGGCGTTTGGTCGACTTCCAACACACGGTCAATTGCTTGGTAGCCATCCAAACCTGTGCACCCCACCCACGCCGGATGCTTGCCATCTTCATCGAGCGCGCGTCCTGCTTGCGTTGAACGCTGAGCCACAGCCGCCGCCACGTTGTGCAACAACACATCACGCGCGAGCGTGGACTTACCCGAGCCAGACACGCCGGTCACAGCCACCAAGCGCTTGAGCGGAATATCGACGCTCACATCCTTCAAGTTGTGCAACGACGCGCCTTCGAGTGAAAGCCAGCTAAGAACCAAAGATTCGGAGGAGCCCGGCAATACGCCATCTTCCGCATCGCTTGAAGTCACAGGTCGACGCGCCTGCAACGGATGCCGCATTGCATGCAACAAATAGCGCCCCGTCTGCGACTCGTCTTGCGAGGTGATGTCAGCCACTGAGCCTTCCCCCATCAACCGCCCACCCCGCTTACCCGCGCTGGGGCCAATATCGATGATGTGGTCGGCACGGCGAATCGTGTCTTCGTCGTGCTCCACCACCACCAAGGTGTTGCCTTTGTCGCTGAGCAAATGCAATGCGTTCAACAAAATTTGGTTGTCGCGCGCATGCAAGCCAATCGTCGGCTCGTCCAACACATAGCACACGCCTTGCAAATTGCTACCGAGTTGTGCGGCCAAACGAATGCGTTGCGCCTCACCACCGCTGAGCGTGGGCGCGCCACGATCAAGCGTGAGGTAGTTCAAGCCCACTTGCTCCAAAAACTCCAAACGGCTCTTGATTTCTGGCAACAGGTCACGCGCGATGTCGGCATCGCGGCCACTCATCTCCAGCGTCTCCACCCACTTGCGAATGTCGGTCACGCTTAAACGTGCGATGTCGGTGATGCCCACGCCTGCAAACTTCACCGCACGTGCGGTGGCGTTCAAGCGTGTGCCTTCACACGTTGGGCAAGCCACATCCACCAAATCGTCCACATCGGGTTCGGCAAAGGTTTGTTCACGGCCTTTGTCTTTGTCGTCACGCACCGAGTCGTCCAACACCTTGCGTTGATCTTTGTTGAGCTTCACGCCTGTGCCCACGCAATCGGGGCACCAGCCGTGTTTGCTGTTGTACGAGAACAAGCGCGGATCCAACTCGGTATACGAGGTGTCGCACACAGGGCAAGCGCGTTTGGTGGAGTACACATCCAAACGGCCAATGCTGTTGGTCTCTGTGCCTGCCTCCATGGCTTCACGCAAACCGTCGAGCTGACTCAATACATGCACCACCCCCTTGCCATGCTCAAGCGCAATAGCCAAGGCTTGACGCAGCGCAGCTTCGGTATCGGCTGACGCCACCATGCTGGCCACTGGCAATTCAATGGTGTGCTCTTTGAATCGGTCCAAACGCGGAAAACCATTCGTGGGCAAAAAGTGTCCATCCACACGCAAGTGGGTGTAGCCACGCGGACGCGCCCAATCGGCCAACTCGGTGTACACGCCTTTGCGGTTCATCACCAAGGGGCTCATCAACCCAATGTGCTGACCTTTGAACTCGCGCATCAACTGCGCCGCAATGCGCTCGGCCGTTTGCGGTTGCACCGCTGCACCGTCGTGAATGCAATGCTGCGTCCCGAGCTTGACGTACAACAAGCGCAAGAAGTGCCACACCTCGGTGGTGGTTCCCACGGTGGACTTGCGACCACCACGACTCAAGCGCTGCTCAATCGCCACCGTGGGCGGAATGCCATACACCGCGTCGACCTCGGGGCGTCCTGCAGGTTGCACGATGCTGCGCGCATACGCGTTGAGGCTTTCCAAATAACGACGCTGACCTTCATTGAACAAAATATCAAAGGCGAGCGTCGACTTACCCGAACCAGACACGCCAGTGATGACGTTGAACTTGCCACGTGGAATATTGACGCTCAGGTTCTTCAAGTTGTGCTCTTTGGCGTTGACGATTTCAATCGCACCTTCGCCGATAGAACCGCCACGCTCACCCATATCCGCCACCGAAACAGTCGGTGTGCCGGGCAACGATTTCGAGCTTGCGTATGAGGCGCCCGGCATACCGGCTGTTTTGGCAGTAGCGCCAGCAAACTGAGCTGAACCTTCAGCGGCAAGCAAACCAGCAGAGGCTTTCACTTCGCCAATGTCGTAAACCACGCCCATGGTCGCCGCGTAATCACGCAAGGCTTTGCCCGTGTGTGACGTGGGATGCAAACGCACATCTTCGGGCGTGCCTTCGGCCACCAGCAAGCCACCAGCATCACCGCCTTCAGGTCCAAGGTCAATCAACCAATCGCTCGCCCGAATGACGTCGAGGTTGTGTTCAATCACGATGAGCGAGTTGCCGTCTTCCAACAAACGACGCATGGCGCGCATGAGTTTGGCAATGTCGTCAAAGTGCAAACCGGTGGTGGGTTCGTCGAACAAGAACAACACGCCTTTTTTGGCCAGCGATTGTTTGCTGGATGTTTTTGCTTTGGCAGCTTCAGCCAAGAAACCTGCGAGCTTCAAGCGTTGCGCCTCTCCGCCGCTGAGTGTGGGTACGGGTTGACCGAGCTTCACATAGTCAAGACCCACATCGACTATGGGTTGCAACGTTCGCACGACTTCGCGGTCATTCGCAAAGATTTCTAACGCCTCCCCTACAGTCAACTCCAACACCTCAGCCACATTGAGCGAAATTCGCGAGGGGGCAGCGGGGGTGACGTCGCCGCGACATTCTGAGCGCAGCGAAGAGGAGCAAGACGTTGCCTCCGCTGCCCCCTTGCGAATTTCGCGCTCGATGCGGACTTCTAAGATTTCTGGTCTGTAGCGTTGCCCGTTGCAATCTTGGCAGCGAAGGTAGACATCGCTCAAAAACTGCATTTCAACGTGTTCAAAACCTGAACCGCCACAAGTAGGGCAACGGCCATCGCCGCTGTTGAAACTGAACTTAGATGCGGTGTAGCCACGCTGTTTAGACAAGGGGGCAACAGCGAAGATTTCACGTACAGCATCCCATGCGCCAACGTAACTGGCGGGGTTGGATCGTGCGGTCTTACCGATCGGCGACTGGTCCACAAACACCACATCGCTCAAATGATCCGCGCCTAGCAAGCGGTCATGCGCGCCCGGTGTTTCTGTGCTGCGCCCAAACTGGCGCAACAACGCAGGCGTGAGCACGTCTTGAATCAGCGTCGACTTACCCGAACCACTGACGCCGGTGATGCACACCAAACGTTGCAGCGGGAATTCGATGCTGAGATTTTGCAGGTTGTGCTCGCGCGCACCTTCCAAAATCAAACGCGGCGTGTTGTCAGTCACCAAGCGTTTGAGACCTAGACCAATCGTTTTACGCGCTCCTAAGTAAGCGCCGGTCAGCGTGTCTGCCGACTTCAAAGCTTCGGTGGTGCCGTCAAACACAATTTGCCCGCCGCTTACGCCCGGGGCAGGGCCCATGTCGATGATGCGATCCGCACACAACATCACGGCAGGGTCATGCTCGACCACCACCAAAGTGTTGCCCGCGTCGCGTAAACGCAGCATGGCTTCGTTGATGCGATTCATGTCGCGCGGATGCAAGCCAATGCTAGGCTCGTCCAACACAAACAAGGTGTTGACCAACGAGGTGCCAAGCGCCGTGGTGAGGTTGATGCGTTGCACTTCACCCCCACTCAAGGTACGGCTTTGGCGGTCGAGCGTGAGATAACCGATGCCCACATCACTGAGGTATTTCAAGCGGGTGCGGATTTCATCCATCAACACGTGCAGCGCTTGCGCATCTGCACCTGCAGCATCCACTTGCGTGCTACTGAAGAATTGGTGCAACTTGTCAATGGGCAAGAGCATCAAGTCATGCAAACACAAGCCGGGCATGGCCTCGAGTTGCGCGCGCGTCCATTGCACGCCTTGCGGCATGAAACGTTTGGCAGGTGGCAACACGGCATCGGCGTGTTCTTTGGTACCGATGCGCCACAGCAAGCTGTCGGTTTTCAAACGTGCGCCCGCACAGGTGCCGCACGATGTGTAGCTGCGGTACTTGGACAGCAGCACACGGATGTGCATTTTGTAGGCCTTGCTCTCCAAGTATTCAAAGAAGCGTTTGATGCCGTACCACTGATGGTTCCACTTGCCTTTCCACAAAGGCGAGCCGTTGATCACCCAGTCTTTGTGCTCTTGGCTGAGCTTGTACCAAGGCGTGTCACGCGGAATACCTTCGGCTTCGGCGTGGCGCATGAGGTCTTCTTGCGTCTCCACCCAGGCTGGGGTTTGGATGGTTTTGATCGCACCCGCACGCAAAGTGAGTTTGTCATTGGGGATGACGAGCCCGTAGTCCACACCAATCACGCGGCCAAAGCCGCGACAGGTTTCACACGCCCCCACCGCCGAGTTGAACGAGAACATCGAAGGGATGGGGTCGCTATAGCGCAAATCGCTGTCGGGGCAATGCAAGCCTGTGGAGAAGCGCCACAACTCGGGCGGGGCCTCTGCATCCAAAGACCAATACACATTGAGTCGCCCCCCGCCACGTTTGATGGCCAGCTCAATCGCCTCCACCACACGGGCTTGCTCGGCGTTGCCTAACTTGAAACGGTCCGCCACCACGTCCAACAATTTGCGCGGCCCCGTGGGCGTGGCCACTTCACGCTCAGCATGAATGCGCGTGAAGCCGCTGGCACTCAACCACTGCTCAACCTCTGCAGGCGTGGTGTTGGCCGGCAACTCCACAGGAAAGGTCATGATGAGGCGTGGGTCTTGCGGTTGCGCTGCGCAACGACGTTGCAATTCCGCATAAATGGTTTGCGGCGTGTCGTGCTGCACGGGCTGCGCGGTTTGGCGGTCAAACAAATGACCGGCACGCGCGACAAGTAACTTCAAGTGGTCGTTCAACTCCGTCATCGTGCCCACAGTGGAGCGCGAGCTGCGCACAGGGTTGGTTTGGTCAATCGCAATCGCAGGCGGCACGCCCTCTACTTTGTCCACTGCGGGACGGTCCATGCGATCTAAAAACTGACGCGCGTAGGCGCTGAAGGTTTCTACATAGCGGCGCTGCCCCTCGGCGTAGAGGGTGTCAAACACCAAACTCGATTTGCCCGAGCCACTGGGGCCGGTAACCACCGTGAGTTCGCCAGTGCGAATATCGAGGTCTAAATTTTTGAGGTTGTGTTGGCGTGCGCCTCGAATGCGGATGGTGCCTGACATGGCGGACCTTTTTAAAGTGTGGCAAATATTCTAGAGATTCACACGTGGCCAGTTTGACATCGGGACATTGCCAACCTTAAGCATTCAATTGCATTTATTTGCCGAGCATTGCCTCCGCCGACGCGCTCGAAGCGGCTTCTGAGGGTGGGTGCGCCATTTGATCCGACGAATCACCAGAAAGATTCGCAGGTTGATTGATGCCGGTCATCACCACCAAGATAGAAAGCCCAGCAAATAAGAGCACACCAAACACCCGTTTCATATCATTGGCCTTTTAGCGATTGGCATATATATCCATGTGTTTGGTCTCTTTAACAAAAAACAAACACGTCATCAGCGCAACACAAACTACGCCGACCGGATACCAAAGTCCGCTATACATGTCGCCACGATAGGCCACGATGGCAAAAGCAAAGGTCGGCAACATCCCTCCAAACCAACCATTGCCAATGTGGTAAGGCAAAGACATAGCTGTGTAGCGCACCCGCGTTGGGAACATCTCCACCAACATTGCCGCAAGCGGCCCATACACCATAGCCACCAGCATCAACAAGAAAACCAGAAGCGCAACAACCTTGAACTGGTTCACTTGAACCGGATCCGCCTTTTCGGGGTAGCCCGCTTGCTCAAGCGCAACAGCCACTGCCGTCTTGAACGCAACAGAAGCATCCCTTTCCGTCTCTGCCGCCAACGCTCGTGGGTTATATGCCTCAATCACAACCTGCCCCACATGGATTTGCGCCACCCTGCCGGGCTCTGCGCTTTCACGTGTGTAACTCACCGAGTGGTTTGCCAATGTATGTGTCGCGATGTCACAGGAGCTGGTCAGTTTGACTTCGTCGATCGGATTAATCTGAAAGCGACAGTCGGCTGGGTCAGCCACCACACGAACTTGGTTACGCATCTGGGCTGCGTGTAGCGCGGGATTAGCCGCTTGTGTCAGAGCTGCAAACACATGGAAATACGACACAGCGGCCAAGACAAACCCCAGCAAGATGAGCGGCTTACGCCCGACACGATCTGACAGCGCGCCAAAAAATATAAACAATGGTGTTGCAACCAACAAGGCTATGGCTAATAAGCCATTGGCCATAGCCTCGCCCACTTGAAGAGAGTGAGTCAAAAAGAACAAGCTGTAGAAATGTCCTGTGTACCAAATCACAGCTTGCCCAGCGGTCAAGCCAAACAGCGCCACCAGCACCAGCCGCAAATTCCTCCATTCAGCAAAAGACTCCCGCACAGGCGAGCGTGAAATTTGCCCATCCGCTTTCATCTTCATAAAAGCGGGAGATTCATTCAAATTCAGTCGAATGTAGACCGACACGGCTAATAAAAAAATCGACAGGATAAATGGCACACGCCATCCCCAATCTGCAAAAGCCGCCTCGCCCACCACATGGCGCGTCCCCATCACAACCACCAACGACAGCAACAAACCTAAAGTGGCTGTGGTTTGTATCCATGCGGTGTAAGCCCCCCGCCTTCCCTGTGGCGCATGTTCGGCCACATAAATGGCAGCACCTCCATACTCCCCCCCCATGGCAAAACCTTGTAACAAGCGAAGGTAAAGGAGAATGATTGGCGCCGCCGCACCGATGCTGGCGTAACTGGGCAACACACCCACCATGAATGTGGATAGGCCCATGATCAAAATTGTCAGCAAAAAGGTGTACTTACGCCCAATCATGTCCCCCAGCCGACCAAAGAAAATCGCACCAACGGGCCGTACCACGAAACCCGCGCCAAACGCCAGTAATGCTGCAATAAATGCAGAACTTGGGTCTAAGTTGTCTAAAAACTGCTTAGATAGGATGCCTGCCAACGCGCCGTAAAGGTAAAAGTCGTACCATTCAAAAATGGTGCCTACAGACGACGCCCACAGGACGCGACGATCATCCATTGACATGGATTGGGCCGGTTTCAAACCAGACATATAGTCTCCAAAATTTTCTCTTTTATTTCTCGCGTCATTGTGAAAACACATACTGACCATCGACTGACTCTACCCATGACAACAGACCAAGACCTAAGCCACCATCAGACATGGTTTTCCGCCCACCGCATTTGGGGGCTGATGAGCACAGAGCACCAACAAGCGCTGTTGTCGCACGGCGAGTTGCAGCGTGTCGCCAAAGGCAACATCGCACTGACCACCGGAACATGGGGCAAGCAACTTCACATTGTTTTGAGCGGCATAGCAGGCCTCAAAGACGCGAGCAACAACCTGACACATGCCCTGCAAGCAGGCGAGCACTTTGGCATTGGCGTCACTAAGGTCGATTTAATTCCACACACGCAAGTCATCGCACTTGAGGACCTGCAACTCATGAGCTTAGATGTCGCCGTCTTGCATGAACTACTCGAAAGCGAACCCGTCCTCGCGCCCTTCTTTCCACTGCCACTCAAACAAGGACAAGCCAACACACAAGCTCATGCCATCAACGAAAGCGATATGTTCAACGTATCACTTGGCGAGGTGGTTACACACACACCGATCACCATCGCCTTAAATGCCTCTGCCCAGGAAGCCGCACAACTGATGCGTCAGCATGGCGTGTCATCGGTCATGTTGATCGAGGACGGCGCTCTCACAGGGGTGGTAACCGACCGAGATCTGCGCAATCGCGTGGTGGCGGAAGGCTTGCCACTGTCTACACCTCTGAAACAAATTGCCACACGCGACTTACTCACCCTGACCACTGATGCACCTGCGTTTGAAGCCATGCTTCTGATGGCAAGGCACAACATCCATCACGTACCTGTCATGCAGGATGGCTCTATTACAGGCGTAGTGACCGCTTCAGACCTCAATCGCCAAAACAACCTATCCGCCGTCTACATGGCGCGTGATATCCACGACCAAAATGACTTGGCAGGACTCATCAAAATCAGCCGAAAGCTGCGCCCATTGCAGCAACATTTAGCGGCATCACATGCCAGCGCGTACACCACGGGCCATGTGATCACGACCTTGACCGATGCTTTCACCATGCGCTTGATTCAACTCGCGGAAAAAGAATTAGGTGAACCACCTGTGCCCTACCTTTGGGTTGCCGCGGGCTCACAGGCGCGCAACGAGCAAACTGCCAAATCCGACCAAGATAACTGCATGATTTTGGATGACAGCTACGACAAAGCCGTCCATGGCGTGTATTTCTCAGCGCTGGCCAAAAGTGTTTGTGACGGTCTAGATGCTTGCGGCTACATTCATTGCCCGGGTGAAATGATGGCCATGACGGACAAATGGCGTCAAACCCTCTCTGTCTGGCGCAACTACTTTTGGGAGTGGGTTCACAAACCCGAGCCCATGTCGCTCATGCTCAGCAGCGTGTTCTTTGACATGCGCCCCGTCTACGGTGCCACAGAGCTGATGGACGCCTTGCGCGTTGAGATGCTCAACAACACCAAAGGAAACACCTTGTTTTTGGGGCACATGGTCAGCAATGCACAAAAGCTTCGTCCGCCATTGGGCCTGTTTGGCGGCATTAGCTTGATCCGCCGCGGCGAACATGCAGGCACAGTCGATTTGAAACACACTGGACTCGCCCCAATCGTGGATCTGGCTCGCATCTACGCCTTGGCTGGCGGCTTGTCGGAAGTCAACACACATGACCGACTGGAGAAAGCCGCCACCTCTGGAGAAGTGAGCGAGCAAAGCGCTCGCGATTTGCGTGATGCGCTTGAGTTTTTGTCCACCCTGCGAATTCACCACCAAACCGATCGCATGCTAGCGGGGTTGGAAGCGAACAACTACCTTGCGCTGCACGAGTTGTCCAACTTTGAACGCAGCCATTTGAAGGATGCGTTTGGTGTCATTCAGTCGTTACAAACCGTCTTAGGCCAGCGCTACCATTTTTAAACGTCAGTACTTCAAGCGCGCGTAATACGTTTTTTGGGCTGCATCACGCGCTTGCCCATACGTGTAAATACCCTTTTCTGCCAAAAGAGGAATCATGCGTAAGAAGACTTCTGCGGTCACCAATGCGTCGCCCAAAGCCGTGTGACGGCCCAAAATGGTGATGCTCATGCGTTCGGCAATCGCCTCTAAGCGATGCGACTCTTGATGCGGATGAATCACCGCAGACAACATCAAGGTATCGAGCACCGGCTGGTCAAAGCACAACCCCGTCGTCTCTTGTTGCAGTTGCAAAAATTTCATGTCAAACGCCGCATTGTGTGCCACCAGCACCGTATCAGAGGCATACGCATGAAACGCTGGCAAGACTTGTGCAATTTTTGGCTTACCACGCACCATCTCAGGCGTGATGCCATGAATTGGAATGGTGGACTCGGGGATATAGCGACCAGGATCTATCAGCTGTTCAAAGGCATCGCCTTGCAGCAACTTGCCATTCACCACACGCACTGCACCAATCTGAATGATTTCATCACCCTGTGAGGGGTTCAACCCCGTGGTCTCCGTGTCAAACACGGTGTAGGTCAAGTTGGTCAACAAGCAGTCATCCACCGCATGGTTTTGCTCGACACGCTGGAACAAATCAAAATCATAAAACTCAGGACGACTATCTGTGAGCAAGACATGACTTGCCTCTGCTTCTTGTGCTTTGATGGCAGGCAACACCAACCGGAAGAATGCCTGATGCATGGCACGTTCACGTTCAAAAGCCAATGCCGCACTGTGCCTGACCATCACATCACGCACAGAGAGGGGGTTGTGATCATCACCCATGCGCATTGGGTCAAGCTCCCAGCCCATGACCGTTTCAGTACTCATGGCTTGACCTGACCAAATCAAATCAATATGCACTTTGTCTGCCGTTTGCCCGCAGCGCAACACCAAACGCTTGACGCCAAACTCATCGGTCAATCGTGCAGCCAAATACGTCAACACCTGTACCAAGCTAAAGCTATCCACCTTGATCCACGCCGATGCATCCGAATCGCTCACACTGACGTCACAACCGAGCCGCGACTGCATGCGGCGCTCACTGGCACGCAGCAAATCAAGAGCGGGCATCTCTTCTAATGGCCAACGTGTTTTCAAGCGCTCTGCGGCATGGTCAATGATGCGACGCAAGCCGTCCCGCATCTCTAACACTTGCGCAGTCACCTCCCCCACAGCCGCACTCGAAGGATATTGCGCCAAGCCAGCTTGCACACGCAACAGCGAACTCTGCGTCTCTTCTGCCAAAGCAATGAGCGCTTCCGAGTTTTGGCGCTCTTGCTCCACCGCTTGCGTGACGTTGTCAAGCATCAATACAAAACCATTCAACTCACCACTGTCTTTCGCTTGCAGCACAGGTGCCATTTGAATGCGCAACAATTGCCCCGAGGTAGTACTTGTTAAAAACTGTGTGGCCGGATGCGTCGCACCACGGGCCAACCGTAATTGAAGGTTTTCCAAACCGTGCGCCAATGTCGCACGGTCTAACACAGCATAAATGGAGCGACCAATCCCCATCCACTCAGCCCCTCCGGCCACACTGGAAATACTCGCCAAGGCTCTGGCTTGTAAACGCGCACGGTTGTTAAAGAGCAAAATTCGCCCGTCCAAATTGCACACCACTACGCTTTGAGACAGCTCCGACACCAAAGCTGCTAATCGGTTGCGCTCTTGCTGCACCACCTCGCTGGCTTTGGCGATTTGCACATCCACATTCATGCGCCACTGATCGCGATCGGCGGCCAACGCATTGATTGCTTCGCTCAATCGCAAGAACTCAGAGGGCTCAGAGCTCGCCGCTCCCTCGATGCGCTGGCCATTGCTCGCCTTAACCAGCAAAGTTACTCTCTCTTGGAGCTTGGCTGCAGCACGCACAAAACGCGCCTCCAATTTTTGCCACACCCACACGACCACGCCGACCAACAATAGCCATGGCAACATCAGCACAGGCCAGCGCCCATCTAAAAACCCTAAGAGTAACGACCGCTCCTCCTCAGCCAATGTGGACCACCAGAGCCCCATACTGAGCAACCACACGGCCACAAACAGCGCCACTGTTAGCGCGCTGGCCAGCACCCAAGCGTTACCCTTTTGATTCATCTCACACCTTACTCAGCTTTGGCATCGCCCTCTGTCGGGGCCTTGGGGGGCGCAGCGTGAGCATGACGCCCCAAGATGAAGCTGGCAAAAAATTTGCACCAAATCGTTGTTCCGGCAATGGCGGTCCATGCGTCGTAGTGCAACTCGCCCAACAGCACAAAAATAATCACCATCGTGGCCACCGTGCCGGCCACCATGTTCACCACCATCTCATACGGGGCAAACTTCTCGGGATCAGGGGGAGACTCCCCACGCTTGAGAGCCACCTCGGTGAAGTCACGCTTGTAAATAATTCGCCAGGCGCGGCGATACCAGAAGAACGCCATTGGAAACAACGCCAAAAAAAGCAACCACGTGATCACCACGCTCACATCAAAAACCATTCCAAACTCCAGTTGGCAACAGATCAAAAATCTCTGTCACTCATAAAAAAACCCTGTCAGCACGTTGTACCAACAGGGTTTCGATTGTCACACCTTGCGGTGTGATTTGGATCGATTAGTGTGCACCGTCCACGGCTTTGGAGCCGCGAGGAATACGCACAGCCTCAACCATAGCTTGGATGTGCTCTGGTGGTTCTTTTGTGAACTTGTCCACAATGAATGCCACAGCAAAGTTCACCATCGCGCCGACTGCACCAATCGCTTCAGGCGTGATGCCGAAGAAGCTGTTAGCGCCGCCGATCAAGCCCAAGTACTCAGTGCCCTTGATGAAGAACAAGCCTTTGTGTGCGAACACGTAGAACAGTGTCACAAACAAGCCTGCCAACATACCGGCCATCGCGCCTTCTTTGTTCATCTTCTTAGAGAAGATACCCATCATGATGGCGGGGAACAATGAAGAAGCCGCAATACCGAAGGCCAAGGCCACTGTACCGGCTGCGAAGCCTGGAGGGTTCAAGCCGAGATAACCAGCGATCACGATGGCCACAGCCATAGAAATCTTACCGGCCATCAATTCGCCTTTTTCGCTGATGTCGGGAGCAAACACGCCCTTCACCAAGTCATGCGACACGGCGGCAGAAATCGCCATCAACAAACCAGCGGCAGTTGACAACGCAGCAGCCAAACCACCAGCAGCCACCAAAGCGATCACCCAGTTAGGCAACAACGCAATTTCAGGGTTGGCCAACACAATGATGTCGGCGTTCACTGTCAATTCGTTGCCTTTCCAACCAGCAGCTTCAGCTTTCGCTTTCACTTCTTCGCTCTTGGTCTTGTCGTTGTAGTACTGGATACGACCATCGCCGTTCTTGTCTTCAAACTTCAAGAGGCCAGTTTTTTCCCAGCGCTTCATCCAATCTGGACGTTCGTCAGCTTTGATGCTGGACTCTTCAGCGAACAAGTCGCCACCTGATTTGACCGCTGTGTTCACAGTGGCGTGCAGGTTCAACTTGGCCATTGCGCCCACAGCAGGTGCTGTGGTGTACAAGATGGCGATGAAGATCAAGGCCCAGCCAGCAGAGCTACGTGCGTCTTTCACAGTCTTCACTGTGAAGAAGCGCATGATCACGTGTGGCAAACCAGCCGTACCGATCATCAATGACAGGGTGTACATGAACATATTGAGCATGCTGCCTGGCATAGACGTGGTGTACTTGCCAAAGCCCAAGTCGGTCACCACTTGGTCCAGTTTCGCGAGCAATGTCACGTCTGTACCAGTGAAGTTACCGCCCAAGCCCAATTGAGGCAAGGCAACACCAGTCAACTGCAATGAGATGAAGATCGCAGGCACGGTGTAAGCCAAGATCAACACCACGTATTGGGCCACTTGGGTATACGTGATACCTTTCATGCCACCAAACACAGCGTAGGCAAACACAATGGCCATACCAATGTAAATACCCATGTCACTGCTCACGCCCAAGAAGCGAGAGAACGCCACGCCCACACCGGTCATTTGACCAATGATGTAGGTGAGAGACGCAACCAGCAAACAGACCACCGCCACTGTCGATGCGCTTTGAGAGTAGAAGCGATCGCCAATGAACTGAGGCACTGTGAACTTGCCAAACTTGCGCAGGTACGGAGCCAGCAACATGGCCAAGAGCACGTAGCCGCCCGTCCAGCCCATCAAGAACAAGCCGCCGCCATAACCCATGTTGGAGATCAAGCCAGCCATGGAGATGAACGAAGCAGCCGACATCCAGTCAGCTGCAGTGGCCATACCGTTCAAACGTGGGCCGATGTTGCCACCCGCCGCGTAGAACTCGCTGGTGGATCCAGCGCGAGCCCAAATCGCAATGCCGATGTACAGCGCGAAGCTGGCAAAGACAAAGATGTAAATCGTTGTTTGTAAATCCATATTCAACCTCTTTTATTCTTCGTGAACATCAAATTCACGATCGATTTCACCCATACGCTTGGCGTACCAGAAAATCTGAGCGATGAAGATGTAAATGGAGCCTTGTTGAGCAAACCAGAAGCCCAGTGGATAGCCACCCAGCTTGATGTTGTTCAACTGTTCCGCAAACAAGATACCGGCGCCAAATGAAACCACGAACCAAACAACCAAAATGTTGATCAGCAGTTTCACGGTGGCATTCCAGTAGGCATGACTGGCGTTGTCTTCCTTCATGAATAACCTCTTTCTTACGTTATGACAGTCAACTGGCACTTTGCCAGCCGATCAGACACACGCTGTGGCTCGAGTCCACATCGGTATAACGACTATCGTGAGGCTTGCTTACGAATTTCTGATTTTTCGTAAGGAATAGATCAACTCAAGGGAAAACACTGAGGATTTTTTTGACACCAAACAACAGCCAAGGGCAAACCCCTACGCCCCTTGGCGAACCACGCCTTGACGGATGTGCGCCACCTCGTGCCAATGCGTGTCAAACCATGGATCGGCGTCTAGATAGGCGCGCATCATGGGCAGCGCATCTAGACCCCAAAACACTTTGTCATCCACACAAAACGTGGGCACACCAAACACACCGCGCGCAATCGCCTCTTCGGTGTTGGCTTTAAGCTGCTCTTTGACCTCTGCCGCGTCCACCGAACGCTGTGGCGCCAACTGCTGCGTCAGCGTTTGCAAACGCGCGGCATCGTCTGCAGCAGCACCACCATGCCACACGTGCTTGAAAATGGTTTCACACACATAGCGATTGGGCTCGCCATCCGAGCTACACGCCACCGCCAAACGCAACAGCGCCAGCGGATTGAACGGGTGAGCTTGCGGCATATCCAACGTCACCCCCAGTTGCTTGGCCTGCCAAACGACTTGGCGATACGTCCACTCGCGCTTGCCTGCAATTTCAGCGGGCCCGAGTTGGCCGTGATGTTTAAGCATGGCAGCAAACAACACCGGCTTGTAAGCCATGCGATGGCTCACGCCCATCAAATGCTTGGGCAAGGCCTCAAACGCGAGGTAGGCATAAGGCGAGATGAAATCAAGGTAGCAGGTGATGGTTTTCATGACGTCGTCTTTTAAAGTTTGTTGTCCACCATCATGCAGCGGCGTAAAACGCCAAACGAGCTGCAATGCCTTGCCACACCTCTCGCTTTTCGTCGGCGTTGCGTTGCGCCCAGCCTCCGATTTCATCGAGTGATCGCCAACAACCCTCGCAATAGGTGGTGTCCTCTGACATTTTGCAAATAGAAATGCAAGGAGAAGGAGGCACGTCTGTGCTTTGCAACACGCGTGCGGCTTGCGCCTGCAAGCGCAAATCTGAAGGCTGCAAGCCTAGAGGTTTAGGGGTGAGTTCGCTTCCACACATGGGCTGGATTGTCAGCGAACAACCGCCCTCAAGCCGCGCGTTTATTCAAAACCGCGCGTGACACGCGGGAATTGGGTTGACGCCCCAAAGCCTCGCTGATGAACACACCTGCATCGATCAACTTGTCGAGATCAACACCCGTGTCAATACCCATGCCTTGCAACATATAAACCACGTCTTCGGTGGCCACATTGCCTGTGGCGCCTTTGGCGTACGGGCAACCGCCCAAGCCGGCCACGGATGATTGAAAATTCCACACCCCCATTTGCAAAGCCGCCAAGGTATTGCTCAGGGCTTGGCCATAGGTGTCATGAAAATGCCCCGACACATCGTTGAGGGCAAAGTGTTTGAGCGTGGCCTCGATGGCAGCCTGCACCTTGCGCGGCGTGCCCACACCGATGGTGTCGGCCACATCCACACGTTGGATGCCAATGCCCTTCATCAGGCCCGCCAAGTAGCCCACACGGTCGGGCGCAATGTCGCCCTCATACGGGCAGCCCACCGTGCAGCTCATGGCGCCACGCACCGCAATGCCCGCATCGCGTGCAGCCTTCACCACGGGCGCGAATCGCTCAATGCTTTCGGCGATGGAGCAGTTGATGTTCTTTTGGCTGAAGGCCTCGCTGGCGGCACCAAACACGACGATCTCATCAGGTTTGGTTTTCAGCGCTGCTTCAAAGCCTTGCAAATTGGGTGTGAGCACCGAGTAACGCACATCGGGCTGGCGATGCACCCCCGCCATCACTTCGGCGTTGTCGGCCATTTGCGGTACCCATTTGGGCGACACAAAACTGGTGACTTCGATTTCTTTGAGCCCCGCCGCTTGCAAGCGATGCACCAATTCCACCTTGACAGCGGCAGGGACAGGCTGCTTTTCGTTTTGCAGGCCATCGCGCGGGCCCACATCAATCAAACGCACACGATGCGGCAAAGAGGTCAACATACGATCACACTTTCAATTTCAAAAGCTCAGCGCCTTCCGTCACTTGGTCGCCTGGCGCGTAGAGCAGTTCCAACACTTCACCATCCGCAGGTGCGGCAATGGTGTGCTCCATTTTCATCGCTTCCATCACCGCCAACGGCTGGCCGGCCTTAACTTTGTCACCTGCGGCAACGGCAAACGACACCACCTTGCCCGGCATGGGCGCGGTCAAGCGGCCACCGGCCTCTTGCGTTTCACCCGCATGTGCCAACGCATCAACCACGGTGATGCGTGTGGCACCTTGCGGTGTAAACACATGCGCCACGTCTTCGTGGGCTTGGGTTTCCACAAACACTTGCACGCGTGCGGTTTGGCCTGCAAAGCTCACTTGCAAGGCATCACCTTCGGCACGCCACACCAACGGAGCGCTCACGGCGTCATCACCTTCACCCACGGACAGTTGCAACCCGCCGTCATGCAAGTAGCTCAGCAAGGCGGTGTAATTTGCACCATGGAAATTAAACCCAAACGCACGTGTGGCCATGCCATAAGCGCGCCAGCCATCGCGTTGGCTGAAAGGGTCAAGCCCCACTTGAGATTGCTCAGCGTGCAGGGCGTTCGCCACCACCGAAGCCGCCGCCAGCGACAAACCCACCGCCTCTTGAGCAAAGAGTACTTTGTCTTCGCGCTGAATCAACGCGGTGTCAAGCTTGGCCGTGGCAAATGAATCAGTGCGAATGATGTGACGCAAGAACTGCACGTTGGTGGTCAAACCCACGATTCGCGTTTGCGATAAGGCCTCGTCCAAACGCGCCAGCGCTTGCTCGCGCGTGTCGCCGTGCACGATGAGCTTGGCCACCATCGAGTCGTAAAACGGGCTGATGCTGTCGCCTTCACGCACGCCGTCGTCGATGCGAACCGAGCCGCCTACACTGCTCGTGCTCGCCAACTCAAAGCTGCTGCTCACCGGCTTGCGGTATACCGCCAAGGTGCCGGTGGCAGGCAAGAAGTTGTTGTCTGGGTTCTCGGCACAAATACGCGCTTCAATCGCGTGGCCGTGAATGCGCAAATCGCTTTGCTGCAAAGGCAAGGGCTGGCCGCTAGCCACGCGTAATTGCCACTCCACCAAGTCCAAGCCAGTGATAGCCTCAGTCACGGGGTGCTCTACCTGCAAACGCGTGTTCATCTCCATGAAGAAAAACTTCATGGACTCGGGCTTGGCATACGCGGTTTGCTCGACGATGAATTCCACCGTGCCTGCGCCCACGTAGTTCACTGCCTTTGCTG
>JACCDV011106780.1_pt1 | contig 18735 bp, 16 predicted proteins | sample 7446131 | NCBI WGS metagenome assembly JACCDV01 (sample SAMN15323448, study PRJNA562643) | freshwater metagenome | isolation source: river surface water | place: USA:Blue River Watershed | collected 2017-08-17 | reverse complement strand
GCGCGAGACGCCGAGCAACTTCGCCGCGGCAGACACGTTGCCACGGCAACGCCGCACCGCCTCAGCCATGGTCTGCAGGGTGACGTCTTCCAGCCGGTGCGGATCGGCATGGGGCTGCGTCGGGGAAATGGGTACCCGAATGGGCTCGCTGCCAGACGGCATCGCTTGGGCGGCTTGAGGCAGCTGGCAAGCCAGTACCGCCTCGGCACGCAAGTCCACGGCAGACTGCGCTTCATCCAGAAAATCATCTGGCAAGTGCTCAACCTCGATCACACCATCGCAGCCGACCATGGCCACCGCCGTGCGCAGCAAGTTGTGCAATTGGCGGAAATTCCCAGGCCACGGGTAGCGCTGAAACAGTTGCATCACTCTGGGGGAGATGTCCAAGTGCTGGCTTCGCTCGCACAGGCTGGCCAGGATCTTGTGGGCCACCACGTCAAAGTCGGTGCGGTCGCGCAGGGCGGGCAAGCGCACCACCAGGCCGTTTAGCCGGTAGTACAAATCCTCGCGGAAGGTGCCGCGCGCGATCAGCTCTTTCAGGTTGCGGTGGGTGGCGCACACCAGCGTCACGTCCACTTCGTATTCCTTGCTCGACCCCAAGGGGTTGACGCGCCGCTCCTGCAACACCCGCAGCAGGCGGGCCTGCAACGCGGTCGGCATGTCGCCAATTTCATCCAGGAACAGCGTACCGCCATTGGCCTGCAGCAGCTTGCCCATTGAACCCTTGCGGCGTGCGCCGGTGAAAGCGCCCTCCTCGTAGCCAAACAGCTCGGACTCGATCAGCGTTTCAGGAATGGAGGCGCAGTTCACCGACACAAAGGGCTTGTCGGCCCGGTCGGAATCGTTGTGGATGGCCTGTGCCAGAAGGTCTTTGCCCGTGCCGGTTTCCCCGAGGATCATGATGGGAATGTCGCGGCCCTTGACGCGTTCGATCTTGCGCAACACGGCAGCCACCTGTTCGTCGCCAGTGTCCAGGTAGTGCAATCCAGACAACCCAGCACGCGCCGCCAACTTGCCCACCGGGGTGACCGCGGCCACTGGGGTCAAGGGGGCCACCGCAGGTTTCTCCCAGCGGCGTTGGGGCACTCGCTCTTCTTCAGCAGGTGCGGCAGCGGCACTTCCTGCGGCATCCCAGCCGGGTGCCAGCCACTGGTTCAACTGCCGAAGGCGCGCATGACACCACACCGAAACGCCGTTGTGCAAGCACAGCATCACGGGCTTGCCGGCCGAGCCACGCAGACGGTCGAAAAACTGCGAAATGGCCTGCCCGAACAACGATGAAAACGTGTGCGCCCGCAAGCTGTTGATGGAGTGGCCCAACTGGAACTGGGCGCTGCGGTTGGCCGACAAGAAGCGACCGTCCTGACTGAAGACCACAATGCCTTCCACCAGCGTCCCCAGGAACTCGGCGCGCGAGTGAAAGTGAATCCGCACCGCGTCGGGAAACACATTGGCGAACATGTGGTTCTCGATCATCTGCGCAGACATGCGCACCAGCGCCATGGTGTGCTGGTGGTAGCTGCGTTCGTCGCCGGTGACGTCCAGCGCTCCCACGACCTGACCGTAGGGATCGAGGATGGGCGCGCAAGAACAGGTGAGGAACTGGTTCGCGTGCAGGTAATGGTCGCTACCGTGTACCACCACCGGCTGCTCCTCCACCAGTGCGGTACCGATGGCATTGGTGCCCTTGCTGCGCTCAGACCATTCCACACCTGGCATCAGCGCGACCTGGGTGGCCTTTTCCAGAAAATCGTTGTCGCCCAACGAATGCAGGATCAACCCATTGCGCGCAGTCAACAACACCATGCTGTGGGTGTTGGCGATCTGCTCATACAGCGTCTCCATCACCGGGGCAGCGTGCTGGTACAGAAAACGGTTCTGTTCCAGCGCCTCGTGGAAAGAACGCTTGGGCGCCATGGAAAAATCGGGTTGATCGCGCTTTTCCAGGCCGAAATTGCGGCTGCGCTCGTGCGACTCGCCGATCATGGCTTGGTGGCCCGCATGGCCAGGCAAGGCGGGCCAGCTGCCTGGCCCGGGATCTCCCGCAGCGTGGGAATGTGTCGATGGCATGTTCTGGTCTCCTGCAGACTCGGCCACCCATCCCCAGTCACCGGCCGCTCCTCTGTGCGGCTGTATGCCCGCCTGCGAACCCGGCATCGGCATCAACCCATCTGTGTCGTCTGTCCTGTCCATATTGTCCTGCGGTTCTGCTGTGTGAACAAGACCATGCAAGGAGCTAGCCACTTCTGGAAAACCCTAGTTTGAACAGGGTTGACACACCCGCAAGCCCCACAAGTGTTCCAGTTTGAAACAAGGCTGCATCCCACTGCAACAACCGCAACCCGAACCACCCCCTGCCGAGAGCAACCGGCACAGGTGGCACGCATATTGCCCTTGAAAGACCGAATTTCAATTTTTCAGGAGACATTCCATGCCGTTGAGCCTCAAAAGAACGCTGCCCACGCTGACCCATCTCACCACCGCACTGCTGCTCAGCCTGTCGGCCAGCCTGGCGATGGCCCACGGCGACGTGGTGCCCCAAGCGGTAGACACAAGCACCCTGCCCCAGCTGGGCGGCAAATGGGTGGAAAGCAACCCGTACAGCAGCGGCCCCGCTCAGAAGGAGGCATTGCGCATTGGCACCTCGGCGTACAACCAGAATTGCGCGCGCTGCCACGGGCTGGAAGCCATCTCCGGTGGCATCGCACCCGACCTGCGCAAGTTCGACGGTGACTGCACGGGTTTGACGGATGTGGCCAAGAAGAACGCGTGCTTTAAAGAAATGGACGATTACTACATGGCAACCGTGCGCCGTGGACGCACTCGCGACGGCCGCGTCTACATGCCCCCATTTGAAGGTACGCTGAGCCAGGAAGCCATCTGGGCCATCCGAACCTACCTGGAAACCCGCCGCGTAGACTGACCCCCGCCTGCGCTGCCCCAGCCCGCCGAGGCATCACAACAACAGGAGACCAGCCATGACCCATTCGATTGACCCAACAAGCCCGCAATCCCACCCCCAGCGCACTGGCATGACCGCCCTGTCACGGCGGCAATGCCTGAGCGCCATCTCGGCTGGCCTGATGGCAGCCTGCCTGCCCACTCACGCTGCAGAGCTGGAAGGCCTGGACAAAATCCGCGCCACGGGTGTGCTGAAGGTGGCCATTTACAAGGACAACGCGCCCTACTCCGACCTGGTGGGCAACGAAGCCACCGGCCTTGACGTGAGCCTGGCGCGAGCGCTTGCGCGCGAACTGAACTTGCAACTTGCGTTGCTGCCGTTTGACGCAGGCGAAAAAATGAACGACGACCTGCGCAACATGGTCTGGCGCGGTCATTACCTGGGCTACGGCCCGGCCGACGTGATGCTGCACGTGCCGGTAGACAAGTACTTGATCAACCAGAACCAGCAAGCGTTGATTTTTGCACCCTACGCCCGCGAGGTGCTGACGGTGCTGCATCGCACCAGCAGCTTGGGCGCCATCCGCAGTGGCGATGACCTGCAAGGTCAGAAACTCGGTGCCGAGCGCGGCAGCGGTGCAGCCAGCATCCTGATGGCGTACCGGGGCGGCCTGTTGCGCAACCAGGTCAGCATTTACCGCAGCGGGATAGAGGCTGCGGCGGCGGTGCTGCGGGGCGAGCTGGACGCCGCATACGTCACTCGGGCCCAGGCCGAAGCGGCGTTGTTTGCCGCCAAAGACAAAGCCGACCGCAACCAATTCGGCTTGACCACGCTGGGCCTGCCCGGTTTGGCCGACAACGGGTGGCCCATCGGGATGGCCGTCAAGTCCGACAACAAGGCACTGGCACTGGCACTGGAGAGCGCGCTGCAAAGGTTGCGCGACCAGGGCCAGCTGCTCGCTTTGTTCCGCGATCAGGGATTGACGCTGGTCACGCCTTGACTCGCACTGACGTGGCGGGTGGTTTGTCAGCCCCCGCCACGTTGCATGTACAGATCGAAGCGCTTCATGAAAGCGTATCGTTCCTCGGCTTTGACGCCGTGAAATCGAAACTGAACCTCCAGACGAGGCATGCGCATCAGTGCGATGACTCTGGGGGGTAACTCGCGCCAATGCAGGTGCAACTCGGCGTCCGGTGCCAATTCGACCTTTGCCTCGCCGGGAGCCAGCGTCCAGCGCCTGTCACCCACGGCGTCAGGCAGCCAGCCCAGCCATTCGCGCACGGTACACCCCATGTCGCGCACAAAGGCTTCGTCGTAGTGAGACTGCATGGGCGGGCGGCTCAGCCGCCAGCGATGGGCGGCCAGATGGCCAGCACATCGCCATCAACCAGCACCCGCTCGGCCCTGACCTCGGGCGGCACGAAGTGGCCGTTGATCAGCACCAGATGCACCAGCTTGGGCGGCAAGGCATGGGTATCGATGACCTGGGTCACGGTGGTACCGGTCGCCAAGTCGAGCTCGATCTGATTGAAACGGGCGCTGGGCGGCAGGTAGTCGCCCAGCGTGGCAAACAGCTTGAATGTGATCCGCATAGGCTCCAAGCTTAACGGCGCCGGTTGTCGCCGGGGCCGCTCCACTGGCCTTGCGCCTGCGCGGTGGCCAGGTAAGCCTTCATCAATTGCGTCGGGTCTTCCTTGAGCTTGTCTTTCCACTCACCCAGTTTCACCTTGCCTTCCACCAAGCCGCGCATCACGCCGACGTGGTCGGTCCAGCCCACACTGTTGCAACCCACCATCACGTCGCCCTGGAACTGCAGACTCAGCACCTTGTGGTGGGCCTCATCCAGCAATTCCACCTGCTCGCCGCCGGGCACGCCCTGCCAGTTGCCAAAGCTGGTCGAAATCAGCCCCAGCGTGTCGAGCACGTTGATCTGGGTCACACCTTTGAGTTCGGCGCGTTTGCCCACCATGTTCATGGCGGCCACATAAGCTTGATCGGCCGCGTTGGGCTGGATCGCGCTGACAATGGTTTTGCCACTCACTTTGTCGAAGGCTTCCGCACAGTCGCCAGCGGCATAGATGCCGGGCACGTTGGTCTGCATGTGCTCGTCGGTCAATACCCCCTGCAAGCAGGTAATGCCCGAATTCTCCAGGTAACCGATGGCCGGACGAACGCCGGTGGCGCTGATGATCAGATCTGCCTCGATCGTCTGGCCGGTGGACAGTCGCACGCGCAACGGCCGGTCCTGGGCTTCGGCGCTGCCGCCCAAACCCACCGCACTGGCCAGCTTGCTCAATAACCCTTCGCTGGGTGCCGGCGAGCGCTCAATCGCTTCCACCTTGGCCCCGGTGAACACGCGCACGCCCTTGGCTTCGCACCACTCGCGGATCATGCCGCCAGCGGCCGGGCCCATCATGCGCGGCACCATCCGGTCGCCCATTTCCACCACGGTCAGGTCCACACCGCGCTGCTTCAATGCCTCCATGATGATGCAGCCGATGAAACCGGCACCCATCTGAAGTACCCGAGCACCGGGTTGCGCCAGTTTGGCAATCTCACGGGCGTTTTCCAGCGTCCAGCAGGGGTGAATGCCCGGCTGGTCCATGCCTGGAATCGGCGGGCGCACGGGGTGCGAACCGGTGGCAATCAGCAGCTTGTCAAACGCCAGGGTTTGCCCGTCGTCCAGCGTCACCATCTTGCCCGCCGCGTCCACCCGGGTGACCCGGGCCCGCACCTGCTCGATGCGCAAGTCAGCGAAGTGGCTCGCACCTTTGCGCAGGTAAGTCCCGCGTTCGTCGATGTTGCCAATCAGCAGGTACGGAATGGCCATCCGCGAGTACGGCGGCTCCGGCTCATCACCCACGAGGGTGATGCGGTCGTGCGGCGCGTGCTTGCGGATGGTTTCGGCCGCGATCACCCCAGCCGGGCCGGCGCCCAGGATCAAATGGTGCGCCATGCCTCAGAGCCCCAGGCGGGCCTTGGTGTCGGCTGTCGGGCGGCCTTCGGTGTCCCAGCCACGCACCGCGTAGTACTTGGGCAGCATCTCGGGCAACTTGTTCACCAAACCCGTGGCCGGGCCAGACTTGGCCGGCTCGTTGAGCAAACGCGGCGGCAAGTTGTCGTCCTTGGCGGTGAAGCCGGCGGCGTTGTTGAACTCGCGCTCCATGTTCCAGATGCGCTCGCCGATCTTCTCCAGTTCCTCGGTGGTGTACTCGTCGCCACAGGCGGCAGCCACTTGCGGCGCCACATCGGCCAGACCCCAGGCAAAGCTGGTGAAGATGCAGATGCCGGCCGAGTCGAACGCAGCGGTGGCGTCCTGGAACGCCTTCACCAGTTCCGGCTTGCCGTCGGCGGTCAGCGGGTCGGTCTTGACCGGAATACCCAGCACTTCCGAAGCCACGGTGTAGCTGCGCAGGTGGCAAGCGCCGCGGTTGGACGTGGCGTAGGTCAGCCCCATGCCCTGGATGCCGCGCGAGTCGTAAGCCGGGAATTCCTGGCCTTTCACACTCATCGACAGCTCGGGGTGGCCGTACTTTTCGCACAGGCGCTTGGAGCCCCAGCCGATTTCCACACCAAAGCCCACGCCGTTGGCGGTCATGTCGGCCAGTTCGCACAGCGCCTGGGCCGAACCAAAGGGCGCCTCAATGCCAATCTGCTCCTTGGTCAGCACACCCATTTCATACAGCTCCATCACAGCGCCGATGGTGGCACCAAAGCTGATCGGGTCCATCCCCTGTTCGTTGCAGATGGTGTTGGCGTACTGCAGCGCTTCCAGGTCGTTCACGCCGTTGGCTGCGCCCAGCGCCCAGGCCGCTTCGTATTCCAGGCCGCCCGTGGCGCCCCAGTACTGCGGCTTGTTCTGCACGCTGAAGTGGTTCTGGTCGATTTTGCTGATGCGCCCGCATGCAATGGTGCAGCCAAAACAAGCCTGGTTGGTCACCAGCTGGGCCTTGCCATCGGTCGCGCGCGGCGTGGCCATGGCTTCGGCGGAGATGTCTTTGGCGCCTTCAAACTGGATGTCTCGGTGGTTGCGTGTTGGCAACGCACCGATCTCGTTGATCACGTTCATCAGCACCTGGGTGCCGTAAGTGGGCAGCCCCTGACCAGTCACACCGTTCTCGGCCAGGATCTTCTTCTTCTCGAAGGTGGCCTTCATGAAAGCCTTGGGGTCTTTCACGTTGCCCACGCCCTTGGTGCCACGCACGGCGATGGCTTTCAGATTCTTGCTGCCGGCGACGGCGCCCACACCCGAGCGACCCGCCGCACGGTGCAGGTCGTTCACGATGGCCGCGTACAAGACTTTGTTCTCACCGGCCAGGCCAATGGAGGAAATACGCAGCAACGGGTCTTGCAAACTGGTCTTGAGGATGTCTTCCGTCTGCCAGACCGATTTGCCCCACAGGTGCGAAGCGTCGCGCAATTCGGCCACATCATCGTTGATGTAGAGGTACACCGGCTTGGGGCTGGCGCCCTCGAAAATCACCATGTCCCAACCGGCCATCTTCAGCTCGGCGCCCCAGTAGCCGCCCGAATTGGAGCAGGCAATGGCGCCGGTCAGCGGGCCTTTGGTGATGACGGTGTAACGGCCACCAGTGGAAGCCATGGTGCCGGTCAGCGGGCCGGTGGCCCAGATGATCTTGTTCTCGGGCGAGAGCGGGTCCACTTTGGGGTCCACTTCTTCGACCAAGTATTTGCTGCCCAAACCGCGCGAGCCGAGGTAGGCGCGGGCCCACTGCATGTTCAGCGGTTCGGAGGTGACGGTGCCAGCCGTCAGGTTGACGCGAAGGATTTTTCCAGCCCAGGACATGTTCGTGCTCCTTACCTGATCAAGCGGCCGAAGCCTGGTTGCCGAGCTTGTCAGCCCACTGTTTCATCTTGTCAATACCGGTCCAGTTGGCATCAATGAAGGTGATCGCGCCGGTCGGGCATGCCTCGGCACAGGCCGGCTCGCCGCCGCACAGATCGCACTTCTGCACCTTGCCGGTCTCCTGCACGTAGTTGATGGTGCCGAACGGGCAGGCGATGGTGCAGACCTTGCAACCCACACAAGTGGTTTCACTCACCACCTTGGCGCCAGTCACTTTGTCCAGCGTGATGGCCTCCACCGGGCAAGCGTGCAAGCACCATGCCTCGTCGCACTGAGTGCAGGTGTAGGGCACTTTTTTGCCGGTGTGGTGGAAGTCGAACACCTTGATGCGCGACTTGGAGGTGGCGTACGTTCCGTAGTTCTCGAACGAACACGCCATCTCGCACTGCAAGCAGCCGGTGCATTTGTCCGCATTGATGTGCAGAACTTTCTGCATGGAGTTCTCCTCGGTGGATAGCGGCGATGCAACCTATGCAGCGCCATACTTATGAACAAGTTTGCATTGCCATTGTTGTGAAGCTGTCGCGGTTGGCGCTCAGGGAAATCCCTAGTCAAGCATCCCTCAAACGACTTATTCTCAATTTGAAACACTGCTTTAATGTCGAGCACGGCACCATTGCGCCCACACCGACTGCAAGGCCCCATGAACACCGGATTCCCTGCGCGCCCACCTGCCACGCCACAGGAACGCCTGACGCTGATCGACCGTGCGCGCGTCGCGGTGATGGATCAGCAAGCGCCCGCCGTGGTGCCCTGGGTGCAACCGTGGATACAACGCTCTTGGCGCCGTTGCATGGAGCAGGGCATGCGCCCCGGACACAACGTGGCGTTCGAAGAAGTCTCAGCACCGACGATCCGCCGCGCCATTGAAGCCAATCAGCCGCTGCTGCGTGCGGCCGCGCCCGTCATACGCTCGCTGGCACGCGCGATGGCCGATACCCGTTACTTCGCCATCCTGACCGATGCACAAGGCCTGGTCATAGACGTCAACGGCCCGGTGGACCGGCACGAGGCCAGCGCCAAAGCGATTGCGCGCGTCGGTGTAGACCTGTCCGAGCAAGCCGTAGGCACCACTGCGATCGGCGCCACGCTGACCGAAGAAGCGCCCGTCTGGCTGCACCGTGGCGAGCATTTTTTCCGCAGTAACGCGGTGTTCAGCTGTGCCGGCGCCCCGGTGTTTGGGCCTCACGGCCGCTGCGTGGGCATGCTGGACCTGACCGGCGTCAACGTTCCGGAACGCCCGGCGCTCAAGCACCTGGTCACGCAGTCGGCGCGCAGCATCGAAAACGCGCTGACACTGGCTCAACCGCACCACCTGCTGCTGCGCCTGAACTGGCCCGGCCGCGTGCTGGGCGAAGACAGCGATGGCCTGGTCTGCCTGGACAGCGAAGGCCGCATCACCGCTGCCAACCGTGCAGCGGTGGACATGCTGAATCTGGTGCCCGGCCTGCCTTGGCCCCATGTCAGCGATGTGTTTGCGGTGCCCGCAGGCACGCTATTCGACGCCGCGCGCCAACAGCGCGGCCCGGTGGAACAACCGCTCTGGTGCGGCCTGCGCCTGCAGGTGCTGTCGCTGGCCAACGGGCAGCTGGATGGCTCGCTCCCGCCGTCACACCCCAATCACTACGGGGTGCCGCTCAAGCAAGTGGAAGTGGCCATGATCCGCAAAGCCGTGGAAGATGCTGGCGGCAACGTGGCCGAAGCGGCCCGCGTGCTGGGCATCAGCCGCGCCACGGTGTACCGCAAGCTGGAAAGGCGCTGACCTCTGGGCCAGCGCGCACCTGGCTTACTCGCCCCTGGCCTCGCTTGCCAGAAAGGCCAACTCCTCCGCAGTGAACACCCGCGACCGGGTGTGGAAGGCCTTACCCTCCGGCCCTTCAAGCGAGAACGTACCGCCTGTGCCCTCGATCACATCGATGATGAGCTGGGTGTGCTTCCAGTATTCGTACTGGGCCTTACCTATGTAGAAGGGGCAACCTCCCAGGTCGCCGAGGTAGACATCTCCGGCGCCGATGGTGAGCTCCCCCAGCAGGTAGCAGTTGGCGGCACTGTTGTCGCAGCAGCCGCCACTCTGGTGAAACATCAGGCCGTCCCCGTGCTTGCCCTTGAGGAACCCAATGAGCTCTAGGGCGGCCGGGGTGGCCACCAATTTCTCTACCATCAGAAGAAGCCCAGCTTCTGCTCGCTGTAGCTCACCAGCAGGTTCTTGGTCTGCTGGTAGTGGTCCAGCATCATCTTGTGGGTCTCACGGCCAATCCCCGATTCCTTGTAGCCGCCGAAAGCAGCATGGGCCGGATAGGCGTGGTAGCAATTGGTCCAGACGCGGCCAGCCTTGATGGCGCGGCCCATGCGGTAGGCCACATTGCCGTTGCGGCTCCACACGCCGGCGCCCAATCCGTACAGCGTGTCGTTGGCAATCGCCAACGCTTCGGCTTCGTCCTTGAAGGTGGTCACGGCGAGCACCGGGCCAAAGATTTCCTCCTGGAAGATGCGCATCTTGTTGTGGCCCTTGAAAAGGGTGGGCTGAACGTAGAAGCCACCGTCCAGTTCGTTGCCGAACTGAGCCTGACCACCGCCGCAAAGCACCTCAGCGCCCTCCTGCTTGCCCAGGTCCAGATAGCTCAGAATTTTGGTCAGTTGTTCTTTGGAAGCCTGCGCGCCCATCATGGTGTTGGTGTCCAGCGGGTTGCCGTGCTGGATGGCGGCCACGCGTTTGAGCGCGCGTTCCATGAACTTGTCGTAAATGCTTTCCTGAATCAGTGCGCGGCTGGGGCAGGTGCAAACCTCGCCCTGGTTGAACGCAAACAGCACCAGGCCCTCGATCGCCTTGTCGAAGAAGGCGTCGTCGGCGTCGGCGATGTCCTCGAAGAAGATGTTCGGGCTCTTGCCACCCAATTCCAGGGTGGCGGGAATCAGGTTGTTGGCGGCGGCTTGCGCAATCACCCGACCGGTGGAGGTGGAGCCGGTGAACGCGATCTTGGCGATGCGTTTGCTCTGCGCCAGCGGCATCCCGGCTTCGCGGCCAAAGCCGTTGACCACGTTCAGCACGCCCGGGGGCAACAGGTCCGCAATCAGGTCCACCAGAATCAGCAGGCTGATGGGGGTGGATTCCGCTGGCTTCAAGACCACACAGTTACCCGCGCCCAAGGCGGGGGCCAGTTTCCAGGCGGCCATCAGGATGGGGAAGTTCCAGGGGATGATCTGACCCACCACGCCCAGGGGCTCATGGATGTGGTACGCCATGGTGTTCTCATCGATCTCGCTGATGGCACCTTCCTGCGCGCGCACGCAACCGGCGAAGTAACGGAAATGGTCCACCGCCAGTGGAATGTCCGCAGCCAGCGTTTCGCGGATCGGCTTGCCGTTGTCCACCGTTTCGGCGTAAGCCAGGCGCTCCAGATTGGCTTCGATGCGGTCGGCAATCTTCAAGAGCAGATTGGAACGTGTGGCGGCATCGGTTTTGCCCCACTTGTCTGCGGCGGCGTGGGCAGCGTCCAGTGCCAATTCAATGTCTTTGGCATTGGAGCGCGCCGCCCGGGTGTACACCTTGCCGTTGACGGGGGTGCTCACCTCGAAATACTGGCCATCCACCGGCGGCGTCCACTGACCACCAATGAAGTTATCGTAGTGGGCCTGATACTCGATTTTGGCGCCAGCGGTACCGGGTGCAGCGTAGATCATGGTGTCTTCCTCTGAAAGTTTTGGAAAATGGGAGCGTCTGAATCGCAGACGCTTCCTACACCTCAACTTCCGTGCCACCGTACACAGGCACACGATTGCGCCATTTTTGGCTCTGGCAGGGCTGTTTGTGACATCAGATAACCCCACGGTGTGCCGCTAGGCAACAACTGGGTTCACTGGTGTTCCGCCGTGGTACGGCAACGCTGTGCATACGTTGCGCTACGCCCTACCCCAAGCGTGGGCGAACGAAAAACCCCCGCTGGGCAGCACGGCCGAGCGGGGGTGGCGTAGGGTGTTTGCAGCTTAGGGCTTGGCGTTCGGGAAGAACAGTTGCTCGCCACCAATCTTGTATGAAGCGATCGCTGCCTGGCCTGCCGGGCCCACCATCCAATCCACGAACTTCTGTCCCTCGGCGGTTTTCACATGAGGGTGCTTGGCGGCGCTCACCAACATCACACCGTATTGATTGAAGAGGCGCTGATCCCCCTCCACCAGCACCGCCAGATCGGCGCGGTTCTTGAAGTTGAGCCACGTGCCGCGGTCGGCCAGCACGTAGGCGCCGCTGGACGCGGCGATGTTCAGCGCCGGGCCCATGCCGCAGCCGCACTCTTTGTAGGCGCTGCCTTTGGCGGCTTCGTTGTCGGTCATCTTCCAGAAGCGCAACTCTGCCGCGTGGGTGCCGCTCTTGTCGCCCCTGGAAATGAACGGTGCGTTGGCCACAGCCAGCTTTTTCAGGGCGACGACGATATCACGGCCCTTGGTGCCTGCGGGATCGGCCTTGGGACCAATCAGCACGAAGTCGTTGTACATGACCTCCTGGCGCTTGGCCGAAAAGCCGTCGGCCACAAATTTCTCCTCGGCCATTTTGTCGTGCACAAACAGCACGTCGGCGTCACCCCGTCGGGCCATGTCGATCGCCTGCCCGGTGCCCAGTGCCACCACCTTCACATCAATGCCCGAGGCTTGCTTGAAGATCGGCAACACATGGCCGAACAGGCCCGATTGCTCGGTGGACGTGGTCGAGGCCACCACGATGGACTGGGCTTGCGCCGTCCAAGCCAGACACAGGGCCATTGCGCCCAGCGCGAAACGTTTCATCATGCTGTTTCTCCTTGCAAAAAGGCCCAGGCAGGCGGGCAGCTTTGCGCCAGCCCAGGGTCATTGAAAAACGCTGGTGCAGGCAAATCCGCCAACAAGCGGCCACCCTCCAGATACAAGACGCGGGTGGCCAGGCGCTTGACCTGGCCCAGGTTGTGGCTGCTGAACACCAACGTGGCACCTGGCTCGCCCGCCACCGAGGCCATCAGTGCCTCGACCTCGCGCTTGGCGTGCGGGTCGAGGCTGGCCGTGGGCTCGTCCAGCAGCCAGACGGTGGGTTGTAGAACCCAGGCGCGTGCCAATGCCAACCGTTGCTGCTGCCCGCCTGACAATGCGCGGCCGTGGCGGTGGGCCTGTGCTGGCAGCCCCACACGGGCCAGCGCCTGCACGGCCTGCTCGCGGGTGGCGCGCCAAGGCACGCCTTGCAGCCAAAGGCCAACGCGCACGTTGTTCAAGGCACTCATGCGCAACAAATGGGGCCGCTGGAACAGCATCGCTTCGCGTGCGCCGCCGCGCTTCAGCCGCCCTTGGTGCACGGGCAGCAAACCGTGCAAGGCGCGCAACAGCGTGCTTTTGCCGCTCCCGTTGGCACCCACCAACGCAACCCGCTCACCGGCACGGATGCTGAGTGTGATTCCCTGCAAAGCCCGCACCTGACCCGTAACGCCCAGCCTGACGTGCAGGTCCTCTGCCTCAAACACCATGGCTGGCGTCGGGTCCGGAGCTGGCCCCTGAAAGCTTCTCATGCTGTCCACCCCGCTGCCGGCGCGGGCAAAGCCTCTGCATCAACCCGCTCGCGCCAGCGGCGCAGCAGCGAGACCACCGCGTTGAGCGACAACACCACAAACAGCAACAAAAGACCCAGGGCCAGCGCCAACGGCAGATCGCCCTTGCTGGTTTCCAGGGCGATCGCGGTCGTCATCACGCGGGTAAAACCTTCAATATTGCCGCCCACGATCATCACCGCGCCCACTTCAGCAATCGCGCGGCCAAACACGGTGATCACCACGGTCAACAAGGCGTAACGCTCGTCCCAGGCCAGCAATGCAGCCCGGCAAGCGGAACCCGCCCCCAGCGAAGCCAGTTGCTCGCCGTGTTGCCGGTCAGCATCTTCAATCAGCTGACGGGTCAGCGCTGTGGCCACCGGCAGCACCAACACCGTCTGCGCCAGCACCATGGCCTGAAAGCTGAACAACCAACCCAGAAAGCCCAGCGGTCCGGTGCGTGACAGCATCAAATAAACCACCAGCCCCACCACGACCGACGGTACTGCCAGCGCCGAATTCAGCACAGTGATGACCGCCCCTCGGCCGAGGAAGCGAGCCACTCCCAACCAGGCCCCGGCAGACAGGCCCAGCACGCACGCCAGCAGGCAAGCGGTGGCGCTGACCGCCAGCGAACGGCCGACCACGGACCAAAGCCCGCCGTCCATGGACACGATCAACTGCCATGCGATGGCAAAGCTGTCTCCGAATGTATTCATTGCTGACCATACTAGCCGCAGAAAGGCGAACGGTCCGCGAGGTTCACCAAGTATGAAATCCCGAACATAAGCAACTTGGAGCGTCTACGCAGATCGGGCACACTCCTTGGCCATGCGCAAGGTCCATTTCAATTACCACCTCAGTGAGGAGCGTGGGCGCGAAGCCCTGATCCACAACCCACTGATGGCACTGCTCTACGCGGTCCGGACCGAAGGCTCCATCTCGGGGGCTGCAAGGGCACTCGGCCTGTCATACCGGCATGTCTGGGGTCAACTGAAGGACTGGGAACAGCAGCTGGGCCAGCCTCTGGTGATTTGGGAACGCGGGCAAGCTGCCGTGCTGACCGCCTTTGCCGACAAGCTGCTGTGGACAGAACGACTCGCTCAGGCGCGCCTGGCTCCCAAGATTGAAGCCCTGCGAGCAGAGCTTGAACGCACGCTGGCCCTGGCGTTCGAGCCCTCGGCGCATGTGCTGAGCCTCTACGCCAGCCACGACGACGCTCTGTTGCGCCTGCAAGACGTGGCCAGTGCGACAGCAGGCCTGCATCTGGACATCCAGTTCTGTGGCAGCGTGGAGGCGCTGCGTGCCCTCAACGACGGCCGCTGCGCCCTGGCCGGCTTTCACACGCGGCTTCAGGCGGGGCAGCACAGCCTGAGCCGGCGCATTTATCAACCCCTGCTCAAACCGGGCAAGCACAAACTCATTGGATTTGCCCAGCGCCGCCAGGGTCTGATGGTGGCGCCAGGCAACCCTCTGCGCATCGACAGCCTGGCTCGCCTGGCCAAATGGAAGCTGCGCTTCGTCAACCGATCCAGCGGCACAGGCACCCGGGTCCTGCTCGACGAACTGCTGGCGGAAGCCGGCTTGTCGCCCGAACAACTGGTGGGCTACGAGCGCTGCGAGCCGTCGCACAGCGCGGTGGCGCTGGCGGTGGCCAGCGGCGCGGCTGACGCGGGACTGGGCACCGAATTTGCTGCGCGGGCCCGAGGCCTGGACTTTGTGCCCCTGACGACCGAAAGCTACCACCTGGTCTGCTTGAAGTCGGCGCTGGAACAGCCTGCGGTTCAAGCCTTGCGTGAAGTGCTGGTCAGCCCCAGCTGGACGCAGCAATTGCCGCAGCTGCCTGGCTACCACTCGGAACACAGCGGCGATGTGCGACCGCTGCGTCATGTGCTGCCTTGGTGGCAGTACCGCACCACCAAAGCCGCACCGCCAGACCCCGCTTAAAAAGCCTCTTTCTCGGCCTCCAGATAGGCCAGACTGACGTATTTGCCGATGTTGCTCTCAAAACCCGCGGTGGTGCGGGCGTGCTGCGCTACCCGGGGATCTGCCAGCACCGCTGCCCTGGCGGCATCCATGCCCTGCCCAGCCTCTACCGCCTTCAAACATGGTTCGTAAATGCCGCGCATAAAGGTGCCATAGTCCTTCAACAAGGTCTTGCTCGCGCGCCCATGGCCTGGCACCCACAATTGTTCGCCAGCGGCCTTTGCCAGAGCCTCGTAGTATTTGAAGGTACCTGTGTAAGAACCATCGTCCATATTGGCGATCCGGCGGTCCATCGCAATGTCGGCCACGTAGGTCAACTTGTCCTCCACCACCTCCACGCACAGGTCGGAGTGGCTGTGGGCGCGGCCATAAAAATGCATCTTGAGGGTCACATTGCCAAAGCGGTAGCTGCGGCCATGCTCGGTGGCCTGGTTGGGCGGCACCACCTGAGTGCCGATGGTGGCCTGGTTGGTCCAGCGCTCCATCAGGCTGCGCCAGAGGTTGCCTTCCGCGCCCTTGATCTGTTCAATGGTGAAAGGCAATGCGTAAATCGGCAGGCTGGCCCCATAAGCATTGGCGAAAGCGTGGTTGCCCAGCCAATGGTCGCCGTGGTAGTGGCTGTTGAAAATCGCCACCACGGGCTTGTCCGTGACACGGCGGATCATGCGCAGGGCCATCTCGCCCACCTGCAAAGAACACCCACTGTCCAGCACCACCACGCCGGCAGACGTGACGACGAAAACGACATTCGCCATCAAGCCCTGATTTTCGGGTGTGGGGAAACCGTCCTTGGCATACACCATCCAGACGTGTTCGGAGAGTCGCTGTGGTGGCACATCCGGCACCGGCGGACCCGCCATGAAATCCTGAACCTGCTGGGCAAATACGCGAACCTCGGGTACGGCGGCCAAGGCAGCGCCACCCAGCGCGACCCCGCCAGACCAGGTCAGCCATCGGCGGCGGTTCAGAATCATCGGCATCTGCCAGTCGGCATCGGACATGGGCGTCTCCTGTAGTATGGGTCAATATCCATCCGTAAATAATTTATTGCTGATATTTTGACCCGCAATGCTTGGACTGTCAAAAGGGCGGGCGCTCAATGATTGTCGAAGCGACCGTGCATCAGGTGCGACCACGGCCCAGACGACGCGCCACTTCGCTCACCAGGCTGCGTGCCAGCGCCAGTTTGGGACCAGGTGGCAAGGAGACCGCACCATCCGCGTCCACCAGCAACAGGCTGTTGTCGTCCCGCCCAAAGGTGTCAGGGCCAATGTTGCCGACCAACAGTGGCACGCCCTTGCGCACGCGTTTGGCCTGGGCGTTCGCCTCCAGATCATGGCTCTCGGCAGCAAAGCCGACGCAGAACAACTCGCCGTTGCGTGCTCGCTCAGTGGCAGCCACGCCCGCCAGAATGTCCGGGTTTTCCACGAACGACAGCGCAGGGGGCAATCCGCTGCCGTCTTTTTTGATTTTCTGGTCCGCAGCGGTTGCTGGGCGCCAGTCTGCCACAGCGGCCGCAGCGACAAAAATGGTGGCATGGCCCACTTCGTCCTGCACCGCGGCCTGCATCTGCAACGCAGACTGCACATTCACCCGCTTCACACCCCAGGGCGTCGGCAAATGCACCGGGCCGGCCACCAGGGTCACCTCAGCACCGGCTTCCTGCGCGGCGCGGGCAATGGCAAAACCCATCTTGCCTGATGAGTGGTTGGTGATGCCACGCACCGGGTCGATCGCTTCAAACGTCGGGCCAGCGGTCACCAGCACGCGCTGGCCGGCCAGCACCTTGGGCTGGAAGCAGGCGATCAACAGATTCAGCAACTGCTCAGGCTCCAGCATGCGGCCGTCGCCCACCTCGCCGCAGGCTTGGTCGCCCTGCCCCACAGGCAGCACAACCGCGCCATCGGCTTGCAGTTGCTGAATGTTGCGTTGCGTGGCCGGGTGCGCCCACATTTCGCGGTTCATGGCCGGCGCCAGCAGCAGCGGCACCTCTTGCAGCGGTCGGGCCAGACACATCAGGGTCAGCAAATCGTCCGCGCGGCCGATCGCCAGCTTGGCCATCAGGTCCGCGCTGGCAGGCGCAATCAGAATGGCATCGGCCTCGCGTCCCAGGTTGATGTGGGGCATGTTGTTGGGCTCGCGCGCGTCCCACTGGCTACTGACCACGGGCCGGTTGCTCAGAGCCTGCATCGTCACCGGGGTGATGAACTGTGCTGCAGCCTCGGTCATCACCACCTGCACCGTCGCACCCGCTTTGGCAAGCAGCCGGCACAACTCGGCCGACTTGTAGCACGCAATGCCCCCTGAGAGGCCCAGAACGATGTGTTTGCCGGCAAGGTCAGTCATGGGCGGGAATGTACACCTACTTTTATAATCTCCATTTCCTCACCCGCGGGCCGCGCTGGCTCGCCTGCGACATGACCAAATTCGTATTCGTGACCGGTGGTGTGGTGTCCTCGCTGGGCAAGGGCATCGCCTCCGCCTCGCTGGCTGCGCTGCTTGAATCGCGCGGCCTCAAAGTCACCCTCATCAAGCTCGACCCCTACCTCAACGTGGACCCGGGCACCATGAGCCCGTTCCAGCACGGCGAAGTGTTCGTGACCGACGACGGCGCCGAAACCGACCTCGACCTGGGCCATTACGAACGCTTCATCACCACCCGAATGAAGAAGGCCAACAACTTCACCACCGGGCAGATCTACAAGTCGGTGCTGGAAAAAGAGCGGCGCGGCGACTACCTCGGCAAAACGGTGCAAGTCATCCCGCACGTCACCAATGAAATTCAGGAATTCGTCAAGCGCGGCGCGGGCGTCGGCACGCCCGAAGCCGTGGATGTGGCGATCGTGGAAATCGGTGGCACCGTGGGCGACATCGAATCGCTGCCCTTTCTGGAGGCGGTGCGCCAGCTCAGCCTGCGCATGGGCCCCAACAACGCGGCCTTTGTGCACCTGACTTATGTGCCCTGGATCGCCGCTGCCGGCGAACTCAAAACGAAACCCACCCAGCACACGGTGCAAAAGATGCGCGAGATCGGCATCCAGCCCGACGCGCTGCTGTGCCGCGCCGACCGCGTCATCCCCGACGACGAGCGGGAGAAGATCAGCCTGTTCACCAACGTGCAAAGCTGGGGCGTGATTTCCATGCCCGATGTGGACACCATCTACAAGGTGCCGCGCGTGCTGCACGAGCAAGGGCTCGACGGCCTCATCTGCGACAAGCTGCGCCTGAACACCCCGCCCGCCAACCTCAAGCGCTGGGACGACCTGGTCTACGAGGTGGAACACCCGCAGGGCAAGGTGCAGATCGCCATGGTGGGCAAGTACGTGGAGCTGACCGACAGCTACAAGTCGGTCAACGAGGCGCTCAAGCACGCGGGCCTGCGCAACCACGTGCGCGTGCGCATCGAGCACATCGACTCCGAGACCATCGCGCCCGAG
>JACCDV010764203.1_pt1 | contig 18739 bp, 20 predicted proteins | sample 7446131 | NCBI WGS metagenome assembly JACCDV01 (sample SAMN15323448, study PRJNA562643) | freshwater metagenome | isolation source: river surface water | place: USA:Blue River Watershed | collected 2017-08-17 | reverse complement strand
TCAAAATTGGTTTTTATCGTACTGAAAATATAATTGCGTTTCGCCACTTCTGCTGGTGAAAAATCTCGGGTTCCTTTTGGTATGCTTGGTTTTTGTGCCATTTTAAATTTAGAATTTAGAATTTAGAATTCTGAAAAGTATAGAAATCGTAAAATTTCTTTGTGCAAATATCTAACATATTTAGCAGTATTAAAAATCAATTCAGAGATTTAAAATTTCGGGATTTTCACTTTCTAAATTCTAAATTCTAAATTCTTACTTCATTTGTGTAACATTTTACTCTTACTTTAGTCTTATAGTCATGGTAGGATTATTTAAGGAAAATACAAAAATTGCGTTTGACTCCATTAGAAGTCAAGCTTTGCGTACAGCACTAACAGTAATGATTATTACATTAGGAATAACATTTTTAGTTGGAATTTTAACTTTAACAAAAGCCTTAGAAAACAATTTATTCGGGAATTTTGCTTCTATGGGAGCAAATACTTTTTCAATAAGCCAATATGATTTTTCTTCCGAAATTAACCAAAATGACACAGAGCAAAGAGTCAATCCAATTATAAGTTATCCTGAAGCCAAAGCGTTTCAAGACAAATATAATTTTCCGTTTACTACTACTTCCCTATCTTTTACTGCAGGTTCAGCTATTGAAGTAAAATATGGTGAAAAGAAAACCGATCCAGAAATTTCTGTTCTAGGTGTCGATGAAAATTTTTGTCCAAATAAAGGTTTGGAAGTGGTTAAAGGTAGAAATTTTAATTCCTTCGATATATCCAACAATAATTATGTTTGTGTTTTAGGTTCGGATTTTGAAAAAGGATTGTTTGAAAACATCAATCCATTGGATAAAACCATTTCGATTCGTGGTGCTAAATTTAAAGTAATTGGCGTTTTGAAAGAAAAAGGTTCTACTTTTGGTAATAGCCAAGATTTACGTGTTTTAATTCCAACTCAAATAGCACGCTCCTTGTTTTCTGCCGCAAACATTAATTACGATTTGGATGTTAAAGTTAATAATGAAGCCTTATTGAATGAAGCAGTTGACGATGCAACAATAACAATGAGAAGGGTTCGTAAATTAAATCCTATTGAAAAAAACAACTTTGGAATTGAAAGAAGTGATGATTTAATTCAAACATTAGGTTCTAATATTGCAGTAATTAATTGGATAGCAGTAATTATTGGAGCTATAACCGTTTTTGGTTCAACAGTAGCATTAATGAATATTATGTTGGTTTCTGTAACAGAGCGAACACGAGAAATTGGTGTACGCAAATCACTTGGAGCCAAAAGGAGGACTATTGCCTGGCAATTTTTCACAGAGACTTTTATAATTAGCCAAATGGGAGGTATACTAGGAATAATATTAGGAATACTTCTCGGTTCAGTAATAGCACTCAGTTTTGGATTTGCTTTTGTAATTCCGTGGATGGCAATTATAGCAGCTTTCATTACAACTTTTATAGTTACTATTGTTTCTGGATTATATCCTGCCATAAAAGCTTCAAAATTAGATCCTGTTGAAGCGTTGCGTTACGAATAAAAAGTATCCACAAGGAACACGAAGAAGGCACAAGGTTCACAAGGTTTTTAAATTATAACTTCTTGGGACTTTGTGAAAAAACATTGTGAAACGTTGTGCTACAAACCTAAACTGAACATCTAATCATTCTATCGTTTCCATAAATATCTTTTTTCAATTCTATATTTTTAAAACCTATATTTTGTAATAATTCAACGGTTTCTTTTCCTAAATATTGATTGATTTCGAAGAACAATAACCCGTTTGGAGTTAAATTTTTAAAAGCCAATTGCGCAATTTTTCTATAAAAAAGTAACGCATCGGTATCTTCTACAAATAAAGCTAAATGCGGTTCGTAGTCCAAGACATTTTTCTTGATTTCTTCTTTTTCCAAATTACGAACATAAGGAGGATTGGAGACGATGATATTGTAAGGTGATGGGTGATGGGTGTTGGGTGATTGGAGTTTAGATAAATCTTCAACTTCTAGAATGTTAGCTTGAATGAAATTGATTTCAACTTTGTTTGATGCGGCATTTCTTTTAGCCAATTCTAATGCTTTTTCGGAAACATCAATTGCTGAAACATTGGCTTGGGGTAAATTCGATTTTAATGCAATCGGAATACATCCTGTTCCCGTTCCAACATCTAAAATGGTGATGGGTGATGAATGATGGGTGATGGATGAATTCAAAATCCATTCGACAAGTTCTTCTGTTTCTGGTCTTGGAATTAAAGTGTTTTCATTGACTTCAAATTTTAAACCGTAAAACCAAGCTTCACCTGTTATGTACTGAATGGGTTTCTCTTGTTGTAAATCCGCTAAAATTGTATTCCACTTTTCAATTGTCATATCTGAAAGTTCAAAATTCGGATTCAAAGTAACATCTACTCTTTTTAAGTTATGTAAATACTCCGTTAAGATGAAAAAGAAACTTTCGATTTCTTGTTCATCTTGAATGTTTTTTAATGAATCAAAAAAGTGGGTTTTGTATTGTTTTAGTAGCATAATTTTATCCTAATTTCTTCGTCATCCAAACTTCACAACTGTTATGACCAGTATTTCCCATTGGACCATCGATATTTTCAAAACCTACTCTTTTGTATAGTTTTTGAGCGGTTGTCATGAAAAATAAAGTTTCTAAATAACAGATTTCAAATCCTTGAGTTTTGGCAAATTCCAAACATTTTTCGATGATTTTCTCGGCGAAACCCGTTCCTCTAATTTCAGGAGCAAAATACATTTTTTGTAATTCACATACTTTAATGGTGTCATGCTGAACTGGTTTCAGCATCTCTAAAGGTGCAACTCCGCAACCACCAACTACTTTCCCCTCTTTTTCCACAACATAATAGATGGAACGTGGTTCTTGATAAACTTCGTATAACGTATCTAAAATGGGATCTGCATAAGCTGTTCCGACTTTTGGAGCGTCTAATTCATGAAAAATATCACGAATTACTTTAGCAATCGACTCATTATCTTTTTGTTGGATTTCTCTAATTAGCATAGCATTTTTATTGTTGGGTAAAATTACATAAATTAAATTGAGATTGGTTTAAACATATAAGTCATTTAAGATTTTATACCTTTTGAAGAAATTTAAAATGCTCATAAAAGAAAATTAAAAGTTTATACGAACTTGTTAATTAACTTCTTAAACATTTTCAAACTTATATGGCTTATATGTTTATTTTTTTACTCTTAAAAATACTACTTTTGTATTATGACGACGCACGAATTTTACATGAAACGCTGTATTGAATTAGCCAAAAATGGTCTAGGAACTACGTATCCTAATCCATTGGTGGGAAGTGTGATTGTTCACAAAGGTAAAATTATTGGCGAAGGTTGGCACAAAAAAGCAGGCGAACCTCATGCGGAAGTCAATGCAGTTAATTCGGTAAAAAATAAGTCGTTGTTAAAAGAAGCTACTATTTACGTTAGTTTAGAACCGTGTAGTCATTTTGGAAAAACGCCTCCGTGTTGCGATTTAATCATTGCAAATGAAATTCCTAATGTAGTTGTTGGAACGGTTGACCCTTTTGCAAAAGTGGCTGGAAATGGCATTAAAAAATTGGTCGAAAGTGGTAAAAATGTAACTGTTGGTATTTTGGAAGACGAATGCAATGAATTAAACAAGCGCTTTTTTACCTTTCATCAAAAACAAAAACCTTATATTATTTTGAAATGGGCGGAAACAGCAAATGGTTTTATTGCTCCGATTTCGAAAGAAGAAAAGAGCCCTGTTTGGATTACAAATCAATACTCAAGACAATTGGTTCACAAATGGCGCACAGAAGAACAAGCTGTTTTAGTGGGAACGAATACGGTTTTAGAAGATAATCCAAAATTAGATGCACGTGATTTTTCAGGAAATAATCCAATTCGAATTGTGTTGGATAAATCAGGAAAAATTTCTAAAAACTATAACGTGAAGAACAATTCGCAAAAAACAATTTTTATTACGGAAAGCGAAAATTTCATTTCAACTGAAAATTGTATCTTTGAAAATGCTATCTTTGATACTGACCTGATTTCTTCAATTTGCTACATTTTGTACAAAAACAACATACAATCTGTTATTATTGAAGGAGGAAGTAAAACTTTGCAGTCTTTTATAGATGTGAATTTATGGGATGAAGCACGGGTTTTTATTGGACAAACAACATTTCAAAACGGCACATTAGCCCCTATCATTTTCGGAAATCCGGTTGCTAGTTTTGACATAATTAATGATGAACTTAAAATTTTCAAGAATTATGATTGAAGCAATTATTTTTGATTTTGGCGATGTATTTATCGATTTAAACAAACAAGCTATCGAAACCGAATTTAGAAAACTAGGACTAACTGCTTGGCATGAGGATTTAGATACTTTGAACAAAAAGTATGAAATTGGAAAAATTGACGAACTTGAATTTATGCAAGGTTTTCAAAAGCATTTGCCTAATATCGAATTAGTGGATATTAGAACTGCTTGGAATTCAATTTTAGGTGATTTTCCTCTATATCGCTTGGAATTTTTACAAATGATTGCATCTAAATACAGATTATTTCTTTTGAGTAATACTGATCATACACACATTGAAAAATTTGAACATAAAGTTGGACAAACCTTTGCTCGTGATTTTTATAGTTGTTTTGAAAAAGTGTATTTTTCTTATGAAATTGGACTAAGAAAACCCGATGAAAATGCTTTTAAATATGTAATGAATAACCATAATTTAAATCCAAAAAAAACGCTATTTATAGATGATAAAAAAGAAAACACCGATGTTGCAGAAAAACTTGGACTTCAAGTTTGGAATTTAAAACCTGGAACAGATGATGTTACCCAAATTTTTGATAAAAAAATAATATACTAATCCGTGATTTATTTACTACTAAGCATTTTATTTAATGCTGTACTTTTTGTTATTATTAAACTATTCGCCAAATTCAATATTGATGCCTTACAAGCTTTAGTTGTAAATTATTTTATTGCGTTTTGGGTCGGGCTTTTCTTTTTAGATTCGAGTATTGTACCAACAGAAATTATTAGCGAAGATTGGTTTAAAGGAAGTATTCTATTAGGCTTTGTTTTTATTTCCACTTTTTATGCCACCACACTAACTTCACAAAAAAACGGACTTTCGGTAGCTTCTGTAGCTTCTAAAATGTCGGTAATAATTCCTATTTCATTAGGTGTTTTATTATATAATGAGCAACTCGGTTTCATTAAAATAATTGGAATTTTATTAGCATTAATAGCAGTATATTTTACCTCAAAAAAAGAAACGGGAGAAGTACAACAAGCTTCAAACTTACTTTATCCTATTTTGGTTTTCTTTGGTGCCGGAACTATAGATTCAAGTTTAAAATACCTGCAAACATTTCATGTTCCTTCAAATAAAATTGGTTTGTTTTCGTCTGTTACTTTTTTCTGCGCTTTTAGTGTGGGAGTACTTGCAATACTATTTCTAACACTTCGCGGAAAAATTCAATTTGCCGGAAGAAATATTCTGGGCGGAATTGCTTTAGGCTTACCTAATTACTTTTCATTGTATTTCTTAGTCAAAATGTTAGAAGCAAAAGCATTTGAGAGTGCTACTTTATTCACGATTCATAACATTGCTATTGTAATTGTTTCTACCTTTGTAGGCATCCTTTTCTTTAAAGAACAGATTTCCATGCGAAATGCTTTCGGAATAGGATTAGCATTATTTGCCTTATTTTTAGTTACCTATTAAAAATGGATTTTCCAGAAAAAGACACCTATAAAACCATTGCTTCAGCCTCAGAAGAAATACTATACAAAGAAAAGAATAGCAAGTTCTTTGGCTATGCTTTTCCTGTTACTACCGAAGAAGAAATTAAAGAAATTTTAGAACGTTTAAAAAAAGAACATTTCTCAGCGCGTCATTGGTGTTATGCGTATCAAATTGGAACTGAAAAAATTCAATACCGTGCCAATGATGATGGCGAGCCAAATAATAGCGCTGGAATGCCAATCTACGGACAAATTCAGTCATTTGAAGTAACAAATGTATTGGTTGTCGTAGTTCGTTATTTTGGAGGTGTAAAATTAGGTGTTGGAGGTTTGATTTCTGCCTATAAAATTGCAGCCCAAATGGCATTAGAAAATTCTGAAATTGTAGAACGTACTATCGACAAACATTTCCTTATTACTTTTGGGTATGCAAACATGAATAAAGTTATGCGCATCATCAAAGAAAAAAATCTGCAAATTGTTTCTCAAAAGATGGAAATGGATTGCGAAATCGAAATTGCTACCCGAAAAAAAAATGCCCAAAATCTATTGGACACTTTTGAAAATTTATACGAAATAAAACTGACCGAAATTTAAACTTCTAAAAACGAATTTATCTTCTCCGAAACATAACTTGGAGGCAACATTGGACGACCAGTTTTCATGTCTACAAACACCAACATTGAGTAACCCGTTGTTAATAACTCATTTGCTTCATTATAGATTTCATAGTCGAATTCTATCTTAACAGAGGTCTGACTTTTTAATATAGTTTTAACAGTTAACAAATCATCATATCGCGCTGGCTTTTTGTAATTCATTGTTAATGAAACTACAGGAAGCATAACACCGTTTTCTTCCATCCATTTGTATGAAACACCTAAATTTCTTAGCCATTCAACGCGTCCCATCTCAAAATACTGTGCGTAATTTCCGTGATAAACAACTCTCATTTGATCCGTTTCGGCATATCGCACACGAACTTGAAACTGATATTCTCTCATATTAAATCTATATTAAATTAACATTAATTAAAACTTTAAAAGCATTACAATTTTTTTTTTAAAAAATCAATAGCAAAAAAATTTTTTTTAAAGAAATTTGTTCACATATTTGCTATCCCAAACATTATGTATAGAATATTCATTCTTACTAATTTGTTACCTACAAATTAAAACAAACTAAATAATAATTAATTGAATTCATGACTAAAACTGCGCAATCGGTATGGAACAACTGTCTGTCTTTCATAAAAGACAATATTCAAGATCAAGCTTATAAAACTTGGTTTGAACCTATACAGTCAGTTGAGCTTAACGATAACGCATTGTCTATTCAAGTACCTAGTAAATTCTTTTACGAATGGTTAGAAGAACACTATGTTAAATTATTAAAAGTTGCCTTGACTAAAGAGTTAGGACCAGGCGCAAAGTTATTGTATAAAATTAAAATGGAAAACACTTATGGCAACAAACTTCCATTTACTGAGCAAATTCCGAGTTATAACAGAACCGCGGTAAAACCTCAGGAAGTAGATGTGCCAATTGTGAACAAAAATCCAGAACTTAAAAACCCTTTTATCATTCCTGGAATTCGTAATTTAAAAATCGAATCGCAATTAAATGCTAATTATAGTTTTGACAATTTCCTTGAAGGAGATTCGAACCGTTTAGCAAGAAGTGCTGGTATGGCGGTTGCCAACAAACCAGGTGGAACATCTTTCAACCCATTATTAATTTTTGGTGGTGTTGGATTAGGAAAAACTCACTTAGCTCACGCTATTGGGGTTGAAATCAAAGATAAATATCCTGAAAAAACCGTGTTGTATATTTCGGCTGAAATATTCACGCAACAATATATTGATTCAGTTAAGAAAAACACTCGTAACGATTTTATTCACTTCTATCAATTAATTGATGTTTTGATTATCGATGATGTTCAATTCTTATCGGGTAAATCAGGAACGCAAGATGTATTTTTCCACATCTTCAACCACTTACATCAAAACGGAAAACAAGTAATTCTAACTTCCGATAAAGCACCAGTAGACATGCAAGATATTGAGCAACGCTTACTATCTCGTTTCAAATGGGGATTATCTGCAGAATTACACCAACCAGACTACGAAACACGTATTTCAATTTTGAAAAACATTTTATTCCGAGATGGAGTAGAAATGCCTGACGAAATTATCGAATACGTTGCTAAAAATATTAAATCTAATGTTCGTGAATTAGAAGGTGCTATTATTTCATTAATTGCTCAATCTTCTTTCAACAAACGTGAAGTTACTATTGATTTAGCTAAACAAGTGGTTGAAAAATTTGTCAAAAACGTAAAACGTGAAATTTCAATTGATTATATCCAGAAAATTGTTTCGGATTATTTCCAATTGGACGTTGAAACGTTACAGTCAAAAACCAGAAAACGTCACGTTGTACAAGCTAGACAATTAGCGATGTTCTTTGCTAAGAAATTTACAAAAGCTTCTTTGGCAAACATTGGTTCGCAAATTGGCGACAGAGATCACGCAACGGTGCTTCATGCTTGTAAAACAGTTGATAACTTAGTGACTACTGACAAACAATTCCGTAAATTCGTTGACGATATCAACAAGAAATTATCGCTATAATTCATGGCTTCTAAAATCTTAATGGTTTGCTTAGGAAATATTTGCCGTTCTCCTTTGGCAGAAGGTATCATGCGTTCTAAACTTTCTGAAGATTTTATTGTAGATTCAGCAGGAACTGGCGGTTGGCATGCAGGCGAATTACCTGACAAACGTTCGATTTCAACTGCAAAAAATAGAGGTTTAGACATCACCAACCAAAGAGCAAGACAATTCAAAAAAAGTGATTTTGATACTTTTGATCATATTTTTGTAATGGATAATTCTAATTATAAAGACGTTTTAGCATTGGCTCCAAATGAAGAAGCAAAATCAAAAGTCAAATTGATTCTAAACGAAATTTTCCCAAATGAAAACGTAGATGTTCCCGACCCATATTATGGTGGTCAAGACGGATTTGAAAACGTTTTTGATATGTTAGACCAAGCTTGTGAAGAAATCGCAAGAAAACTTAAGCAATAATATAATGAAATCAAACACTTTAGGCAAACTGTATTTAATCCCCATTACACTTTCTAATCCTGGAGAAACTACGGTAGTTCCTGAAGATGTTTTACCTCAAACCATTAAAAGAACCATTGATTTTATAGATTATTACATTGTTGAAAACGAGAAAACTGCTCGAAAATTCATCAAAAGCATTCATCCCGAGAAAAAACAACCTGATTTAAAGATTTCGGTTCTAAATAAACACACCGATTTTGCTGAACACAATGAATTCATCCAACCTTTATTAAGAGGCGAAAATATTGGATTAATGAGTGAATCCGGTTGTCCTGGAGTAGCAGATCCGGGTGCTGTGATTGTGAAATTGGCTCATGAAAAAGGAATTCAAGTGGTGCCTTTAGTGGGACCAAGTTCTATTTTATTGGCTTTGATGGCAAGTGGAATGAACGGTCAAAGTTTCGCTTTCAATGGTTATTTACCCATCGATAAAAATGATAAAAAACATGCGTTAAAAAACTTCGAACGTTTGTCGCAAGATAAAAATCAATCCCAATTATTTATTGAAACGCCTTATCGCAATAATAAATTGATGGAGGATTTGTTGCAAATTTTACAGCCGAGTACGCTTTTATGTGTGGCTTGCGATATTACGTTACCAACAGAATTCATTAAAACTAAAACCGTGAACCAATGGAAAAAAGAAAAGGCCGATTTACATAATCGACCTTGTATTTTTATTATTCACAAAATGTAAAATTACTCTAAATCTACTTTCGCATTTGAATCAGCTTCGATGTGTGAAATATCGTAATTTGAAAACTTTCTGATGTAGCTTGATAATGATGTTCCAAAACCATCTTTGAAACCATTGCGTCCATTACTTCTTAAATATTTTTTTACAGAACTTGCACCACCTAAATGTGCTGCCGCAATTAAACCTGACTCTGTAATTTCTACACCATTAATAACTCTACCCGAATATTTTTGAATTTCTTTACGTAATTCCCACTTATTTCTAGCTATTAAAGCTTTAAAAGCCTCATCTTGCCATTCTGGATTACGTAAAAATTCTTTAAAATCATAAATACCCACAGTGCGTAAAGTACTTCTCCCGAATTGGTATTTACCCATGTATCCGTATGGATTCACTAAATGCAACATACCTCTTGACTCTTTGTAAGCCATTTTTAGAGCAAAACCCGTAAATGATTTACCAACTTGTGGCACATTAACAAGCAATACCTCTTTGTTTTCATATTCATTTGGAACATGGTATTTAATACCTTTGTAATTTGACAAATGAAATCCTTCCAATTTTTCTTCTTTAAATGTTATAAAACCAGAAGAAACAACTAATACTAGGAGTGTCAATCCTATAAAATAAGACCTTTTTTTAATCATGAATTGTTATTTCTCAGCGTCTGTCACTCATCTGAAATTAGCATGCAAATATACAAAAAAAATTAGAATATTGATTTACAGCATGTTAATAATTTCTAAAAGTAGATAAAGTGCGCTTTAAGTCCGTTATACTCATCGTATTGCAATGTTGGCGCAGGAATTTTTATAGTATTAAAAATCGAAAAAAGTGTCTTTAAAAAATGAGATTTTGTAGTAATTTTCGTTAAGTCAACATCCAAACTCAGGTAAAATTGGCGATATGGATTTTGAATGATTCCATTTTCTATTGCTTCGGCATCTTTTCCGTATAACATTCCCTCTCCACCATAACCAATGGCAAGGTTTAACCACTTAGGAACAAAGCTATCTTTTGTAAACGAATGAACGTTAAACGACAACCAATACGTTTGATCGTTATAATCTTTTAAAAGCTCTTCGCTAAATGATGCACCAAGTGTTTCCGGACGATGAGAAGCAAATTTTGTTTGATGAAACGAAAATTTAGGTAAAATACGCTGTTCTTTCCAAAGTAATTCTTGCGATACATAAAGCGCTGTTCCGGAAACATTGGCAATTATATCGCCAGAAGATGCTCCCCATTCTTGTGAAAAACCATCAAAAACCTCAACTACCGTTAAGAAGTCTAATCCAAGAGTAGATCCATAAATTAATTGTTCTTTTTTGGACACACCACTCCATTGCAACATTTCTGCACCCACTCTGCCTAAATGATAGGTAGAATAGAAATGTCCTAATTTATCCATTTGCAACCACTGCTTATTATCATTGATGAAATGAAAATTAGTTTGCGGATAATCTTTGTACCAAATTTGATTTAAACCAATTAAAGTAGTCCCTAAAACTATCGATTCACCAATATAAACACCAGTTCTTCTAGATTTATTTAGAGTATCTGAAGGTTTTAAAAAAGATTCAAATGAAGATAATTGACCTTGAGCTTTTCCAGAAAAAAACAAAAAAAGCACTAAAAGTCTATACCAAATCATGTTAGTTAATTACAGCTTTATCCCTAATTTATTTACCCATTCTGAATATTTTTTTGCATTAACCATATGTGCTTCATATGTAGTTTCAAAAATATGATACCCTGGTTTATTAGGATCGGCACAAAAGTAGATATAATCATGCTTTTCTGGATTTAACACCGCATCAATTGCAGAGATATCTGGCATTGCAATAGGCCCTGGAGGTAGTCCTTTATTAATGTAGGTATTGTATGCAGAATTAACAAAAAGATTACTTCCTCCTACTCTCTTTATTATTTGATCAAAATCACCTGATTTTTCTTTTATAGCATAAATCACTGTTGGATCAGCTTGTAATGGCATATCTTGACGAATTCTATTTAAATAAGCTCCAGCAACTCTTGGACGTTCATCAGCCTTAACAGTTTCTTTATGAACAATTGAAGCTAAAGTATACACCTGAGCAGGTGTCATATTCAACGATTTTGCCTTTTCTAATCGCTCATTATTCCAAAATTTATTATGCTCTTTAGCCATTTTAGAAGCCATCTTAATTGCTGATGTATTCCAATAAAACTCATATGTATTTGGAATAAAAAGAGTTAAAGCGGTCTCTTTTGTTAAACCATTTTCATTTAGAAAAGTTTCATTTGTAAAAGCTTCTTTCAAAGCCAAAGTGTCTGGCTCAAGTTGAGTTGACAATCGTTGTATTAATTTATCTATTGTTTCTTGATTATTAAATGCTACCTGAACAGGAACATTTAAACGTAAACTGCGCACCATATCAAAACTGGTCATGTCTTTTTTGAAAAGAAATTTTCCAGCTTTTACATTGGTACTGTAATTTCTTGATGTAGCAACAAAATCGAATTTCTCGAAGTCTTTTACTAAAGGTTTTACAATTTCAACTACTTGTTCATAAGTTGAATTCGAAGGGATGTAAACATAAACTTCGTCTTGTGAAAATTGTGTATTTGGTGTAAAGGCTTTAAAATAGACATAAACACCAACAACAGTTGCAACTACAATTCCGGCAACCGCGATTATTGAAATTATTTTTTTTACGTTCAAGGGATTATTTTTTAATTATGATTGATTAATTGATATAACTCTTCGTCTTCGTATTGATTGTAAACTTTATTCCAATCTTTTTTTACTCCGATTTTTTGAAAGCCAAATTTAGTAAAAAGGGAAATACTAATTTCATTTTTTGAAGCAATATTTGCATATAATTGATGCAACTGCAATTGATTGAATGCATAATTAATAAGAAGTTCCAATGCCTCTGAACCGATTCCTGAATTTCGATTGCCTTCATTTGAAATCACAATACCAACACCTGCTCTATTATTTTTTGGATCAAAATCAAATAAATCGATTAAACCAACTGCTTCAAAAGTATCATTCAAGCAAATAGCTAATCGCAATTGTTTAGCTTCGTAAATATCCTGATGCGCATTTTCCAAATATTGTCGAATTAAAAATCTGCTGTAAGGTGTTTGCGTGTTGCTTACTTCCCAAACCGATTCGTTGTTTTCTATTTTATAGATAAACCCTAAATCTTCGGGTTCGAGTGCGCGTAAGTAAATATTTTTTCCTTTTAATGTTATCATTTTCAAGTTCAAGTTCAATTACAAGTTAAAAAATCAAAAATCTTTACTCTTCAATCAAAAATCTAAATCAATCTTTCCTTCAAAAACAAAAGTTGCGGGTCCAATTAAGAAAACGTTGGTGTATTTTCCTTTGTCTACATCAAATTGTACTTTTAATTTACCACCTTCTACATTCAAATCGATGATCTTATTATTTGTTTTTCCGGTTTGATGCATCGCAATAGCTACTGCTGTCACCCCTGTACCACACGACAAAGTTTCATCTTCAACACCACGTTCATACGTACGAACTGCAAAAATGTCATTTTCGATTTGATGTACAAAATTGACATTACTTCCAGCATTTCCATATAAATCGGAATAACGGATTTTTGCTCCTTCGGTTTTTACATCTAACGACTTTAAATCACTTACAATTTGCACATGATGTGGAGAACCCGTATCTAAAAAAGTATATTCTTCATGTTGATTAACTGTATCTACATCTTTCATTTGAAGTGCTACAATTCCATTCGTATCAATCGTTGCATAATGATAGCCATCTACCGCTTCAAACTCAGCTTTATTTTCGATAACGCCCATTTGTTTAGCAAAAGCAACTAGACATCTGCCACCATTTCCACACATCGAACTTTCGTTACCATCTGAATTATAATACACCATTTTAAAATCATATTTGGGATGATTTTCTAATAGAATCAAACCATCACCACCAATACCAAATCTTCTGTCACACAATTGTTCGATTAGTTTGGTATTATTTTTGGGGAAAAATTCAGTACGATTATCAATCATAACAAAATCGTTTCCTGTTCCTTGATATTTATAAAATGTAAGTTGCATTATCTAATTAATTTAGACAAAAGTACGAATTATTAATAAGATGTTAAACATTGTTAATCGAGCGTTAAAGTAAATTTGTGAAACAAAATAGTTTTTAATTTTGAGTAAATATAAATTTAGAAATATGAAAAAATTTGGAAGTTTATTTGCGGTTTCTTTATTGAGTGGTGCCGTAACATTAGGCGCTTACAAATTCTTTTTAGAGCCTAATAATTCAGGAAAACTAACTGTAGCTTCACCTAATTATGCTAGAAATGTTGGTTTAGGAGCTGAAAATATTGATTTTACAACTGCTGCAGAAAATACAGTTCATGCAGTTGTTCACGTTAAAAACGTAAGCGTTTCTAAAGTTCCTAGTAATCCATTAATGGAATTTTTCTATGGATATCAAGGACCAAGAGAGCAAACGCAAATTGGAACAGGTTCTGGAGTTATCATTACCGAAGATGGTTATATCGTAACCAACAATCACGTTATTCAAGATGCAACCGAAATAGAAGTTACCCTAAATAACAACAAATCGTACAAAGCCAAATTAGTTGGAACCGATTCTAAAATGGACGTTGCGCTATTAAAAGTAGAAGCGGATGAAAAATTACCATATGTGGTTTTTGGAGATTCTGATGCAATTAAAGTTGGGGAATGGGTTTTGGCCGTTGGAAATCCGTATAACTTGAATTCAACTGTTACAGCTGGAATTGTTTCTGCAAAAGCAAGAAATTTATCTAACAACGGAATTCAATCTTTCATTCAAACCGATGCAGCGGTAAATCCTGGAAACAGTGGTGGTGCCTTGGTAAACACTCGTGGAGAATTAGTCGGAATTAACACCATGATTTCTTCTCCAACAGGAAGTTATGCTGGATATTCGTTTGCTGTTCCATCGAATTTGACTCGAAAAATAATTGAAGATTTAATGCAATTTGGAAATGTGCAACGCGGTGTTTTAGGCGTTGAAGGTGGCGAATTGAATTCGAATTACGCAAAAGAATTAGGAATTAAAGAAACGCAAGGTTTCTATATTAACAAGGTAACTAAAAATTCAGGTGCAGAAAAAGCAGGAGTTACTAAAGGAGATATTATTGTTCAATTAGACGACAAGAAAATTACTAGTTTCTCGGAATTATCTGCTTACATCAATACGAAGCGTCCTAATGATGTAATACAAGTAACCGTTTTACGTGATGGAAAACAAAAAATACTTCCAGTGAAGTTAACGAAAAAAGAAATCCTAAATTACGAGTTCAACGGAATTGAATTTGAAGATTTGGACGCTGCCGATAAAAAACAATTCAATGTAAAAGAAGGCATCAAAATTAAAAAAGTAAATAATCCAGAATTTACAGAATATAGTGATATTTTAGATGGAGCGATAATTATAAGCATAGACGGAATGAAAGCTAAAGACATGGAAACAGTATCAAGTTATTTAGCGAAGAAAGAAAATCAAAAAGCAAGATACCAGATTATTTCTAAAAATGGTCAAATGTATAGTATCATCATGTAAATCAAACATTTAAAATAAATGCAAAAAATCGCAATCCGAATTATCGAATTGCGATTTTTTTTAATTCAATTCAAAGTAGGTCCCAAATTCAAAACCTATAGAATTTAATCCAAAATTTGGCATTTGAAGATCGGCATTTGAAACATGTCTAAATACACATTTTGTATCAAAAGAAACATTCTTTAACCTATAATTGTAGCCAAATGTAAATATATCACTAAAAGCAAATCCTTTTTTTAACCTTTCCGTATCGGTATCAATATACATGGGTCCCGAATTCAAAGTTGCAAATACAGAGGAACTCGTATTCAAATAGCGTCTGTATACAACTCCAATATTCAATACATATTCATTCATTGATTTTAAAGGCATGAATTTGGCCCTCAACTCATCACCATTTTCAACCGTATGACTTATAAACCAATAATTCAATAACTGATGTTGCGATCTGTAATAACTTGGTTCAATTAAAATCTCCCATGAATTTTTATTTTTCTTATAAAAATTAAAGTGATTTGAAAATTTAAAGCAAACCGTTTCGTAAGTATAATCGGAATCTTGTTTAAAAATAGTATTTTGAGAAGCATGCCCAACAACTAAACCAGATCTTAACCATTTATATTTTGGAATTGAATCTTGAGAATATCCAGCTATAAAAAATAAAAAAGTAAGGAAAAATAGTAATTTTAATTTCATTTCATTTTTTTTTCAAAAATAGAAAAATAAAGAGAATAAAAGACCTATATATGTTTTCGAAATATTTCGCTAAAAAAAATATAAATAAATTTTACGAAAACGATTGAAATCTATACTTTTGCACCACAAAACAACACATTTATTTTCATGAGCAATATCTCTTTATACGAAAAAGAATTAGCTTTTCAGGCAGACAGAAGAAAAGCTGGTGTAGAATTTATCAAAATAATTAGCGATTTATGGTATGACAAATCAATCGAATTGGTTTTATTCCGTAATCAATTAATTGACAAAAACGTAAGCGAAATAATCAACTTACATGAGTATGCTGGTGCATTCGTTGGAAAACCAATCAACGTATTCGACTCTGTTGAAATTGCAAGTGCTATTGTTGATTTAGATTTACCACCATCAAGAATTGATATTGGAAAATTAACTTACGAATATCATTTAGAGGACGACAAATACAACGATGCTAAAGCATTTGTTATCGACAAATTAAAAAATGCTAAAAACTTCCAAGAAATTAAACCAAAAGATGTGGTTTTATACGGATTTGGTAGAATTGGTCGTTTATTAGCTCGTGAAATGATGTCTAAAATTGGAAAAGGACAACAATTACGTTTAAGAGCAATTGTTACAAGAGATAAAAATGACGCTGTTTTATTAGAAAAAAGAGCTTCATTATTACGTTATGATTCAGTTCATGGCGATTTCAATGGTTCGGTTATTGCTGACCCAGAAAACAATTCTTTATTGATTAACGGAACAACCGTTCACATCATTACAGCTAATTCTCCAGAAGAAATTGACTATACGGCTTACGGTATTGAAGATGCATTAGTTATCGACAACACTGGAGCTTTCACTACAGAAGAAGCATTAAAACGTCATTTAACTTCTAAAGGAGCTGAAAAAGTTTTATTAACAGCACCTGGAAAAGGAGTTCCAAATATCGTTTACGGTGTAAATCATGAAGATTACAACCCAGATGAAGTAAATATTTATTCTGCTGCTTCTTGTACAACGAACGCCATTACTCCCGTTCTAAAAGCGGTTGAAGATACTTTAGGGGTGGTTAAAGGACATTTAGAAACCATTCACGCTTATACAAATGACCAAAATTTAGTAGACAACATGCATAAAAAATACCGTAGAGGTCGTGCTGCTGCTTTAAACATGGTTATCACTGAAACGGGTGCTGGAAGTGCGGTTGCAAAAGCATTACCTGCATTAGCTGGAAAATTAACTTCAAACGCGATTCGTGTTCCTGTTCCAAACGGTTCATTAGTAGTATTGAATTTAGAAGTTGGAAAAAACACTTCTATTGAAGAAGTAAACAATATTATGAAAAAATACGCCTTAGAAGGTGATCTTGTAGAGCAAATTAAATACTCTTTAAACAACGAGTTAGTATCTTCAGATATCGTAGGAACTTCTGCTCCTGCCATTTTTGACAGTAACGCAACTATTGTTTCTGGAGACGGAAAAAATATTGTAATGTATGTATGGTACGATAACGAATATGGTTATAGCCACCAAGTTATTCGTTTAGCGAAATACATTGCTAAAGTAAGAAGATACAGCTACTATTAGTAGATAGCCCTCAAAACAAAAAGCTCATATTTTTCAATAGGAGCTTTTTTTATGAAATATAATCTAATTCATTACCCTTTCGCCGCCAAATAACGTTCTGCATCTAAAGCTGCCATACAACCCGTTCCTGCAGCTGTAATTGCCTGACGATATACATGGTCAGCAGCATCACCCGCTACAAAGACACCTGGAACATTTGTTTTTGAACTTCCTGGAACATTTACGATATAACCAGTTTCGTCTAGCGTAATGTAATCCGCAAAAATATCCGTGTTTGGTTTGTGACCAATAGCTACGAAAAATCCAGTTGCTGGAATTTCAACAACTTCTCCTGTAGTTCTATTTTTAGCTTTAACACCAGTAACCACTTGTCCGTCACCTAAAACTTCTTCCGTTTCCGTGTGCATTAAAATTTCGATGTTCTCTGTTTTTTGTACACGCTCTGCCATAATTTTAGATGCTCTAAATTTATCGCTACGAACCAACATTGTCACTTTTTTACATAATTTAGATAAGTAATGTGCTTCTTCACAAGCACTATCTCCTGCTCCAACTATTACCACTTCTTGATTTCTATAGAAAAATCCATCACAAACCGCACAAGCCGAAACACCACCACCTAATTTTAAATAATGTTGTTCCGATTCCAATCCTAAATATTTAGCTGATGCTCCAGTAGAAATAATTACCGTTTCTGCGTGGATTTCAATCGTATCATTAATCCAAACTTTATGAATAGCTCCAGAGAAATCCACTTTTGTAGCCCAACCATCACGAATATCGGAACCAAAACGTTTCGCCTGCTCTTGCAACTGCACCATCATTTCAGGTCCAGTTACACCTTCTGGGTATCCTGGAAAGTTTTCTACTTCATTTGTTGTAGTTAACTGACCACCTGGCTGTTGCCCTTGATATAAAACTGGATTCATATTTGCTCTAGCCGCATAAATTGCTGCAGTATAACCTGCTGGACCAGAACCTATAATTAAACATTTTACTTTTTCGATTGTATCTGACATAACTTTTAATCTTTTAAGAATAGCAAATGTAAGTTTTTAATTAAAATTATTTCTTAAAAATGAATTAGTTTTAACTATAAATGTATAGTTTTTTGAAATAAAAAAACCTTCCTGAAGTTTCAAGAAGGTTTTGTCGGGGTGGCAGGATTCGAACCTGCGGCCTCCTGCTCCCAAAGCAGGCGCGATAACCGGGCTACGCTACACCCCGAATTTGTGAGTGCAAATAT
>JACCDV010264254.1_pt1 | contig 18743 bp, 14 predicted proteins | sample 7446131 | NCBI WGS metagenome assembly JACCDV01 (sample SAMN15323448, study PRJNA562643) | freshwater metagenome | isolation source: river surface water | place: USA:Blue River Watershed | collected 2017-08-17 | reverse complement strand
GCAAATAATAGTGTGACCCCTTGATTAGAGGTTTAATTACTCTACAAAAAAATAATCAATGATATCATTCTATTATAATCATAAATCTAATATTATCTAAAATCGATATTAAACAACCTCCTTAGCTGTTTAAGACCTATCCTCATCAGAATTCAACCGCAAAACAGAATACTGTTTGGCTTCTAACAGGAAAGTCTATCATCATCAGATTCAGAAAATAACTATTCTTTCAATAACTAACCTTGAGACTCCACCTTATTTACCTTGATATATTACTCAATTAGTATTTTGCTCTTATAAATGAATAAATTTCAAAAGTATTTGATCGGCACTCTCTTCGACGAGGAAGAGCAGGATAAGAAAACCAATCTCAGCAATATGAAAGCCAAAGATCCCAACGGTAACACAAGATGGAAAGGAGCATTCACAGGAGGATTCGAAGCAGGATTCAAAAATACATGTGGCAGCAAGTAGGGTTGGACTCCCTCTACTTTTGTCTCCTCCGTCTATAAAAAGGCAGAAGCGACATAAAGGACCATCTTTGACTATATGGACAAAGAAGATTTAGGGCGATAAGCCATTAGTCAAAACATCGTGTTGAATAATCAGTTTGAGACATCAAAAAACGATGCTTTGAACATCACATTGCAGTAATCAATAGGGTAAAAGATACTGCATAAGCTAAAGAAGCTATAAGCACATAGAAGTGCCCCTTAAAACCAATAGTAGCTATAGTAACTGTTTAAGATATATGCATAAGAGGATAAGGTAAAACCATCCTACCAACTCAAGGACTTGATTCAGCCTCTAACTGTTGGAGCAATGTCTGCTGAAATCATAGAAGATGACTTTATCGATGCATACTAAGATTTTTATAGAAAAGTTATTCGTGAACATACCAAGGAATAAAGCGAATAGTAGATCAAAAAGCGAAGAGAGGAAAACAAAATATACTTTGATTTCACTCGTCCCCTTTAAGAAGAGCCATAATGTACATTCACTCCTATTAAGATTTAAGATAAATTCAATAAATCGAAAATTCATAAAAGCCACGAAAAAGGAAGAAAAATCTAATAAATCAATAAAGTTTAAGTAGTATTTATACTTCAGCAATCGCATTCAAACAGTTTTCAAAGATTGAGTAACCTGAGAAGGCTCCTGAAGATTATGATCCTTATTGGAAAGTTAGAGATCTACAAGTAATCGGAAAGCCGAAAGAAAAGCAATAGCATAAAGGAAGACCGCTTGGGGCCTAGCAAAGAGGGTAGATGTTGGGAGAGGTAAAACTTTCCAGTAAGTTCGTAACAAGCCAAAATAGCTTAGCTAATAAATTCATCTCTAAGGAAAAGAAGACTTTATAACACTTCAAATACTTTGAAGACGAGAAGAAGAACAAACGATTTCATTAATACATGTAAGAGATGGAAGGCAAAAAGATTTCTTCACAGTTGTAATATCAAACCTATGAATAAGCTGAGAAGGAAAGAGTCGAGTTCGAGGCAGTTTATAAGTCTCGAAAGCATGAGTTTTCATAGAAGAAAGAGTAAAAGAAGGTAGAGCCGAAATCGCAATAATTCCAAATAAGTAGAAAGGTAGAGAGTTGGAGGCCATAAAAGCTTCTTTGCAAGAGGTTTAACGTGTTAACCCCATATATAGCAAAGAAAGAAGTAGGGACAAAATAATATTACTACAGTTGATTAATCGCATTAATTATTTAGTTAATGATCAAAGCCTCACATAAAACTTGAATTTATGCATGATACCTGCGACGATGGTCCATAACACCACGAAGAAGAACGCAAATGCTACCGCACCTACAGGTTCATTTGATATCCAGCTTGCGAATACATGGTTGTAGAATTGTGACCATAGATTTAATCCGTCAATGTGAATGTACAAAATAAAGAAGATACCAAGTAAATCCATTAGTACGAAAATGGCAAGTGGATTGAGGCCAAGCCATAAGAAGGGAGCAGTTACAATCTATATTATCCTCTTTGACCCTGGCTTTAAGGCTGGGAGAATATCCACTAGGAAGTAGAAGAAAGTTAGGCCAGCCCCAGTTACTGCTCCCATCACTAAGATAAAGCTAGGGGTATATAATTTCTTATTAAAGGGAGTGGCTAAGTACATTGGGTAAGTGATTGCTCCAAGAAGGATAGCAATAGATAGCCATACAGTGACTAGTTTTTTTGGATTTTATTTGTACTTTGACATGATGATTGAGTATTAGTATCCCATGTAAGTGGTGATGATAGCTCCAATGGTCGAAAAGATTCCTTAAGGATCTGTATAGACACGTTTAAGCATGTGATTCTTAGTGAGTACTTTTCTATCAATATACCCGACAATATTGCAAGGGTCAGTTAGGTTATTATCTCGGCTGCATCCTTCAATATCTCCCCCATTAAAAGATATCATGAGGGAGAGATAGACAACAAATACACCAAACATGATGATTCCCCCGAACTTTCTCTTTGCATCCTAGCCATAGCTGGTCACTCGATGATACAGAACAATAGCTCCATAACAGATACTTAGCCGTTGCAGAATCCCAGGTACTCTTACTATTTAAGACCATGTATACCAGTGTCGAAATTAAATTTTCTCGCAATCAGATTGAGCATGAATCCAATCAAAAACAGGCCAGCAATTCGAATGAGGTTCTTCGGGTTCACTGGTCTCTTGCGGCTAATTGCGAGAGGGACAGCCATGCCCATAATGAATAAGAAGGCTGGGAAGATAAAATCTGCAGGTGTAAGCCCATGCCAGGCAGGATGGTCAAGCCACCAAGGGGGATTATCAACGGGGCCCATATTATCAACCAGGATCATTCCCACCATGGTTAGTCCTCGATAGATATCGATCGAATTTATGCGGATTTTAGCTTTAGGCTGCTCGACTGGAGGCGCGTTATTTATGTCTTCCGCAGATTAAACAAGAGTATTCCTTTAGGTTAATAGTGTGTCTGTGATTTGGCTTTATCTATTGAGCTCCTCTGCCATTTATATATAATCTTGATAAAATTTCTTCAATTATTACTATAGTCTCAATAAATTACAAACTATTCGTTTGAGCAATAAGTATCCTTTATGACTTCGTGATAATTATATAAAATCATTAATAGTCGTCTTCTTGCTGATGGTTGGACTGCATGAGTTAGTCTACATGTTTGCACTATTTCTTTACTGACGCAAGCAGCAACCTTGTTGATTATTTTAACTTCCGATAAGCGTCTTCTGATTATGCGGCCAGTCGGGTTATTGACTATAAAGCTTTCTTTTTTCTTTGCAGACGAGAACGAATAATCTTATTTACTAATATTCTTACCTATACTCTTTGCGATAAGATAGTGATATCCTAATCAATGGAAGCCTTTTCATTGTCGAACAGCTATAGTTTTTATTATACATCTTTGAGTCTAGATTTAGAGTTGTTAAGGATCTAGTTTATTTGCTTCTATTCTTACGCGATCGACATTCAAATTTAAATAAACAATTATTGTTATTAATATCATCTTTATATGAATATGCTGTTATTGGTTGTAAATCAGGCCATATAGTTTTTAAGCAAGTCGTCATCATCTTCATCGTCTTTTTTCTTCTATGCCCGCTTATTGTATTCCTCAGAACCATCCTAAGAGGCATCTCTTTATCTTTATCTTTTGCGCTTCTTCTCCTTCTTATCGTGCTTATGTTTCTTTCGAACCTCAGGCTCAGGCTATTATTAGGATTAGGAGTAATCTACTTAAGGCTACGATTGATCATCATCCTCAGCTGGTAAAGAAGGGGCAGGAGATTACGATTCCTCTTTTGGCTTTTATCTACGAGCCCTTTGGGCGGGTGGCCTTGTCGATGTATTTCTTTTCTTTGATTTCTTCACCTCCTAAAACTCCTTTTCCTTTTATTTGAGCTAGTTCCAAACATTGTCCATCTCAAGCTGCCTCTTTCTGGCAAGCTCGAGAGCCCTTTGCCTTTTCCTTTCCCTCTACTTTCTTTACTTTTATTATTCATCCTATGATTCCTCTCCATCTTAAAGCAGCATCTGCAGCTATCTTTCCTTCTGGAGAGCTTAGAGTTTTTATTGGTTTTTCTTGGCGATTTCTTGCTATTCAGCTTCCTTTACCAGCATATTTTTAGAAATAGAATCAAATGAGTCGCAATAGGACTTAATATAAAACCTTCTCTCCTCAGCTCCTCCCTTTATCTTCCCGTAAATCGTCCTTAACCTTTCTTTGAGTTCTGGGACTTAAATCCCCTTCATATAATCAGAAACTGATATTTTGGAGTATCCTAGTTGAATTAAATCCAAGATCTTCAGGTTCTTTATATGCTTTGTCATTATCTTTAAGTCTTTAATAGGTTTCTCGTGATAATTTAAGCACTTCCTTTAGATAACATAGGCTATCTGTGCACGGTGCTTCAAATTAGAAGGATCACGTAGGATGTTCTTCTTTACATAGTTTTAGCTACGCACAAAATCATTTTCGAAAAGATAGTTTAAAGAGATGAGCTCATCTGCACGGTTATTGACTCCGACCTTTTCCTTGAATAATGCAAGAACTGCGTTGGATGACTCATAATCATCATAGTTAGATAAGAACAAACCCATGTTGTAGAGGATGGAAGGTAATTAATCGGAAGAGAACTGCTTGAGGTTGTTGAAGAATTATATTCCTTGCGATTTGGTAAACTTTTTATCCACCAACAGAATAATTGCCAGCAACATATATCCAAAAGTAGCGTGATGGTCTTCACTGCAGTACTTATAGCAGAACTCACGATTGGGCCTTAGGAACTCCTTCAAAGCTGGCAGCTACACCCCTTTCCTCATTATGTTCTCGTAGTTGATGCACAGCTCGAATAATTGGACATAGAGATCCTTCATCTTGCCTAACTGCTTGAGGGTCTACCTAGCTCCGTGGCTACTTCCTGAAAGATGCTACAAGTATGCCTTAGCCAATAATAGTTTCTAGGGGCGCAGGATTCTGTATTTATTCTACTGGCACTGCCTTTAGCCTTCCTCAAATATTTCCTTCATCCTTTGCAAATTTCCTAGCTGAAATTAGACATAGGCAAGTCTAATTTGCGTATCTAGATGATATTTGTTGAGCTCTAAGATCTATTCGTAAATGTATTTAGCACTGTGCCATTTGCTTTGTCGCTATAAGCTTATACCATAGTTGAAGCGAGCAATTATCTTCAAACTACCCTTCCGAAGCTATTCTTCTTAGCCTTCACAGATTATAGATTCGATCGATTGAATGCAATTGTTGAGTCGCTTTTCACTCAACTATGGCTCTCCATTTTCCAAGAGCAGCACAGCAATGTTGTTTTACAGTTCAGGCTTCACATATCCTTGGCTGGCCAGCTGTATCTTTTATGCTTCCTCAAGCTGTCTTAAGGCCTTTGCTTTACATGCTTCAACAAGAATACTCGCGAATTCAATCTTTGACTCAAAGTCCCTTCTGTTGAATTTCAAGGCCTCGTTGTAATAGTGCTCAGCCCCTTTATCCTCCTTGTTCTTAGGTGGAATCTTTGATTTCAAATAGCCCATAAGGCGATATGAATCGGAAATAATTCTTGAATCTTTGCCTTCGAAAGATTTGAAGAGTTCCTCAAGCAATCTTACGGACTCGAGATAGTTTTGAGATGATGGATTGAGGTAAGACTGGGCAAGAGATATTTAATTATAAGGCAAGCCTTTTCCTGAAGCCAAGGTATAGTATTTTATGGCCTCAGTGAAATTCGAGTTTATATGATGGATCTGTCCAATTATATTGTTATATCTTGCCTTCAGCTACTCATAGTCATTTCTGCAATTTTCTTCCACCTTATGAAACTTGGGATACTTTTCCAAGGAGATGAGTCCCCTTTGACAGATATGTTAAGCCTTTTGCAGTTAGTTTTTAAACAAGTAATGCTCGGCTAGATGGAGTAAAGTTAGTGGGTGTTCTTTGTTGATGTAATAGGCGGAAGTTAATGCTTTAAAATATCCTTAGAGATTCTCAGCCTTGTCCTCGACTGCAGCTATTCCCAAATATGCTTCTACACAGCTTGAATCCAGCTTGAGGATGCGCTGGAAGCAAGCTCTTGCCATTTCGTACTTGCCCAGGTAGAAGAAGGAGTAGGCCATTCCTAATCTGGCCTTGGTGGGCAGGCTTTTATTTATCTATAAGCACTTCTTATATAGCTCTAATGATTTCGAATAGTTCTTCTTTATGAAGTTGATCTGGGCAAGCATCAACGTAGTAGTACCCAGCAGATGTTTGCCTTCTCCTGTCTTAGAAATCTACTCATAAGTACGACTCACAAAGTTCAAAGCCTTTGTTATCTCTCCTCCATAGTAATGTAGAAAAGCTCTGTTTAGTATGATTGATTTGTCAACAGTCATGCGTACCTTTTCACTGGAGTTCAAGAATTTCTTTGCTTCATTTATGAGTTTCTATGACTAATCTTTGGAGGCTAAATAGGGATGAAAGATACACTATCTGCTGGCCTTGGCGAGGACAAGTCCAGTGAGATTATTATAGATAGTGATTTTGGAGCCCTGGTGGATATAATCATTGTAGGTCGACTTGGAGAGCTCGTGCCTGTCCAGGAACGATAGCACTTGGTAGGATTGCTCTGCGTTTGTTTTGAAGAGCGTAATCTAAAACAAATAGTCATTACACTTAGCTCAATCCACTGCTACAGGCTGAAGTTCCTAGAAGAGCAGTGAGCTTGAAGCTCCAGCAGTTCGTTCTGGGATAGCTAGGTAGGCTTCCTTGAAAGTATGCTTTCAAATTTCTCACTAATCATTCAAATCAATTATTATTAAACTCAAATCCATGTAAGGGACTATGAGTAGATCTATCTATCCTATTGTATTTTATAGGGCAAATACTAGAATAACCTTGAAGGTTTGATCAGAGTGGTCCTGGGGAGATGGATGCGATTCCTGCTGGGGGTTGACCATAGTCCTGCATCTTTTCAAATAGGTCCATAAGAACCTTTTTGTTCTAAGGGTCCTCATCTAGGACTTTGATGATTTCTCTAATGGTTTCGTACTGCTTGTGGAATCTCTAAAGCTCACTGGCTGATATTTTCCCCTCTTCTTTCTTGAAGAAGTCCTCATAGTTTTTCTTTGACTCCTGAAGTGGCTCGTAGAGTAGGTCCTTCTTCATGAAGATTTAAAGGAGCTTACTGGCCATTTCTTACATATTGCCAGACTATGAGTTGTCGCCAAACATGTTCTTCAGCTCCTCTCCTTCTTTCTATATTATTCATTCAGTACGCCCTCTAAGCCAAGATTTTCTCCCAGGTTTTTAAGCAATCCTCCGAGGGCATCGGCAAACCCATCCATATTCTCTTATGCGCCAAGGTTACTGTTTTTCATTTAATTCATAAATTTCTAATACTCTGCCTGCAGTTTGGCAGCCAATTCGGGATCATCCTCTTCATTGAGATTCTTATCTTAGTCAGTGAGGTTGAGAGGTGTTTCGTTTTCGAACTCTAGAAAGGCCTACTGTTCTTCCTTCTCAGCCTTCCCTTTTTATTTTTACTCCATCAACTTTATCTATTATATATTCCACCTCACCAATTACGTCAAATCTTCACAATCCATAATACCACAAGGAATATTCTGTGAATGAGCCAAGTTTTATATTATATATTGATATGAACTAATTTTTTAGCGCCATTGAGGTCCACCTGGACGATCGATGCCTTATCGACACAGCTCCAAAATCTAACACCGTCGCTTCCTTGGGAGTCGATAACATGATCTTTCGCTTGAATGTTGAGGATCATACTGAAGATCGTTCCTATCTAGACCATTAGAATACATACGATACTATGGCTCTCGCCCCTGACGCCACCCACTGCCTTCTTGGTATCTATCTTCTCAATTAGGAGGCAAAAATAATACTCTTCTTAAGTACAGCTTTGCTGATAGCTCGACAGAGACATTGCTGCAAACAGTTGGCAATATAACCGCTATAAAATATGCGCCTGAGGGAGATTACATTGCAGTGGGTTCATAAGAAGGCAAAAGCATGATTTTGGATGTGAATAGTGGAAGCAAATAAAAATGCAGGCCAGGGCACTCGGGGTCAATCTGCAGTATAACCTTAAGCAAGTCTGGAAGGTTGCTTGCCTCAATTGGGCAGGATCAAACTATCCTTATCTACAATATTCGTTTAGGCTAGCAGCCACAGTAAGTTGCACGGTACTCGATTACTAGCATGGAGAGTTGTGTAGAGCTAGCCAGTAGCTTCCATCTCAATGAAACCATTCTCTTTGTTCCTGGGTCCACACAGCTTCAAAGACTATAATGCATCTAAAACCGTTGGGCATACTCCAAAAGCAGCTCCATTGCTCACAAGACCGACATCATCATGGTTCTATCCGTCAAGGCTAATACTCTTGTAACGAGCACTCATCAATAAGTGTGCATATGGAACTCCAAGCAATAATAAAAATTATTCTAAATCTAATAGTTTTCGCTCACCAGAGGAGTGTAGATATGCGGCAGATTCTATGGCTCAAGAAACGATGGTAAGATATACGAATATAAGCGATAGATAAGAGAGGAATAGCCGATGGATATTGAGCCTTAAAGTGCGAATGACAAGATATAGTTTGAGCAGTAGGAGTAGTAGGGTTCAAAAGAAGAATAGATCGTGTAGTAGTAATAAGCCAAAGAAGTGGTTGAATACCAGCAGCATAAGAAATCCAAGGCAGATAAAATGATCACCTGCTTCCCTCAGGATCAAATATCAACTGCAACTTCCCTTTTCGATTAGAAACAATTCGCCTTCGTCAATCTTTATGGATATATTATTCTCAAAATTGAAGGAGAGCATAAAATTATTGAGGCAGAGCTGTAAGGGAAAAGGCCACAGAAGCTCATAATTGCTAAAAATAAGGATTATACCTATTTCTCAATCAATGAGCTTGGAGTTGTCTATGCCAATTAAAAGGAGTTCGGCTTTAAACCATCATCTCAGACATCATTTGAGGAGTGGGAAGTGCAATGGGACAAGATCGAAGCAGTAGCAATAGGTTCAGGATGGATTGCCATTGCGAGTGACTCATAGATAAAGATGGTTGATATGGCTTGCCACTAAATTCGCTCAATGGCTTTTGATAGGCAAATAGTTGCTTTGAGGGCTTTTGAGAATATGCTAGTGGTTGTATATCATGAAGGAGTTCCTTTTTGGGGTGCTCAGCAACTAGCCATGCAATTATTTTTAATCAATAGCCAAGCCAAGGAAGTAATAGCAGTAGCCAGTACTCACGTGCCCCTAAAGCGAGAATCACTCTTACGCTGGTTTGATTTTTCAAGAGAGGGGATGGTGTTTTCACAAGATGACTTGGGAAATATACGAGCATTCAGTCTATAGACAAGCTAGTGGAGTGCTCTTTCAGTAGACGAAGTTGATGAGATGCGTAAGATCTGGATGATTGGAATAAAGGATCATAAACTATTGTACTGGAAGACCACAGATACAGATCCCGAGCCAACAGTCGCCCCTAGATTCACCATCAAGCACAGCTAATTCTCCATACTCACAGTGGGCTACTATCCCGAAGGCACCCAGTAGACTTACTAGAAACTGCTTTGGAAAAGATATGTCTTGGATCATGAAAAAGCTAGGTCAAGACTTTGGGGCTCCATCCTCAAAGAGGAGAAGAATTTGTTTTATGAGATAAGAAAGTCAATTTTGAAAGAAGATTAAATAGCAAGAAAGCATATAGAGCTTGACCAACAATACTTTTCGTTGATTGAAAAATATCTCAAGGCAAAGGAAACCATGAAAGCAATGCTAATGAGTCAGAATTGCATCAGGTCTCTTGACTCCATCTAGAGACTGGTGGAACTTTTCGATTATTAAAATCAACGCAGTCTTGCTATTCAGCTATAAGAACATGCAGAGGAGCGTAGAAAACAGACTGAGTATGAGCAAATTCAAATCTTCCAGTTCATGAAACTCCGCTCATAGGCCGAAAGGACCATCAAACCCCGCTCTGAAGATCCAATGAGGCGTACGGCGCCTAAGAAGGTGGCAGAGTCCATTCCTTCATTTTCCCAAAGCGTACTCTATATCCTATATAGTTCATGTCGCAGGAATCGACCGAGAACTCAATTGATAAAATGAATAATTCAAAGATATCTCAACAACACTCACAAAACTCTGAGAACATGATGTAAGCTTAAAATCCTTTCCTTAAGAGAAAATCAAACCATGAATCCGTGGAAGCCAAGAAGAAGGAAATTTCCGATCAAATTGAGAAATTTGGGATTAAGCAAAAGGTTGAGAGGAAGAATATCAGCAACAAAAGCATAAGCAAATGATTGATATTGTCATAGATATTTCTGTAAGTTGATCATTTTGGAAGGCCCCTAATTATCTCCTAAAACACTCCTATTGCTGTCTAGGCACTCTTTCGAGAAAGGCAAAGTGGGCCCAACACTCTAATCAAATGTCCCTTGTGTCCTCCCTTGCCAAATAGCACACCAGCCTATCTTCCTTTCTCAAAAATATGGCTCAGAGTCTAAATGCTTGGCTCTTTTGACTCTTGGTCCTTAATGATCTCAACCCCAATCATCATTCCTTTCCCTCTCACATCCCCTAAATGTTTTGACTGCGTTTACTATTTCACCCTTTTAAACTATTTGAGTAAGAATGACCCTATTTCTTCTGACTTTTCATTATACTTTTCTTACTGCATCACATTAAGCACTTCTGAGGCTATTCTGCATTATAAAGGCCCTGCAGAGAATGAAGGGAAATAATCATGGTGTAGTGAATCAGCAATCTACCTTCGAGTCACCACAGCAGAGAGAGGCTGTCCGTTGGCAATAGCTTTAGCCATCACAACAATATCAGGCTGAATTCCCTGCCATTTGAACCCCCATCCTTACTTTCCTATCCTGTTGAACCCTGTCTGAACCTAGTCTGATATGTATAAACCCCCATGCTTTTTTAGAATAGCATAAAGTCTTTGAATGTATTCCTTTGGCAATGGAACTATGCCTCCTGCTCCCATCACTGGCTCAATCCAAAGTCCAGCAACTCTGCCGTTCGATCCAGAATCAAATTGTTCTTCTGCATCCCTAATCATGGAGTCGAAATCCCTATGTGAGCTTCTGTAAAGATTGGGCCAAGCCAAGCGTTCTAAATGAAGGTTCTTGTTGAGGGAGGTGTTCCAAGTCAAGAGATTGGTAAGGCTATATGAGTGTCCTGCAGTCCCGTGGTATCCGTTCCTCAATGAAAGCACTAGATGGCTTTTAGTATAGGATTTGGCTAGTAGAACTGCAAAATCATTAGCCTAGCTCCCACTGTGAAAGAAGAAGGTTGTGTCCAGATTGTGGCCAAGCTACTTGCATAGCTTCTCAGCGTATTCCCCTTGGTAAGGATGCACATAGCTGGAGGAAAGGTTGAGCAGCCTGTTTGACTCTTCTTGATAAATGCGTGTAAGGCGGGGGTGAGAATGTCCAATGTTGACACATGATATTCCTCCAATCAAATCAATATATTTCTTGCCATGTTGGTCAAACAAAAACTCCTGGTAGCCCTACACTGGGAAAAAGAGTTCCTTGTAGTAATGAGTGTATAAAGGAAAAAGGTGTTGCCTTTCTTGGATCAACTCATTGTAGGTTTTGCCCTTGTAAGCTTGAGGCCTGCTGGTGGAGAAGCAGTTGGCCAAAGCTTTGGAGATTTGGCGTGTGGTGTGGAGCAACATGATGCTTAGTACAGTTTGGATTGTTGAGTAAATAATGATGAATTAAATAGCTTTAAATCAAATTAAATCACAATAATTTTTTTAAATTACCTATTATTACCATCATAAATAAAGGCATAATACTTATGCAAAAGATAATTTCAACAATAAATATTTTTGCTAAAACGAGCAAGTAAAGCTTATCCTTGCTTAAAGATACCATCAATAATATTGTAAGTTAAATTTTTATTACAATCCAAAAATGAATATTTGTGAAGGTTATGCACAACAATGATTTCAATCGGAATTGCGGCGTGATTGACGTGAGGAGGTTTGCTGCGGACTGTCCGAAAGAGACACAGCCAAATCTAAGACTTTGTTTAAGATCTATCGGGTCCAAGGAAGCCTTTTGATTTTGTTTACAGCTTAGGCCTCCCCTTTCTTCAAAGCCTATTCTATCATACTAGCTAAATATCCTATCTTTTTTTCATTGTCCTCTTAAACAAGACCTTTAAAATCATCTAAGTCCCTCATCATGTACGCAAGAATATTTTATAGTCTTAAGAAAATTGATTACAGCTGAAAATCCTTTTGAGGAAGTTTCCATTCATTGTCTTCTAAGTTGAATGTTTTCTTTGTCGAGTATATTGTACTTAAAGGGAATAGAGAAGTTGGCGCCATTTGCTCCTTGGAAGTATTGCTTCATGCAGTTGTCGAGATCCCTGCTGTGCGCACGACCCTTGCGAGTGAGATCAGCTATGAATTTAAAGGCCTTCCTCATGCAATACTTGGTCATTTATTCCTTGGTCTTCCTGAGCTTCTTAAATTTGCTTGCCAGAATCTTGAAGACCTCGCGCATGGTGGGGTTGTCTTCGCAGAAATGACGGCCCTAAAGATCAAGCAGGTCTTCCTTTAGCTGGGAGTGCTCGATGAGGAACTTGATCATGGCCCTAAAGTGAATGAGTCATTACTGGACTTGGGAGTCTCCCTCCTGCTCGACCCTCAGGAGGAAGTAAGGAGGTTGAGATTCCTACTTGATGGTGGCGAATTTGGTCGAGGGAACCTCGCAATGATTAGAATTATTAGGTGATGCTGCCTCCTAAGACTCCTCGCCAATTTAGTCGAAACCTTCACTGTAGCTGCCGCCTTTCAGAATGGCCTCCTCTTACACCACTCTCCCCTCTCCGCACTCAACCTTCTCAAAAGATTAAACTGGGTTTTATTCGAGGTTGAAGTCGACGAGATCTTCGAATCCGAGGGAGTGTTTTCTAAAGGGGTTTTGGAAGGGACTGAGGTATGGACTGTGGTCCTCTTGGGATTGTAGGATGGGGGAAAGAAAGAAGTTTTAGGAGGCAGCCTGGTTTTTATTCATAATAATTACAAAGTCACAAAAATATGATTTAGTTTGCGAATAATATTTATATATATTCATCAATACCCAATGTCTTCCACCATCTCTCTCCGCAAGGCAGGAATGAGCAAGCAGTTCTTAATCAGCTTGTTTGTTATTATCCCTCCCTCGATCTGCTCTCGGTATAACGCTTGAAGCCTTTAGATAGCATAGAGCTCACTCTAACTTATCTATCCTCTATATCTAATCCAGATATTTTTATCTTGGCTCACCAAACTTTCAACTAAATTAGAAATGCATTAAGAAGTCTTAAGGGATGGGCTTACATTTAATTTATTGTAGATCTAATTAACTTTGGACATTATGGAGAAGGAAAGACTTTGAGCTGACTTCACCTATCTTTACTGCCGCTTTCGCTCAAGCATTCTTTCTTCATCTGCAGGATCAAGCTCCATAATATAGACCTAGGGTGGTGACATTTTAGAGCTGTTGTGGGGTTATTCATGATTGAAATGTCCTTATGTCATTAAATCAGAAATGCTTTGATTTTCGTCCTAGGTTTTGCTGAGCGACATATCGCAACTGCTGACCTCGTTGTCCATGAACTAAAGGACCAAGTGCTATAGGAAATCAAAGAAGTATATATAGTTTTTCTTCTTTTATTCTTACCAAAACATTCTCTTCGTTAGAGCTTGGTAGATGTATTAAAGCGGCTTTGGCTTACTTCGAGAGCAGGAAAGTCCTCCTCCATAAAGTGTACTGAGGAAGAGCCTTACTTATTAGTCGCTTACTAACTTTTCATAAGGATTATTTTTAAGCTTCATCATTCCATTCCCACCCTGTCTTTCAAGTATTTTTTATTGAGTAACTTGCTCAAGAATTCCTCTGAGTACTAGGAAATAAAAGAATGAATCAGTGGGCCAGTTTTCAGATAGAAAATTGTAAAATATTTTAATGCCTGGTTCCTTTTGGATGAAGTGATTTAAAGAGTCAATTAAGTTCACTAGCATCTGCTCTATTTTCAATTTGTCTCTGAGTGAGTATATCATATTCTTGTAAAACCACTATGCAAAGCTAATTTTTCTAACCTGGGCAGATTTCTTTTTATGCTCAGCCCAAAATTTGTCATAAGAGCTTTATATTAGCTCGCATAAGGTTAGGATTGGCATTCGCTTGGGGTATACATATACCTCGATAGAGCTATGCAGCTCCTAAAACTTCTTTAGATCCCCAATCTTCACTGCCCTTGCCAGCAATTTCTTGCCTCCATTCAAAGGATTAAAGGGCTACTTCTTTTTAAGCTCACCTTTATTCATTTGCTTCTAAGTGTTATCAGCATTTGGAGGATGATTGAGCTTTATTTGCGCAACATACTGATTGTCCTTTTGCTAGAATTTGATATTGGACTGGGCAATGAGTTCAACGCACATTTTCTTTTGTGCTTGTGACAAATTCGACATATTGATTTCAATGTTCTTCATTCGTTAAATAGTAATAACTTATAATAATGGATCAAATTGATAAATGTATCAGCTTTGCTTTTGCTTTTTTGGGAGCGCATCAAAGGTTTTTCTAATCTCAATGAATTTCTTGGACACGAAATTAACCCAAATGTAATTGAATAACCAGGAAGGAACTACTTGGTATATATAGCTCTGTATTTTATGAGAGAGGCCTCCGTTTGTTTGAATCTCATGTCCTAAGTCTCTCAAAGCGCCACTTACGCATGTTTTGGGCGATACACTAAAGAGATCATCTTTAAAATAAGACATAGCAGTGGTCACCTCAGAGGGCTTTAACACAAGCCAATCAATGTTAGGGTTTTCTTTCGATAAATTATTAGTCAAATGTCCAACATAAGCTTTAGAAGCTGAATAGACATTATGCATAGGTAAAGGCAGCTCACCTAAATATACCAATTAATTACCTGCGACTGACCCAACGTTTATTATTGCACATTTTTTACCTGTTTCCTTGGTTCTTTTTTAGAAGATAGGTATGAACTTGTAATTGAGTGAGGCAAGGGCAAAGCAGTTGATGTTGATGAGATCAATGATTTTGTTAAGCTTGATATCAGTGTATGGTTCTAAGACATCAATACCTGCATTATTGACGATGATGGATATGTTATCATATTTCTTCAACTCAGGTAGGACCTATTGCACCCTCTACTTCTTTCCTTACTTGATAAGGTCTGCTACTATGTATTCCACTTTGCAATCTGGATATTTAGCTGTTATCTCACTTTGCACTTCCTTTAGCTTCTCCTCCCTTCGCGACAGCAGAATTATATTGAAGCCCTCCCCAGCGAATTGTAAGGCAAACTATTTACCAATCCCTATATTCTTTCATATATTACCCTCGGAAGAACCTGTCACTAATACCCAGCTTTTCTCCCCATAAATTTGCTTGAAATTCTTCTTCCTTCGAAAGATTATCCTGCAGAATCCTCTAATGAAGATAAAGAGCTGATAGAGTATGCGTATAGCTCCCAATGCAGCTATGACATAGTAGAAGGTGGGGAGCACTTCTAGTAAATAATGGTGGATGAACAACATTTAAATAAATAATAGATCAATAGTACTTTGAATTTGGTTTAGTTGAATACATAAAAGCAATATTTCTCATTATTATATTTTCTATATTTAATCGAATTATGTCAGTTAAGATGGATAGAAACGAGTAGCTAGTCAAAGCCATCATCAAAAATACACAAAATTATGTGTATAGTGAACTCAACAAATATGCTGCTTATCTTAGGGAAGCACACAATCAAATACAAAACACCATCAATATGCACTTCTTACATATTGCCAAGCAGCAGTAAGCCGACAAACTTACTATCTCGCAACTGCAATACGAAATTATAGAGCTCAAGCAAAACAATTCTTTCCTTACAAATCAGCATATTCTTCAATCTGCTCAATAACAATAGACTCTGAAAACTAATGAGAGAATTCTTAAAGAAAACGCATAAAAAGAATAGAGAGTGCGAAGTCTTGCTCAATAAGTTGAGAATATCAAAGATAAATTGAAAAACTTTCAAGATAGTAGTCAAGCAATCGATCTTAATGTAGAGAGATACTCGAGATAAATTGTGGATTTCGATTAGGGCGAAGAATATCCTTTCCATCTTAATCGAATATAAGGATTATAAACCATTAATGAGGTCAGTGAGCATGATTTATCCTTAACCATGTCTGTGCAGTCCTTACAATCGGAGCTTATTGAAGAAAACCCAAAAGCGTCGAGCGCAAAGGATAAAAACTTCAGTCAATAAGGTTTGGGGATAGAGAACTATCAAATATAGAATTATCAGGATGCATTGAACTTCTTAAAAAGCTACAATAAAGGTAATACAAAAGTCAAAAAAGACGTAGAAATGCCCATCACACTCCAGGCAAAGGATTGCAATAAGGCTGTGGGCCAGAAAAGCAATTAGACTATAAATAGAATAAAGAGGATGAGAAAGATATAGGACAAAAATAATTAAACTAACAATGAAAGTCAATAAAATACTAGTAGATCAGTCAACTCTATCAACAGCACTGACCATATCCCAATTACCCAATCCAAACTGGAATATATTGATTCTCCATAATAAGATAAAGCAAAGTCTTCAGTTAGCATCAATTCAAATAAATTCTAATCTCGCGTTAAGCAACATATTCTTAGTCTTTAAGATCCCATCAGGAATGTGATAGAGTTACTTCAACACATTAATGCTGCAAATGTGCATGCAATAAAAAGAGAAAGACTGAAAGATCAATTTCATAAAATTATGTATGTCGGCGGCCTTTCATTCTTGGGGCATTGCAATTAGTTTAATTAACCATGTGGCTTTGGAAAATTACTTTTGAATAAAGATATAGTCTATCAAGGATAATGGAGGAATGGAAAATTTCACGGATGGGGGAAACTTTTGTTATTCCCTTTTAAAAAATATGTATAGAAGTCAGTTATTGAGGTTGATGGCCATTTCAAATGTGGAATGGTTGAGGGAAGCGTTATCTGCACATTCAATAATGGTTAGCGATTCATGGGCCTTATAAGAAATCAAAGTATTGAAAAGTAAGGGACTTTCGTAGGGTAAAAGGGCATAATGACGGGGTATTGGTAAAATAATAGACTCATTTATTTGATATGATTATATATTCATTTATTTATATTCTTCCCAAATAAGATTTAGTTTATTGCTAAAAATAATTCTTCTATGCTCAAACTCTCAGACTTTTAAACCATCAAGGACTTAGGCTCAGGTTCTTTTGGCTCAGTGAAGCTAGTGAGGAGGAAGGAAGACAGCCAAACCTTTGCCATGAAGACAGTTTCACTTGGAAGGCTTAACCAAAAAGAGAAAGACAATGCTTTGAACTAGGTTCGACTATTGGCGTCCATACAAATCCCTAATGTCATCGCTTATAAAGCTTCCTTCTACGATCAAGAGAGCAATTCCCTTTGTATTGTGATGGAGTACGCTGATGGTGGGGATCTTCAAGTACTGATGATGAAACTTAGGGACGTGCTCAATAGCTGAGGGGAGAGGAAAGGCATGTGGGCTTCTAGTAAAAATATGTCTGGAAGGTTGCTTATGAGATCCTCCAAGGGTTGAAGATGCTTCATTCTCATAAGATCATCCATAGGGATATTAAGAGTGCCAACATCTTCTTCGTTAATGGCATTGCCAAGCTTGGGGATTTGAATGTCTCTAAAGTTGCATAGCAAGGGTTATGCGAGACCCAGACGGGAACTCCATATTACACAAGTCCATAGATTTGGAAAGGAAAAAAATACGGCAATAAATGTGATGTTTGGTCATTAGGAGTCCTTCTATACGAAATGTGCTGCCTTAAAATGCCTTTCAATGGGCGTGATTTTCCTTCCCTCTTTAGGAAAGTTATTGATGGAGTCTATGAGTAGATCCCAGATTTTTACTCTGACGAACTGAAAAATTTGATCAGAATGTGCTTAGTTGTTGAGTAGTAGATGAGGCCTTCAGCAAGTTAACTTCTTCAGACAGCTATCCTTTCGGGGATGGAGATGAGCTTAACTTCTTTTAATGCCGAAGAGGGTGAGGTAAAGTTAATTGACCCAATAAAATGTCCTCGAGTACTCAGGTTCTTAGCTGTCAAACTACCCAAATCTCGCTTTTAGGAAGAAAGGAAAGTGACATTTAAAAAATAAGGAGAGGATAACTCTTTCAAAATTAAAAGCATTCGCAAAATTCGTTCATAGAAAAACATACAGCTTGAAGAGCATGAAGAATCAATAGGAAAGAAAATCTAAAAGTGTGGTTCAAGAAAGCTAATCCAGTTTGATGAAGTTGAGGAGCATAGAGATATAAATAATTCGAAGATCGAGAAAGTTAGTTCCAAGAAGAATCTGCATTTATAGTAAGAAAAGCAGCTTGAGAGAGTAGGGTCAAAGAAGAACATAAAATTGCCACCACTATAAAACTAGAGCAAGATACTATTGCCTCCCATTTTGAATAAGGAGGAATAGAAGAAATCCTTAAAACATATCCATTCCTCCCGCAAGGTAATCAGTCCATAATTTAGTTAATCCATACATCGTCCAAACACATCCCCCTCGACAAATAAAACTGATACACTATAACCTATCAAATATATCATATTTCTTATCAACATTACGGGGTTGGGGTTGGGGTTGGGGTTGGGGTTGGGGTT
>JACCDV010512691.1_pt1 | contig 18756 bp, 28 predicted proteins | sample 7446131 | NCBI WGS metagenome assembly JACCDV01 (sample SAMN15323448, study PRJNA562643) | freshwater metagenome | isolation source: river surface water | place: USA:Blue River Watershed | collected 2017-08-17 | reverse complement strand
TGCCCAGGTTGCCACGCAACCGCGCCAGCCGCGCAGATCGCTCTTGCGCGCAGGCTTGCTCAACACGCTTCATCAGGTCGAGGGCGTAGGCGCGGGCCGCGAAGGCGTGATGTCGCAGCGGGTGGCGCGGCGGTGCGTCTCGCAGCATCCGCTCCTCGCCTGCCATCATATGCTCGTGCCAAGGGGTGACTACAGCGGCCATGCCGGGGGTGGTGCGCATACCGGCGTTCATCAGCCCGGCTCCGCCAGAGTTCAGCAGACTGCGCTGGTGTTCGTAGAGTCTGTACTGGCAGTTCTGCATGGCCTCTATGCGGAGCTTGGCCTCCTGCTGCTCAGCTCTGAACTGGCGCGTGCGCAGCAGCTCAGCTTCAAACGACGCGCCTAGGCGCACCCGCTGCCGGCGCGCGGGGGCGTCAGCTAGGCGGGCTTGGAAATTCTTGCACTTCACTTGCGGTGCTCCTTGTTAAACAGGGTGCGCCTATAGTAGCGCAGTCTGTGTATTAGCGGGTAGCGGAGTCAGCCGCCCGCCACACGGCATCGCCGCCCGTGGTGGTGCGGCGCAGCTCCAGATCAGCGGCCTGCAGCGTGCGCAGTGCATCCAGCATCAGTGCGCGCACCTGGGCGTGGTTGGGGTGGTGGCCCTTGGCCTCCAGGGCGGCGCGCAGGCTGGCGCGGCTGAGCCCCCGGGGGCTGCGCACCAAGGTGTGGATGTCGGTCAGCAAGTCGGGCTCGCTGACCGTTCCCTCGCCCAGCGTCACGCAGAAGTCCACCGCCGCCACGGGCCCCCCGGTGGGCAGGCGCTGCACCACGCTGCGGGTGTCCATCGGCACGTCGGTTTTCGGGTGCGGTGCGAGGTTGATGCGCAGCGGGCGCAGGCTCATGCCGCTGGGCGCGGTGGGGTCGTCCCCCAGCCAGATGCGCTTGTTTTCAAACGACGTGGTCATCGCTTCGGCTCCTTGTACGCAGCCCAGCCGGCTGCAGGCGCTGCGCCCACCCCGGCGCACTGGGTGCAGGCCACGCGCACGCGGCCCTTGAAGCCTTTCTGCTGCCACCAGAACCCGGCACCTTCGCACTTGGCGCAGTCCTTGAGCTTCATCTTGTAGCGGATGTCCGCCGCGTACAGCTTGGCAAGCTCAGCGTTGTTGAGCGTTTCGTACGCGAGGTTCAAGGCTGCCATGGCGTCGTGGGTGCCGCCCATGTCCGGGTGCGCGGCGCGGGCCAGCCGGGCGCGGGCGCGCTTGAGGTCCTCGTGCGTAGCGCCAGCGTCCACCCCCAGCAGGTGGTAGAAGGTGGGGGCTTTCATGCTGCGACGTCCGTGGTGCGGCGGCTGTAGCGGTGCGCGGCCAGACGCTTCCATACAGAGTAGGCGTCCGTCGGCGTGTCTCCGCTGCCGATGCAACGCACACCGTCCTCGTTCGTACCGACGCACACCCACTTGAGGCCGGAGTAGGCCCAGTGTTCGCGCCGGTGGGGGTTGACGCGTATGCGCGGTTTGTTCACTTCAAATCCTCCTGGTCGGTGGCGTTGCTGCGCAGCCAGCTGCCGTTCATCAGCGGGTGTTTGCGCTCGGAGAGGCGTGCCTTCAGCCGGTCGCGGTACGCCTTGGTCTTCTCGCTGTTGGTCATGGGGGTGCCCTTGCGGGCGTCGTTCTTGCGCTCGGGGTTCAGGGCGTACTGCATCACGGTGTTGCGCCGGCCCAGCTCGTCCGGCGGGTAGGCGCACACACGCACCACCTGCTCGGCGCGGAAGGCGTTCACCCACGCGCGCGTCGTGCTGGGCGCCATGCCGGACGCCTCAATCAACTCTTCCATGAACACGCCCTCTGGGTTGTCCATCATGTAGCGCAGCAGCTTACCCACGCTGCGCCGCATGGTGCTCTGCGCCCCCAGGCTGTTCTTGACCGTGGCTGCCGTATGCGGTGCCACGTGGCGGGGCTTGGTCACAGCTCCTCCGGTGCGTGCTGCACACTCAGGAAGCCCTTGCGCACCAGCATCTGCACCGCCGCGCGGGCGGCGCCCTGGGTGGGTTCGGTGCCGGTGCGCGGGGCCTTGTCCGCGTAGTAGCTGGGCAGGTCGGGGCCGTAGCGCAGCGTCCAGCGCCACGCGGCGCCCTCCGGCCGCAGGGTGTACAGGCACCCCGCCAGCAGGCCGGTGCAGGGCTGGCCGGGCACTTCAGAGCCCAGGCGCTGCACAGGCTTGCCGGGGCCGGTGGGGCGGGGTGCGCGGGCCATGGCGGTCAGTCCTTGGCCTGAGCCACGTAGGCGCGCAGCTGCGCGGCTTCGTAGGCGTCGTCATCGCGCGCGGGCTCGCCGCGCGACTTCGGACTTGCGACGGGCGCGGTGGGCTTCTTCGCCATCTTCGCGCCGTGCAGCTTCTCAGACGCGTACTGCAACGCCTCCAGCGTCTGGGCTGTTCTGTACTGCTCGTGCATGGTGTGACAGATGGCGTACTGGCGCTGCAGAGGCGTCACTGCGGAGTATTCCACGCAGAACAGTGCGGCTGCGCGTTGGGTGTGCTTGTCGGCGCCCGGCGTGGCGGGCTTCTTCATCACTGCGGCCCGGTCCTGCTCGAAGCTCTTGATCTGCTTGAGCAGCTCGTCCAGCGACACAGGAACCAGACCGTCGGACCGGAGCTCCCCCGCTGCGTGCAGCGCTGCGCGGTTGAAGTCTGCAGAGATGGCGTCCAGCGTGGCTGCCTGAATCGTGTACTGCGTCTGCCCGTCCGGAGTCGGGTAGTGGCGCTGTTCAAACGCCTTCTCCGCCTCGCGCCGGCGGTACGAGGGGTCCGCCAGCAGGGCGGCGCGGCGCTCCTCCGCGTGGCGCACGGGCGGCCCCAGGCGGGCAAGGGGTAGGGGGTCCACCGCATCGGTGGTGGAAAGCAGGGCAAGGCGGCTCATGTTGCGGTACTCCAGCGGTAAGGGGTTGCGGTGCGCCTAGTTTAGCGCGGTGCATACGGTAGAAAGGTGCAGCAACGCCAGCGCCAGCCCTACGCACGCGACGGCGGCCAGCACCGTCATGGCAGTGGCTTGGCGCGCGTGGCGCTCCAGCTGGTGGCGCAGGTGGCGTTCGAAATCCAGCTGTTCCTCCAGTTCTCGGATCTGCTGCTCCATCCCAATCAACGGGTACGGGGTGGTCTTCATCGTAGGTGCGGCCGAGCCTTGCAGCCCGGCCGTCCGTGGCGGGGTCAGCTGCGGCGCAGGAAGTTGGTCACGCGCCGGCCGTCGTCGTAGACGCGCACGATGCGGTCACAGTGCTTCTCGGTGCGCTGCAGGCGCGGGGGTTGGGTGCAGTTGCACATGCTCAGTTCTCCTTCAGGTTGGTGCCGGTGACCGACCGGCGGCGGGTTGATCTTCCTGGCCCGTGGCCTCGGAGACGGCCTCCCCCTTGTGCTGGAAGGTGCGGCCGGCATAGTGCCATCCGACAATCTGTGGCTGCGCCACCGGAGCGGGGGCGTCCAAGCTCGTTTCTTGGAGCACGGCTTGTAGCCGCTCCCGTGCGCCCGGCCTATCCAGCGCAACGTGAAGCTTTGCCGACTGCACCCGAGCAATGGCCTTCCAGTCGGTTTTGTCGGGCGACGCCACCGGAGCGGGGGTGGTCGGGCAAGCCCACGCCAGCGGCCGAACGTTGCTGACCCGGTGCAGCTCGTGCGCGTAGACGATGAGCGGATCGCGCGTTGATGCGGTTGTGCGGCAGTCGCCGTCCGCGTCCGTGTAGTCGTACAGCCACGCCACCGGCTCGCCCTGCGCCACCGGAGCGGGGGCGGGCGGGTACACCTCCAGTGCTTCGAACTCGGCGCGTGAGTCCGACACAGTGTAGGCGCCCTGAAGAAATCGTCCGTGCGGCGTGCGGTAGCGGTTGAGCACCAACTCGGGATCCTCACAACAGCGGCCCGCACCTTCGTAGCTCAGCAGAACGTAGGTGTGCGGCTCGTCAGCCTTGTAGCGGAACCGGGTGCCCAGCGGTGCGTTGAACAGCTTGAACTTTTCCACCTCACCACTCCTTGTAGATGTGAATGCTGTGCGGCGCCAACAGCACGCGCACGCCCTGCCCCACGCCCAAGCCGGCGGCGGCGCCTATACCGTTGTAGACCAGGTCCTGCCAGCTGAAGCCGCCACGCGTGTCGCTGCCGCAGCCGGTCTTGAGCTCGCGCAGCAGGCCCGGCGCCATGGCAACCAGCCACTTGTCCGTCGTCGTGAGCGGCAGGTCCAGCACCGCTGCGGCGGCGTCCACCCCCAGCGCGCCTGCGCCACTCCACAGCAGGTGGGCGCGCTTGTCGCCCTTCCAGTCCATGCTGTCGCCGTGCTGCAGGCGGCACGCCGCGTCAGCCGGCCCCGCGTAGCTGCAAGCCAGCACCACGGCCAGCACCACCAGCCCAGGCCCGCCAGCCAAAAACCAGCCGATGGTGAGCACGGCCAGCGCGCTCAGCCACAGCACCACCACCAGCGCCACGTCGGGACCGGCCGGGCTCACTTGAAGTCTCCGGTCGGCACCACGGCCATCTCAGCATCCAGGAACATGACCACCACCATCAGCTTGCCGGTGCGGGGGTCCTGCTGTGTCTGCCAGCAGCCGCTGACGTTCAGGCTGGTGTCCGGGTGGGTGTACTCGGCGCGCTGCGCGGGCGCCTTGCACAGGCCGGGCTCCAGGTACACCGTCAGGCGCCCGCCACTCAGCGGCACGCTGCGGCTTTCCACCGTCGGCTGCGCCTGCGCAGCGCCGTGGACGACGAGCAATGCGCTCACCACCCCCAGCACGTAGCACGCCGCCGCCAGTTGCGTGGCGGTGACGCTGTTGACGGCCAGCCGCAGCCGGTCCGCCGCCAGCCGGTACAGCGCGCGGACTGAGGTGCCCAGCCGGTCCATGAAGCTCTTGAACATGTCGCTCTCCTTACAGGGTGCCAAGCGTGCGCAGCCGCGCTCAGCCGTTGAACAGTTGCAGGGGCTGCGGCCCTGGTTGCAAGATCCGGTGCAGCGCGGCAGCAGCACCTCAGTACCCCTCACCGTCTTCGTCGTCCTCGTCATCGTCCTCTTCGTCATCGAAGGGGTGGTCCGGGTCGCGGGGGTCCGGGTGCGCGCAGAAGGCGCGGTGCTGGCGGCGTGCCCAAGCGTCATCGGCGGCGAGCTCGCGCAGGTCGTTTTCGTCCAGTTCAAACATGGCAGGTTCTCCTTACAAAATGGCGGGTAGCGCCAGCATAGCGCACACCAGCACGGCGGTGACAACGACGCGGTCCTGCGGGTCCCGCACCCAGTGGCGCAGGTTGCGTGCCAGCGCCGGAGCGCACACAGCGCCGGTGAGCACGCCCACGCAGAACATCAGATAGCAGACGCTGTAGCTCACTTGTCTTCCTCCCCCAGGCGCAGGGTCTCTTGGAAGTCGGGCTCTTCGTAGCGGCCCAGCTGCAGCAGCAGCGCGTGGGTCAGGTAGCCGGCGGCAAAGGCCAGCGCCAGAAAGCCCCAGTAGAGCACCGGCAGCAGCCAGTCGAGGAACTTGAACATGATGGTGTGCGTCCTATGGCGGGTTGTGGTGCGGGGCGGCTTACTTCTTCTTGCTGCCCATGCGGATGCGCTGCTCCGTGGCGCGCACGCGGGCGAGGTGGCGCGCGCTGGTCTCGGCATCGCGCTTCTTGTAGTTGGGGCGCTTGCGCTTGGGCAGGTGCTTGAAGTCGTTGCGCGCTTGGCGCTGGCGGCGGCCGGATGCGTTCATGGCGGGGGCTCCTGGGTTGGTTGAGGTGGGCAGGCCCATTATAGGCCCGCCCGGGTTGATCAGAGCATTTGCTCGACGATGGTGGCCAGAGCGCGCTCCTTGAGGGCGTTGCCGTCACCGTACCACGCGCTGTCGGTGCGGTGGTCGGCGGTCTTGGCCGTCTTGTGCCAGTCGGTGTACTCGGTGACCGCGTTGAGCAGGCCCCAAGCGGTGCCGAACGAGCCGGGCTGCCCGGCGCCCTTGCCTGCGCCGCTGAACAGGCTCAGCACCTTCTCCTCGCCTGCGTGGGCGCGCACGCTCTCGGCCGTGCCGAACAGGGTGTTGGTGAAGCGGCGCGCAGCCGCAGCGTCCAGGTTGATGCGGCTCAGCGCGTCAGCCACGACCGCGAACTGGTGGAAGTGCTCCAGGCCCAGGCCCAGGCGGTCCTTGACGGCAGCCGCGTCGAACTTGCTGCGGTGCGTCACCTTGACCCGGGCGCTGCCGCCCATGCGGGCCATGCTCAGCGTGTTGTTGCAGACCACACGCACCGTGGTTTCCCGGGCTTCCGTGGCCATGCTGCCGTCGCAGCTAGTGCTCAGCAGGAGGTAGCCCCCCACCTTGTCCCAGCCGGCGATGGTCACCTCGTCCAGCTTGGCCAGCGCCCAGAAGCGCTGACCGCCGAACAGGCAGCCGGCCGTGCTCAGCTTGAAGCCTGCGCTCTCCACCAGGTCGCGGAAGAACTCGATGACTTCGCGCGGCTGGACCACCTTGTACTCGTCGCTCACGAGGCCCAGCGGCTTGTGCGAGTCGCTGCGGAACAGGACGTGCTTGTCGTTCCACAGGGGCAGCGGGCCGGCGTCGTCGCCGATGCTGTAGCGCACGCGGCTGCGCTTGATCTGCCAGTCCATGCCGGAGCCCTTGACCCAGTCTTCGATGCTGGCGTCTTCGGGCATCGGCTGACCCAGGCCGTGCCAGCCAGCGCCCTCTTCAGCGGCGAAGGCGTGTTCGACGAAACCGTCGGCGCGGATACTCAGTTCGTGTGCCATGGTGTTTGCTCCTGTTGGCGGGGTGGAAGTTGGAAGGCGTGAACGAAGTTTCCTATATTCCGCGCTCTGCGGCAAGCCCAGCGCGGATGTAGGGTTATTCTCGGACTCAGCCCTCCGGGCGGTAGTCGACTTCCACCTTGAGGTTGGTGACCAGATCCACCCACTTGCTGCGGCCCTGTGCATTGAGCCGCGAAGACAGCAGGTTGACCACGCGTTTCGCCTCGCCGCCAGACACCTCGGCGGGGTCATACAGGTAGCGCATCAGCGCGGCCTTCTCCCAGCTGAGCATGGCTTCTTGCTCAGAAGCGTACTCCACGTCGTCGTGGCCGATGTAGCGAGACACGACCTGCACGCGCAGCGGCGCAGCGACTTCAGACTTGACGGGGGTTCGGGTTGCCATGGGCTTTCTCCTTCGGGCGGTGCAGGCGCGCAACGCGCACCCAGTAGTGGACGCGCTCACGCGCGGCGGCGGGGTCCTGGTGGCGGTGCGCCCACAGGTAGCGGATCTTGGTGCGGGCCAGCGTGGCAGCGGCCAGCAGGTCGGGGCGGGTCATTCCCACGCTCCCACGCCGAGCTCGGCCAGCAGGCGCTTCATGGCGCGTTCGATGTGCTCGTCCTTCAGGTACGCGTACAGCGCGGAGCAGAACTCTCGGCTGGTGCTGACCCAGAACATGTCCCGCACGAAGCGGCTGTACGTCAGGTGCGCCGCCAGGTACTGGCGCGTGAGTTGCTCCACGTCCCGGTTGTGCAGGCTGATGCGCACGCTTTGCTTGAGGTCGTCGTAGTGCGACCGCAGCATCTTCAGGTCGTAGTGCGGTGAGACCGCGAGGGGGGTTTGCGTCATGGCGTCTAGGCTCCAGGTGAACGTTGAGCCTCAATTATAACGCCATTTACGTGGACGGAACCGTTAGAATTTAGGACCCTTCTTTTCCACCAGCTTCGGCCTGTTGCTGCGGTAGTGGTCCGTTATCTCTTTGTTATCGGCCTTCTGCCAATACTCGAAATTCCGCACCGCGTACGCTCGAACCTGGACCCCTCCAGAGTCCACCACCTGGTGCCCTCGCCCTGGCAGGATGAACCCTGCGCGTCTCAGCTCGCGAGCCAGCGCGTTCGCGGTGACTCCCTTCTGCCCTGCGGGGTCGTACATCGTCATCAGCTCCCGCACGCCCATCAAGTCGCCCTTGAATCCGTACTTCGCCATCATGACGTCGGTATTGACCTTGAGCTCCCGCACCCAGCTCCCCAGGTCGCTCTTGCCGGTCTCAATCATCTCCCGCTTAGCGTCGGTCTCCGGCGCCGGAGCTTGAGGGTCGAAGTCGCCCATGTCAAGGTGCAGCAGATAATGGAACAGCGCCGCTATCCCCTCGCTGGACTCGCGCCACTTGACGTACTCCCTGTACGGAAGATACTTGCCGGCTCTCGTCTCATAGATGAAGAAGCGGCGGTCGCCGTCGTCCATGTAGAACGTATCCGGCTCGTTGGCTGTGTAGTAGTAGTTGTCGTGGGCCGTGAGGCTGTACGACGGGACAAACTTGGGGTTGAGTCGGATATACTGCTGCGTGATCAGGGTCATCAGACGGCGCATCAGCTTGCGGTCGCCCTTTGCTACGATATCGTCGCACAGGACGAACTGTTTGTCGGCAGCCCACTCGTTCCGGTCGTCTTCCAGGTCTGTATCGTGAATCTCAACCGAGTGCGCCTCGCCATACAGCTTCATCAGCGTGTGGCCGACCATCGTCTTGCCGCTGCCGTGCGTTATACCCCAGATCAAGGCTGCCGTCGCCATCTTGGCTCCTGGGTGCTGTAGCGGGTAGGCGCACCACCGCTCAAACCACTGCCTCTCCGCGTAGTCGTCGGCGAAGAGGTGCTCCATCAGGTCGAGCCAAGGCGACACGTCGCCCTTCGCCGGCTCCACCGCCCAGCCGGTCCAGGTGTTGAGCGTGCCTCGTTCCGTTATCTCTGACTCCCCTGGGCTAAACTCGAGCTTCTCCAGCTCCGCACGGTGGGGCCACTGGATCCACGCGTTGGCCGCAGACACCTTCTTCAGGCTCTGCGCTCCGTTGGCTCCGGTCACTGTCTGATAGTAGAAGCGATTGGCGTACTGGTGCGCTGTGAAGTCCCCTGGGCGCATGCGCAGAGCGCGAGCCCGGTCGTAGACGAAACCCGGGTTGGCGACGTACACGACCTGCGTGTTGAGCTCGTGGAGCGCGGCGGCTTCCGTATAGGGGTAGGCGTGCGCCAGGACGCGAGCCTGTAGGTCCTCCCCAGGGGAGGCGCTCCCTCCGTCGTAGCGGGCCATCAGCCAGTCGTCCAGACCGCACTTCTTCCCGTCGCTCAGAGGGGGTAGTCGAGCGACGTACACCAGCGCGCCGCACTGCGTGAGAGCGTGGGAGATAGCGGCCTCGGCCGCCAGAACGTCGGGATTCGTCACCGCGTCGCTGTCGTAGCAGATGTAGACGGTCCTTCCGGCCCACTCTATCTCCTGCAGCTGGGGGAGTAGCGCGTGCCCGGCCTTCGTACTCTTGAAGCACCAGACGCCTCCGAGCCCGAGAGTCGGTAGACCGAACATACACGCGCACGCGGCTTTGAGCTCGCCTTCGGTGATCAGTATCGGACTGTCGGCTGTGCCGAGAATATCGCGCCAGGGAGTCGTCATCAAGGCCGAAGGCGCGAAGTAAACCTCGTTCAAAGTCCGAGCCGGCTGGATGTACCGCATCGCCTTGACGCCGCTGAGCTTCTGGAACCCGGTGCGGGTGTCCTCGAGGTAGCGAAGTCGATAGAACCCGGTCTCCTTGTTGTCGCGCGGGCTGATGTAGGGTATGCGGAAGCCGGCGAAGGCCGGGTGCTTGTCGGCGGCGACCTGCGCGGCGGTAAGGGGTTTGACCCGGAGCGCGGACGCGTGGTCCTCCAGGCCGGACGCGGCGAGCTTGGTCCGCATCAGCCCGGTGAGCTGAGCCCCGTTGAGAGCTGAGGCTGCTGGGCTGCTGCGGCGTGTGGGAGAGGTGGGTGTGCGTGGTGGCATGGGGCGCAAGGTAGGCGTTGCGGGGCATTTACTATAACCCCTCTCACCAGTCCCCGTTATCGCCGCCTGCTAGTCGGCCCAGGTAGCGAAGGCCACCTGGCACACGCCGGAGCTGGCCGTGGGCCGCACGGTGTAGGCGTCTCCGTAGTATTCGACGCGGACGCGGCACCAGCCCTGCCAGCCGGCGATGCGCTTCACTGCGCGGACGACGCCGCGACGGGTCCGTGCTCGCGTGGTGCCGCGCACCACCCAGCAGTAGTTCGCCTCGCCGCCGAATGTGTCGGTGACTTCGATGTTGAACGTTGCCATGATCAGTTCTCCTCGTCCGCAGCGGACGTATAGCCGGACGCAGGCTCGTGCAGCAGATTGGCGCGCAGCACGAGGCAGAAGAAGACGTACAGGACAGTCAGGAAATAGATGAGCATCACAGCACCTTCAGGGTCGGCAGGTCGTAGTCCGTGTTCGCCTCCGCGCCGGCCTGCTGCAGCATCTCCGCGCACAGGTCCAGCACCGCCAGCATGGCGCGGCGCTCGTCGTCGCTGAGGCGTGCCTGGCGGTCCTCTTCGTCTAGGTACTCCAGGTCACTCATCCGCGCCTTGAGGTCGGCGGCGCAGTCGCGCAGGTCGCTCAGGGTATTCTGCCAGCGACAGTAGCTCATGTTGGCCATGGGGATTCTCCCGGTAGTCGAGGTCATGCGTATCTCCGGTGGCGTGGGTGCAGGCGGCTCTGCGCGGCTCCCCTAGAAGTCGCGCAGTCGCCGCCGGGTGACTTAGACGCGGGCAGCCAGGCCGCGCTTCACGAGGTGGACCCAGCAGTCGACGAGCTTCGCACGCGGCTGGTGCGGGAAGGCGGCGAAGACGTCACGGGCGGTCAGCAGTCCGTCGACGGCCAGGCGGCGCGCGGCCGGGACGAATTCGCCGCCGAAGAACCCGGACGTGCCCGCCTTCGCGCTCGTGGGGGCGACCTGGGCGGTGAACCGGACCTGCTGGGTGTCGACCGTCGAGGCGGCCGACGGGGCGCGAGGGGCCTTCGCCACCACCGGCGCAGGGGCGTTCGCCTGGAGGCGAGCCTTGATATCGGCGAGCGTAGAGGCGTCGACCGGCCGGATGTTGACCGTCGCGCCTGCGGCCGTGGTGCGGACGCCGTAGGACGAAGGGAAGCGGGCGACGCGGGATGCGGCCAGCTCAGCGGCCTTCTCGGGGGTCTTACCCGAGCTCATCAGCTGGCCCATCAGGCGCTCGACGGCGACTTCAGCGGCGACCGGCTCGGGGGAGGCGACCGGCTCGGGGGAGGCGACCGGCTCGGGGGAGGCGACCGGCTCGGGGGAGGCGACCGGAGCGAGCGAGGCGATGAGAGCGCCGACGCGCTTCTCGGCCGACGCGCGGTCCGAAAACTTCTTGACCGGGGAGGCGGAGTGGGCGTTGTAGAACTCAACGAGCTCGCGGGTGCTCGCGGTGGTGAGGGTTTCGAGGGTAACGGCGGCGAGGGTAGCGGTCATGTGCGGCTCCTGGTGAGGCGGGGTTAGCGGTCAGCTCCTTTGCCGACCGTGAACGTAGTATCGTGTAAAAACGCGGAAGCGCAAAGCCCCTCCGCGTTAAAGGGTTATTGCGGATGCGGCCGCTAGCGGGAAGGCGCGTTCTCCCTCGCGCGCGCGCGTCGCGCGTTCTTGCTAGCGGCGTGCGCTGCGGTTGCTGCGAGGAGCGCTTAACGCGGACGCAGCTGTAGGTCAACGTGGACGACGCGGCGTGCGTGGCTTCTCGGGCGTTCTAGTGCGTGCGCCGTTACGTTTCGGGGTTTTAATTTGGTTCTGAGAATATGGTATAGGGCGGAAGAGAGATTGAGTTTGCGTGGTGGCGCGGGTATTAGGTATTTTATCTATTTAAGAGTTATTTGTCTAATCTCCGGGCGCCTTCAGGTTAGAGCCGACGCGGAGATTGTGTTTATTAGATAAAAATACATAAATTAGAGCCCAACTAGGAGATTGATTATAAGCACAATCTCCGCCTCGGGGTTATTGAGTTTGCGTGGTGGCGCGGGTTATCGGTTTGTCGGCTATATAGAGGCCGCGCACTAATTATTTATCAGCCCCCCTATACTTGTATGGGAAATATTGAATGAAAAAGTTTTGCGTTCAGGTAACTAATAATAAATAAATACCTCTACTTCGGTTATATTCCCGCCACCCAGACACCGCGCCGCGTCGGCATATAACGCCTCCAGAAACGGCCCGAGAATCCGCGCCACGCAGTCACCGAGATATACATACACGAAGAGTATAGGGCCGAGATACCAGGCGCCCGAGATACGCATATTCGAAGAGTATAGGGCCGATAACCCGCGCCACCGAGATACCCGGCATTCTCGGCAGTATAGGCGGATAACCCTGCGCTGCCGAGAATCCCCGTTACTCGGGTGTATGCGGGCCTGTATACCCGAGTATCCACGGCACGCAGGAGCTCGGGTATAGCGACATACTCGGGGGTTTGGGGCCGTGGATACTCGGGCATTTGGGCCGGGGATACTCGGGCCAATATGGAGTATAGATAGTGGATTCTGGGATTCTGGGTGACTTGGGCCGATGTCGGAATATTCCGAACCCCTCCCCTCCCGGGTTGCGTGGGGTCCCATGCGACAGTAGGTAACGCCCAAGTACCCACGAGACTCAGTATATCAGAGACTCACATACCCAGATTCATAGACAGGAGGTATTGTACAGAGACTCACATACCGCAGAGACTCAGACCACCCAGACCAGCCTCGCTCCAGCATTTACTATCTTTTCAAGATAATTGGTAAATGGAAGAGGCGAAGCTGCCGTAGGGATCGCAACGTCTGGGCCAGCGCGCGCGTTCGCGCGAAAGCCGCTAGAATTGCCACCCCATACCCTCACAGGGGCCTCGCTCACCACGCAAGCCACACGACGGCACCACTCCAACAGCGCGACACCATGGCTACCAACAGCACCAGCAACCGTAAAGCCCCTGCCGGCGGTAGGGGTACTGGCCGCAAGGTCAGCCACGCTTCCGCAGACACTGGGATGACGACGGTTGTGCCGCTGGCGCGAACCGACCTGCCCGGGATCTACCGCAACACCAGCGGCGCGTTCACCGACGAGCGAGGCGTGCCGGTCAACTGGAGCCGTATCAAGGAAGCGGACGACAACCGCTGGGTTGAGGCCGTCGGCTCAGTGCCGAAGACTCCAGCGCAGCTCATGGCGGCCATGGCGATGGACCCGCGTCACAGCCTGGAGTTCCGGCTGAACGCAGCGCGCTTGGCCGCGCCGTACACGGACAAGAAGATGCCGCTGATGATCGAAGCCAGCGCCACGGTTGGCGGCGTCGACCTTGCGACACTTGGGTCGATGTCAACGGACGACCGCAAGGCGCTGCTGGATCTGCTGAAGAAGGCCGGAGTGGAGCCGTGAACCTGGGGGCGCTCACCCCCTACCAACTGCGCAACATGGCGCGGACGCTAGAGGCGTCCATTCTTACGGAAGATTTTGCGGCGTTTGCCAAGGCGGCGTGGCCGGTGCTGGAGCCGTCGACCGAGCTCAAGTGGGGTTGGGCGCTCGACGCCATCTGCCAACACCTCCAGGCCGTGACGGAAGGGCACATCACCCGGCTGCTGATGAACGTCCCGCCGGGCTGCATGAAATCGCTGCTGACGGGGGTTCTTTGGCCCGCGTGGGAGTGGACGAACCCCAAGCTGCGGGGGATGCGGTATCTGGGAACGTCGCACAAGCAGGAACTGGCGGTGCGGGACAACCTCAAGTGCCGCCGTTTGATCCAGAGCGAGTGGTATCGCACCCGCTGGCCTGACGTCGCGCTGGTCGGAGACCAGAACGCCAAGACGAAGTTCGAGAATACCGACACCGGCTTCCGCGAAGCCATGGCGTTTCAGAGCATGACGGGCTCGCGGGGTGACCGAGTCATCCTGGACGACCCGCTGAGCGTGGACGACGCCAACAGCGAAGCCGAAATCGAGGCGCGGGCCACGACGTTTCGTGAAGCGCTGCCCACCCGCGTGAACAACGACAAGTCCGCCATTGTCGTCATCATGCAGCGGCTGGCTGACCGGGACACTTCGGGCATCATCATTGACGAGAAGCTGGGCTACACGCACCTGATGCTGCCCATGGAGTTTGAGTCGAAGCGCCGGTGCGTCACCTCGCTGGGGTTCCGAGACCCACGGACGGTTGAGGGCGAGCTGCTCTTCCCCGAACGCTTCCCGGAGAAGCAGGTTGCGGAGCTGAAGCGCGTCCTGGGCGAGTACGCCACGGCAGGTCAGCTCCAGCAGTCGCCCACGCCGCGCGGCGGCGGTCTGTTCAAGACGGTTCACCGCCAGCTCTGGCCTGCCAAGAAGCCGCTGCCGGACCTGGACTACGTGCTTCAGAGCTACGACACTGCGTTTACGGACAAGACGGTCAACGACCCCACCGCCTGCCTTGTGCTCGGCGCGTTCAAACTCACTCGGCGCAACGGCACGCAGCGTCAGTGCGTGCTGGTGCTGGATGCGTGGGACGACCGCCTCGAGTACACGCCGCTGCGGAAACGTATCTTGCGGGACTGGAAGGAGCGCTACGGCGCCAACCCGCGCGACCCCACGCAGCCCGGCTACCGCGCGGACGCGCTGCTGGTGGAGAACAAGGGCAGTGGCATCAGCCTGCTGCAGGACTTGCAGCGCGGCAACGTGCCGGCGGTCAGCTACAACCCGGGGAAGGCAGACAAGACGGCCCGAGCGCAGGCGGTTCTGCCCATCTGGGACGCTGACTGCGTCTACTTCCTGGAGTCGTCCAGCGAGAAGGGTGAGGTGGTGACGTGGGCGCGTCCGTTCCTGACGCAGCTTAGCAAGTTCAGCCTCGTCAGCGCCGGCCATGACGACTACGTGGACGCCTTTACCCAGGCACTGCGCTTCCTGCGCGACAAGGGTCTGTTGAGCCTCCCCATGGTGGAGGAAGATGATGAGCCGCAGAGCCAGCCGTACGGACCGGCGGCGCGGAATCCGTACGATTAACCGATAGGAGTGTGACATCATGACCAGTCTTTCTCAGGGTCCCGGTTTCGCGGGCACGTTCAATGCGGCGCAGTTTGCTGCGCTGGTGGCCGCCACGTACACGGGGCAGTGGTGCTATGTGGACGACGGCACGCGCCTGACCCCGTACCGCAGCACCGGCGTGGAGTGGGTGAGCATGGACCTGACGGCCGCGCAGATCGCAGCCGGAGCGACGGGGGTGGCGGGGGCCACCTCGGGCGCGCCGGGCACCCTGATTTTGCCGGGCGGTGAGGTCAGGTTGACCACGCCACAGTATACGTGGGCAACCTTGCCGGCCGCTGCCGCCTACATCGGCAACGCCTTCGTCTCCGACGTGGGAGCGCGCGGATCTCTGTGGCGTTCGGACGGCTCGGCATGGGGTCTTGTCAATGGTCAGTGCGTGCTCACGAGCACCGCTGTCGCAGCGGCGGCGCACACAGGCACCGTGGCAGAGACTACCATCGCAACCTACACCCTGCCGGCTGGGCTGCTTGGGCTGAATGGCGTTTTGGAAATCTACTCCAAGTGGACGCTGACCAACAACGCCAACGCCAAGACCTTTACGCCGAAGTTGAGCAGCACCACGCTGGGCGGCATCGGTATGCCGAGTGCGGCGTCGTTTGGTACGCGTCACGCGATACAAAACAGAAATAGCGCAAGTTCTCAACTTGCCAGCAACGGTACGGTTCACGGCTACTCTGGCAACGGCGCGACCGGATGGACCTTACCAGCTGTGGACACGTCCGTGGCGCAGAACATCACGCTCAATATCACGCTGGGCGTGGCCGGCGACTCAGCAACGCTAGAGTCCTACGAAATTATTCTTCGCCGGCCATGATACACTACGTCAACAACGACTCTGACCTCGCGGCGGTGGCAACCTCTGCGGGGGATACCGTATTATTTGCGACAGGAGCTACGTTCCAAGCCTCGGCTGTACCGGCAGCGATGCTGTCTCCAGATAACGTGACGGTCGGAGCCTACGGCACGGGGTCTAAGCCCGTCATCAGCGGCGGTACAGCTCGCACCGACTGGGTGTTTGACGCCGGCAACAACGTGTACTCGCGGCCCGCATACTCGGTAGGTACGACGCTCGGCAACGTGACCGAAGACGGCGTGCCGATGAAGTTTGTCCAGTGGAACACGAACATAGCCACGACTGCTGCATCCATGGTGAGCGGCGAGAGCCTGCCCGCGTGGTCAGGGTCCATGACGTTTGACCCTACAAACAGGATCGTCTACATCCGACCGAGTGACGGAGTTGCCGCTGAACACGTGTATGTCGTCAGTGACAACGGAACTGCCTCTGGAAACGGTCTCAGTAACTCTACAAGCTCGACAGGTCTCGCCATAGACGGGTTGGAGATCCGTAACGTCAGCCGCCACGGTATTCTGCTCTACGCTAAGCGAAGCCTTACGCTTTCAGACGTTGATTTGCGAGTTGTTGGAGGTGCCAAGCCGTCGACCCTTTACATGGGCAACGGTGTAGAGCTTTCGTATGGGTGCAACGGCGCGCAGATCCTGCGCTGTTCGGCATCTGACATCTTTGACTCTGGATTCACAACCCAGCTGTACGAGTCTACAGCCCAGGTTTTGAGCGACCACTACTACGAAGACTGTACCGTACTTCGGTTCGGTATGCACGGCGTCGAGGTTAGCGTTCAAACGGCAAGTCAGTTTATATACGACGTAGAAATCAATGGGTTGACTGGCACCGACGCAGGCACGTACTCGTGGGCAGGCAACCGTAACGGAGCCCTTGTGACGTGTTTGTCTAACGCGCTGAATAGTGGGCGTGTCAATCGCGTGTTTGCTCGTGGAGTCGTAGGCTCTCGCATGAACCGACTATATCTCGGATACCAGCACGGAGGCTTGTGCGGCGTTGAGGAAAGCTCAGCGACAGGCACGTACGGAGCCGCACCCACCTCAGCGCCAAACGGGGCGACCAATCAGCGCGATCTGTGGCGCAACGTCACCGACAACCTGGGAGCGCCCTCTGGCGGCGTGTGGACCCAAGTCACTGCGAATCTAAGCGACAGCTTTCTAGGTTCTGTGTAGATAGTCAAGACATAGGAGCAGACACCATGCCCGGATCCAACCCCCGCACCCCCAGCACCCCCAGCGGGCGCACCGTCTACCGTGGCCCGGCCGGCAGCGGCACCCGGGCGCAGGGGCAGCGCAACGCCCCGGGGTTTGCCAGCGGCCTGGGTGCGCTGGCGGACATGCTCAGCGGTGCCACAGTAGGCGCCACCGCTGCCACGCTGGGGGTGGGCGGGGACTTGGAGCAGCTGGCCCGGGGCCTGTACGGCGCCGCCACCGCCCGGCCGGAGCAGGACGCCCTGGCCGCCGGCCTGCTGGCGGCGGACCGCAGCACGCTGCTACCCACCACGCAGGACATGCGGGGCTACCTGCCCAACCCCACGCAGTTCAGCATCCCGGCTGACCAGAACGCCTACGCCCAGCTGGGAGAGTTCCTCCCGCTGCCAGTCTCGCCCACCGCCGTGGCGCGCGGCGCAGCCGTAGCAGGCCGTGACGTGGCCGGCGGCGCTCGGAGTGCTCTCGGGGCCCTCGGACGTGTCGGAGCCGCTGGGGTTGAGATGGGCGCGCAGGGCCGGGGGCCGCTGAGCTTCATGCAGCAGGCGCTGGAGCCCAGCTACGCGGTGCGGCCCCGGGGCGGTAACTTCAGTGACTTGCGGCTTGACGACTACCTGGGCGGCGCGCTGCACGTTCACACGCCGGACTTCTTGGACAGAGTTTTCGGAGTGGAGCATGCCGGGCGCACCGGCGCAGCGGCGGAATGGGCGCAGAAGCAGCTTGCCAACTACCTGAAGCGGGACCTGGGCGCTCCGACGGATCCGCTGCTGCAGGTGGAGAAAGATCTGCCGAATCTGCACTTCGGAGCAGACGGCATGGCCGGTATGCCGCCGGAAGGTGAAGACGTGCTGGATATGCAGACGTGGCGAGAGCTGAATGATCTAGCCTATCGCCGCGCTGAGATGGGGCGTGGGTACGGGCGCCAACAGCGGGCGTTACAGGCGTTGCAGGTGCATGACGCCTTGACGGGCGGTCAGCCGCTGACACCGTGGGGGGCTTACAGCGGCGCGGCGCTGGAACCCCTCAGCCCCGCTCAACATGCGGAGGACTTGGCCGGCTGGATACCGGAGGGGCAGTCTCCGTTCGAGGCTGCGCGAGATATGGGGCTCAACGTCGACTGGCTTGAAAAAGCGCCGGCAGACACCAAAATTTGGAGTTTGAGCGACCCGACTGAAGATTTGCTGGGCTTCAACCACGTGCTGGACTACTTTGAAGCGGCGCAGCGCGCTGCAGCCGACGTACAGAACTACGGCGGAGCTCAGCAACTGCGGGACCAACTGGCCCGAGGCATGGGCGGCGCCCGGCCGGAGGCGATGGCCGAGTGGCAGCGCGCCCTTGCGTTCCACGACGCCGGGTTGGCGCTGACGCCGGAGCAGATTGCCAAGACCAGCGTGGCGGACGCCGTGCGCAAGACCGCCGCGTGGAACGACCTGTTGGCGCAGGGCATGGGCGGGCCGGCGAACCCGGACCTGATGCGCGGCTGGCAGGCGCTCAAGGAGTACCCGGAGGATGGGATGAAGTGGGTGGAGTTCAACCCTGGCGTTGGCGAAGACATAACCGAACTTCCGGAAGGCTACCGCGTCGTAGAGAATACCAAGCTGCGCGGCGAGGGAGGGGTGCCCCTCTACACCGTTGCAGGCCCCGAAGGAGCGACGTGGGGTCAGCTGAGTAAAACACCAGAAGAAGCCGTGCAAGGTTGGCTGCCGGAGTTCAACGCAGCTCGCCGAAATGCGGAGCTCCGCGCCGGCCTGAACGCCGAGGGCGACGCCATGGGCCACTGCGTGGGCGGCTACTGCGACTCCGTGCAATCGCGCGGTACCAAGATTTACAGCCTGCGAGATAAGAACGGCAATCCGCACGTGACGATTGAGACGCGGCCGGGC
>JACCDV011116487.1_pt1 | contig 18757 bp, 21 predicted proteins | sample 7446131 | NCBI WGS metagenome assembly JACCDV01 (sample SAMN15323448, study PRJNA562643) | freshwater metagenome | isolation source: river surface water | place: USA:Blue River Watershed | collected 2017-08-17 | reverse complement strand
TTTGAGCCTGTGCGCGCTGTGAATTGCTCCAAAAATCGGGAGCTAGCATGGCAGCTTCCAGTGCGGCTATGCGCGATTGAATATCAGACATACTGGCGAGTATACCAAAAAGCCACCCTTTAGCAGCCTTCTGAGGCCGCGTAGCACTAATCCTTATTTGTCATCTTTGTGAACCCCTCAAACGCCTGTAGCACCTCTAGGGGCACAGCAAACACGACCGTATTAGACTGATCTGACGAAATGTCATTGATCGCTTGCAGAGTGCGCAAATGCAACGCTCCGGTGTGCTGACTCAACATATGAGCCGCCTTTGAGATATTTTCAGCAGCAGCGAGTTCGCCTTCAGAGTTAATTATTACTGCACGTCGCTCACGCTCTGCCTCAGCCTGCTTGGCCATTGTTCGCTCCATTGAGTCCGGGAGCGACACATCTTTAAGCTCCACATTTCTCACCTTAAGACCCCAAGCATCAGTTTCTTTACTTACAATTTCTCGAATACGATCAGCAATCTTGTCTCGACCTGCCAACAGTTCATCCAAGGTCACCTCTCCGACTACATTGCGCATAGTTGTCTGAGCATACTGACTAATGGCATATCGGAAGTCCTCCACTTCAAGAATTGTCTTTGCAGCGTCTGAAACGTTGTAATAAATAACAGCATTAACACGCACCGGCACATTGTCACGTGATATTGCATTCTGATCAGGCACGTCAACCGCCTTTACACGCACATCCACTTTTTGATATGTCTGAAAGATGGGAATGACTAACCGCCAGCCTGGCTCCATAACTCCGGTAAATCGTCCGAGCGTAAAGCGCACCCCTCGTTCGTATTGATTAATCTGTCTAATTGACGCTATGAGTATGACAACAACTATGGGAAATAGTGTGAAAAATATGAAATCCATACGTTCATTTTACCACGTATTAATAATCGATATTAGCCCCAAAACGACATGATTGCGGCTTTCGATCCTGCAATATTGTTCACTGCCCAATATTGAGCTGTCTCACTTGAGTGAGCCACCTCGCAGGATCGAACTGCGGACCTTGTCGTTACGAGTGACATGCTCTACCAACTGAGCTAAGGTGGCTTTTGTACACAAAACAATACACCAGATTATCGAATCCTCAAATAAACCTCCTTCACTTTTACAACTTCAAATTGGAGCCGATGCCCGGGATTGAACCGGGGACCTACGCCTTACCATGGCGTTGCTCTACCAGCTGAGCTACATCGGCGAGTGAGTGCGCACAGTCAAACTTGTTTGAATGTAGCGCGCAAGCGACGCCGATGCAACCCGAGTTACATCGGCGAACGCTTTGGATACTATCAAAGCCCGAGCAAATTGGCGAGAAGATAGTAGACCACGCCTGCCACTCCATACAGCGGCATCATTAGATAACTAGCATATCCTTTCAAAGACCTCTTCTTATAATGCCAGAGTCGCTCATTTTGCACTGCATGCCACGTGCTACCCAGCACATACTCCACAGTAAAACCAACGAGCGCACTTGAAATAAACAAGGCGTATATCCCGGGACCATACTTTATGGCAATAAGTCCGACACCGACAAGTGGCCCTGCTAAATACAAAAAATACTCTGACCAGCGAAATCGACGAGTATTCCTACCCCACACCCACGCAACATACCACCCCGACACAACGAGCATGGTCACGAGAAATAAGTCGAGTACTGGATCAATAGGCATATGCACAGTGTAACTATAACCTGCCAATACGTGGGTTGTAATGCACAGCGTTATTTATAACTTTGCGCGTCGTAGCTCAATCATCAAAATAACAGCCATAAAACCCGCGAATCCCAAAAGTACATGCCAGGCAAAGAAATTGGCGTCAGGACGAAGCGAACAGGCTGCACTGTCGTACATGCGTGTAAATGCTGCCAACATCGCTGAAAGCAACATGACGCCAGAAATAACACCTGCGCGAGCGTTAACGGTGCGAGTGAGGTACACCAACATAAAACCGATAACTGTTGCCACCAAAAAGAACGCCGTAAAGCCTGAACCGATCGAATACACACTGAGGAGCGTACTAATTAGAAACTGCAGACCAAATGATATAGCCAGAGCGCCGTACCCAAACCACCTATTATTCTTAATGGTAGCAGGCCACGCAAAGAGAAGTGCAGTGAAAAAGAACATGCCCGGCAAGAGCTCCAACACAAACGATATGTTGACTCCAACAATCTTCCACAACACACTACCAACACCCGCCATCAAGAGCAGTACGGCAAGTACGTACGGAACAAAGTCCTTGTAGCGATGCAACACAAGATAAATAAGTACGCCAAGCGCAAAAAATGCTGGTATGAGGCTCGTAAAGGCACTCACCACATCAAGTGAAGCGCCGTTTGCCAAAGCGCTTTCGCAAGCGATAGCTGGTCCAATAGTATCCATTAGCGAAGTCTAGTTAATTCACTATGCATTGTAACAGACACAGCCCGTTCCAGCTCGCGAAATGACACATCTTTCCCTTGCAACGTTTCAATAAACGTCAATTTGTCGAGAAAAGACTCCTTTCCACTCACTTCGTCCCTCTCTTTCTGCTGTGGCATAGCGGTGTGGAACTGCTCATGCATTCGCTTCATAGCTGATTCTGGCACCACCCTACCTCGCTCGACCATGCGCCGCTCTAGCTCTGCATATGGAGCATCAAACACAATTCCTTGAATATTCGTATATCCACACTCTCGTGCAGTACTCAAAAAATCTACACGTACGTGCGGCTGCACAAACGTTGCATCAAAAATAACAACTGGGTGACTTTTCTGAAGCTCAGCCAAGCGTATATGCGCCAAACGCCACGCTTCTGCATTAACCGCTTGATCTGCTTCACCCAGACCTATCTCCGCTCGAATAGCATCAACAGAAATAATAGGCCATTTTTTCGCCTCAGACAGACTGCGCAGCAATGTACTTTTTCCTGAACCCGGCATGCCCATGCCAACGATCAACGTACTCATATATGCAGTGCAAGACCAGAAGCTACATGCATGCCGCTTTCGTTATCGATCCGCGGATTTGCATCGATCGTCCGGCACTGTCGACACACCAACTAAAACCCTCTACACCACTGAGCGGCACAGACACTGCATAGGTGTCTACTGTGACACCGCTTTTTGCACTGGCACACGTTGCTTTTGCCATGTCGTTCTGAGTAGCACTTCGTATTGCTTGCGCTACAGCCATATCAGCGAAAAGTGTATTTGGGGTAGTCGCGCAAGGACCCAGTGGGAACACTCCACCTCCATAGCTATTGCCTTTGTCATACGCAAGTTCGGCACTGGCACGCAAAGAGGACAACTGTGCCTTCTGTGCAGCCTGCGTACCCTTACCTCTTGAGTCGAGTATATTGGCGTTCAATTCTTCATACAAAGCCTCAATTGGTTTCGCATTCTTTGGTGCCACGACGTCTACCGATTTGTTGATATCCGAAAGCGTTGCCTCTACGGCAATATTGATTTGCTTGCCAGCGAGCTGTGTAGCTGTCTCCGGTGGCACAATACGCCACGCCATACGTAGCCCTACCATGTAACCACCTTCATTTACCCAGACTGCATACGAAACGTTTTTCGCTAGATAGTCATACACACGCTCGAATTCCTCACTCTTCAAATAGTCGAGCGTACCCTGGTCGTTTAAGAAAGTTGCTCGCAACGACCTCGACACATCCTTAGTGTCAGCATATGCAATGACCTTGGTCACATATGGCACAAGAGCCTCTTTACGCAACTCAAGATCGTATCGATATGTCTCCTGTCCTTTGTACACCTCTTTCACTGGTGGCGTTTTAAATGCAATCAATTTCGTTTCATCAGCAATTCGCGCCAAATCACGCATCATGCCGGTCACCTCCGTTCTATTCTTCTTCACCTCTGCTTCCCATTCTTTAAAATCGGCAGCTATGTATGAAAAAGAATTTCGCGAATAGGGCGAGCTTGTGCTCATAGTAGACGATGCGGATGTGGGAGAAATAACCACCCACACACCCTTCATGAGACCATACGCACCAAAGAGACTCGGCATATTGTTAACGCGGAAATAATATGAGTCGCCTTTCTTAAGCGCATCTGCATTGATTTTGTACACTAAATCTCCAAAATCACCTGACGCATCTACATTCACCGTCCAGTCCGACGGTGTGTCGGTTTGGATTTCTGCTTGAGCCTTCAAACCGAATGAAAGTGCAATATCAGGCGGCAAAAAACGCATCGACTCACTCATTTCAATTAACCACGGTTTCTTTGGCTCAGTTGGTAAATACAAACCAAACGCAGAGCTTCTTTTTGTAAAGGTTACCACCTGCCCTTCGACACGGGTATGTTCAGGTGTAAATTTATAACCCTGCTTAATGCCTTGAATCGAAGTCGGCAATGCAAATGTCACTGACAGCTCAAAATCCTGACCTCCATTCGTGACTCTATAGTCATACGGCTTTCCAGTCACTGGATCAACAGCCGCGTAGACGCTCTGCCGACCCGGTGACTGCGCCCGTTGACTTTTTACTGCACTTTCCAGCGTCGCTGGATAGGATGCTATTTTATTAATAGCTTGAGTTCTAGGGTCTCCGTACTCAGACAACAATGTGGCCAGTATCTTAGACACATCGGAAGCACGTTGTGCATCTTCTTGGTACAACTGCCTAAGCTCGTACTCATTTGGGATTTCGATTATAAACGGTTCAGCATCGGCCTCACGGTCAACTATTGAAAATGCACCCGTAGACTCATAGCGCAATGAAGATATCGATGTCTGCTTTTCAAGCAATGAACTCACAAATGTATCCTCTGTGTATTGTCCAACGTTTGCGGGAGCAAATATAAAAATCTTTTCTATGTAGGCATATATGATGCCAGTACCTGCGAGAAGGATGACTAACGCCAGAATGAGACCTGCAAGCATTGCCGGTACGTAGGATTTAGCGGAAGGAAGCATTGGAGCGTTACCATCTGATTGCATTAGCACAACCTCTTCTATTGCTGCGCGCTGCATAGCATCTGTCGCAGCGGTAGAGTCCATCTGTGGATCTGTGTGCGATACCTGAACAGACTTGAGAGAAATTTCCTGCGGTGTGACGTCTGTGATTGTGGAGTCTGTTTGACCTTCCGTTTTCAAAGAATCAGGATCCATGTAGTACAGACATTGTCACACTTAACAGTAATAAGGTCTATACCAAGTACACACCACTCAGCCACACGAAAGGCCCCGTGTGGGGCCTTTCTTTGGCGCGGTCGACCGGGCTTGAGGGTCAAGTTTCTAAACTCGCTCAGCTCGTTAAGAACTTCCTCCCCGAGCTCGCTTCCGCCAGAGTCGGATAGCTCCGCTTGTTCAAGCCGGACGAAAGTGAAGCAGTTCACTTTCTTCAACCTCGCACACGAAAGGCCCCGTGTGGGGCCTTTCTTTGGCGCGGTCGACCGGGCTTGAACCGGCAACCTCTCGCGTGACAGGCGAGTGCTCTAACCAGTTGAGCTACGACCGCATTGCGCAGAAACAACTTGCTTCTACAACAGAAGGAAGAGTACCTGAAATAGGCATACTTTTCAATCCGGTGTCGACGGGAGGGATCGAACCTCCGACCTGAGGCTTATGAGTCCTCCGCTCTAACCAACTGAGCTACGTCGACATTGCACCAGAGCGACCAGTGCGTCGCTACAAGTGAAAATACCATACCATGCACTTACTCTCGTATCAATTCGAGAGCGATGCGCTGCTCGGCTACGGGCACGTCCTCTGGATACCCTACTGGAATCCAAGTGCTTTGCTCAATGACTTTCACGGTATCCATAGCAGCTAGAGCAGTTACAGCATCAGTCACATATAGCTCACCAGACGCACTCTTTTCTATGGGAATGTCGAACACTCTCCTATCCAGCACCATGGCTCCCGTATTCACAAGATTGGACTTGGGTGACGCAGGCTTTTCTTCGATATGCGTTAAAACCATGTCTTCAGTGTGTGTCACTACACCAAAGCGTTCTGGATACTCATGTTGAGAAACAATGACAGAAAGTGGGTGCTTTGTCGCCTCTTCGAGAGCCTCAGGTCCATGAAGGTCATCTCCAGCAAGTAGTAAGAAGCGGCCACTAATAAGGTGCTCAGCGTGACGCACCGCATCACCAGTGCCACCCACCTGCTCTTGCACCACATACGTAACAGGTCGCCCCATATATTCAGTGCCAAAATACTCCTGGATCATCTCGCGCTTGTATCCAACAACCATGATGAGCTCTGTGACACTAGCAGGAAGCGCATCAATAATATGCGCTAGGATTGGCTTTCCCAGCAATGGAATTAATGGTTTTGGCTTGTCTAACGTAAGGGGGCGCATACGCTTACCCTCACCTGCTGCCAGAATGACACATTGCATACAGATATATGTTTAAAAAATGAGTATGCAGTATAACACGTTTTATCAATTACCGCAAGCTCTAGAACGCTGCCATGGTAACCCACAAAAGCCCAAGCACTTGTCTGTCACAAATGTAAATCCACGTTGTTTTTGCTTCCTTGATTGTATTCAAATGTGTTCTCTGGTACACTCCTTTCCAAGGCGAGCCGAGGAAATGGATCAGAGAATCTTAAAAATCTGATCAATGACACATCGCCGGTACTCGAGACATAGCGGGGTGGAGTAACAGTAACTCACAAGGCTCATAACCTTGGGACCCTGGTGCAAATCCAGGCCCCGCAACAAGTAACAAAAAAGCGCATGCATAATGCGCTTTTTTGTTACACTAACATTCGTGTCACACGTTACGCTCATGCACGTTAGTTAGTATATAGGCTATTTATATTCATTCATGCGCATTTTTTTCACATTCGCAGTCATACTCTTAATAATATTACTCAGTAGCACCCCGCTCACAACTCACGCTGAACGAGGATCAGGATCAACAGGGACATCCAAATCCGACGACACTATAAAGAGCACAGACGATGATGGAACTCCAGATCAAGGACGAGGCGACTTTGACGCATTTGGCAATGCCATAGACGACGCAAGTGACTCTCTGAGCGACGACGATGGGACACCGGACCAAGGACGTGGAGACTCAGATGAAGATGACGACAGTAACAATGACTCAGACAGAAGTATCATGCGATCCTTTCGCGTGTGGATACTCAGTTGGTTCGGCTGGTAAAGTATAGATAAAAAAAATCCGCTCTTGAGCGGATTTTTTTACAAATATTCAAACTCACGAAACACCTGCTCATACAGGCTGATTATACGACGCGCTTCGCGTTGCGTCAGCACGAAATCAGATCCAGAGTGGGCTATACGATTACGCACCTTATGCGCCTCCCATGCCGCCTCAATGCTATTGAAATCACTTTGCTCTACCCTCTTTAGTCGCTCACCCAAAGATTCGCCCTGATATCCCATACTCTTCACCATCTCATCTAAAATAATGTCGGCTTCAATAATCGCCAATCGCCAATCATTTGGATTCTCAGACGCAATGTGTTCAAGAATTTTCTCCCACTTGTCATTTTTCTTCTCCTTGTCGTACTTTACTCCATCAGTGTGATACTTCGCTTCAATAAGCGCCTCCACCTCACTCTTGCGTCGCTTCGCATAGCGATACACGCCATAAAAAATCGCAGAGATTATTGTGGAAAAAATAAATATCCAGGACCAAATCAGAAACAAAAAACCAATAATTCCCCCAAACTCAATTTCCCCATGCACAATGAGGTTGTATATAACATAAAAAATATACTCGAGGTTGAGGAAGTTTATTGCATCCATGTACTCAATTAGTATACCGCCTCCACCTCTTTCCCAATAGCAAACAAGAGGTGATCATTGCCATGAGGAGCATTGAACTGAATGCCTGCTGGCAACGTGACCGTATCGCGCGTCACTGTTCCCATAGGGACCGAGATGCCGGGAACTCCTGTGATATTGGCTGGTACTGTGAAAATATCTGCAAGATACATCGACAGAGGATCGCTCTTCTCACCTATTTTAAACGCAGGAGTTGGAGTGGTTGGAGTAGCAATGACATCTACCTGCGCAAATGCCCTATCAAAATCAGCAGCGACCAATCGACGCACAGCATTTGCCTTACCATAGTACGAATCATAGTATCCAGACGAGAGTACGTATGATCCGAGCAAAATGCGTCGCCGAGGTTCTGCGCCAAACCCCTCCCCACGACTCTTCATGTAATCCTGTAGAAGCGTATCGCCGCCGGCATGATGTCCAAAACGTACGCCATCAAAACGTGACAGATTGGTTGAGACCTCCGCCGGCATAACGATGTAATACGCGGCTAATGAGTGCGCGATGTATGGAAGTTCCACCGGGACCACCACATGACCCCGCCCCTCAAGCTCCTTAAGAGTTGCATCGAACCGAGCCATGAGGTCTGGATCCACACCTTTCTCCATGAAGTGGCGTGGCACGCCAATTCGTAATTGCTTCGGCGTATCTCTGCGGATGTACGTATCAGCATGGATGGTGGTGCTGTCCATTGTGTCTACACCTCGAATTGTTTCGAAAAGCTGCTCAGCATCTGCCACGGTCTTACCAAAAGGCCCTATCTGATCGAGCGATGAACCCATTGCAATTAAGCCATAGCGAGAAACCGCACCGTACGTCGGCTTAAAACCAACTACGCCGCAAAAAGCAGCTGGTTGGCGAATGGATCCTCCCGTATCAGACCCAAGCGCAGCAACAACGGCGCCAGAGGCTGTGAGTGCCGCCGACCCACCGGAAGAACCACCAGGTACACGCGTATGATCGTGTGGGTTTTTTACTACGCCGTACGCTGAATTCTCAGTTGACGCGCCCATCGCAAATTCGTCCATATTTGTGCGTGCCACAAGCACAGCACCAGCACTCTTGAGACGACCAACCACGGTCGCATCAAAGCTTGCACGAAAACCAGTAAGAATTTTTGAGGCGGCGGTCACCTCTTTACCTTGTACAAAAATATTATCCTTGAGCGCAATGGGCACACCCGTCATTGGGACCCCGCCACCGGAAGCAAGCAACTTGTCAGCTGCGCGCGCTTGCTCGAGGACGTCATCGTAGACACCAAGAACTGCATTGAGACCAGCGTCTTCTGTAACTGCAGCAAGTGCCGCTTCTGCCACCTCAACAGCAGACACCTCCTTAGCTGCAAGCTTTGCACCAACATCTCCTACCGACCATGTGCGATATTCTTTTGTGTGTATTGCGGTCATGCGCCAAGAATTTTCTTAACCTTCAAATACCCGTTTTCTGATTTCGGCATGGCCGCAACAAGCGCTTCGGTGTATTGACCTCGGGTGTGCGTCACCACATCTTCACGCATGACATTACGCAGCGCACCCACCGTCGGCACAGGTTCATCTCCTGACACCTTCTGTATCTCAGACACGTAACCCAAAATGGACTCGATATCTGTCGACATTTTCTCAACCTCGGCACCAGTAAGGGCGACCCGAGAGAGCGCAGCCAGCTTCTCAATAGTTTCCTTCATAGACATGAAAACATACTAGCAAAGTATAGCTAAAGTACAATTTGGACACACGAACCACCACTTCAGACCGGTATACCCAGCACCTTTTTAAAATCAACCTCATTCAAAATAGCGACCCCCAGTTCGCGAGCTTTTTCATACTTGGATCCCGGCTCCGCACCCACCACCACATACGATGTTTTTTTGGAAACAGAACTTGCAACCTCTCCGCCGCGATCCCTAATCAGAGTAGCTGCATCCTCACGCCCAAGAGTGTCCAATGACCCCGTTAGCACGAAGGTTAGACCCGCGAGCTGTCCTCCACGCTTCTTTTCCACCACCACTGTCACATGCTTCAGAAGATCAGAAAGTACTTTCCTATTTTCTCGAAGTCGCAGCCATCCATGGAGCGACTCAGCGACAACATCCCCGACACCATACACTGACCGCAACTCCTCTACAGAAGCCTGTTCCAGTTTCTCCATTGAGCCAAAGTGCTCCGCAATGTCGCGAGCTGTTTCCTCGCCGACATGCTGAATGGACAGAGAAATGAGGAGCCGAGACAAGGACACCGTTCTGGCCTTGTCGATTGACGCAAGTAAGTTGTCAGCAGAAAGGTCTGCAAAGCGCGGCAAAGCTAGTAAGTCACCCTTAGACAATTCAAAAAGATCTGCTGGAGTTGATACCAAGCCGTGCTCCATCAGCAAATCGATAACCTTTGGTCCACAGCGCTCAATATCGAACGCGTGTTTAGATACAAAATAGTGCATACGGCGACGCTGCTGAACAAACGAATCCTTTGCCACGCAGCGGTATGCCGCCTCACCTGGCACTCGCTCAATAGAGCCATCACCGCCACACTCAGGAACAATTGTAGGAAAATGATACGGCTTTTCTTTGCCCGTGCGAAACTCTTTCGCAACAGCAATAATTTCAGGTATTACATCACCCGCACGCTGCAACACTACCGTATCTCCAATCCGAAGATCTAAGTCCTTGATAAAATCCTCATTATGGAGGGTCGCGCGCGATACAGTCGTGCCAGAGATAAAGACTGGCTTGAGATGAGCAACTGGAGTCAGGACGCCTGTTCGACCTATCTGCAATCGAATATCCTCGACGACTGTTGTCGCCTGTTCGGCTTTAAATTTATACGCGATACCGAAGCGAGGGGCTTTTCCGGTATAACCAAGAAGCTGCTGATAGCGCACCTCATCTACCTTCAGCACCACACCATCCATGTCATATGGCAAGGTCGATTGCTTTTTCTCCCATACATGGTGGTACTGAATAATTGCATCGACCGTATTAGCCGTATCGTTGTGCGGATTTACCTTAAACCCAAGCTCTGTGAGCAAGCTGAGTTCATCGCTCTGCGTTTGTGGCACCTTAAGGTGAGTACCAGTCACATCCACATACGCGATGTCATATATATAACTATCCAGGTTGCGCTTCGACACAACCTTTGGATCCAACTGTCTCAGGGATCCTGCGGCTGCGTTGCGCGGATTTTGAAATAAGGGTTCGCCCATACGCGCTCGCTCTATATTGATGGCGGCAAATGCGTGCTGAGGTAGCCACGCCTCCCCCTCGACCACTATGGAAACCGGTGACGATAATTCTAGTGGAATGGACTTGATTGTCTTTACATTCTCCGTAATATCTTCACCGACCTCCCCATCACCACGAGTTGCAGCCTGCACAAAGACACCTTTGTCATAGGTCAATATGACTTTTAGTCCATCAATTTTATGCTCGAGAGTGTAGGTAACAGAAGAAAGGACCACACCCTCCTTTTCCAAAAACCGCTTCACACGTTCATCAAAGGCACGCAGCTCGTCTTCACTAAAAACATTATCAAAAGACCATTGCTGGTACGCATGAGTAACCTTCTTGAAAGACTCTATGACGGCTCCGCCAATGCGCACACTGGGCGATGTGGGTGAATAGAGCTCGGGGTACTTTGTTTCCAGTCCAATGAGCTCCTGGAGGAGCGCATCGTAAGTGGCATCGGCAATTTCCGGCTGGTCGAGCACATGGTAAAGATACTGATGTCGCAGCAGGCTTTTGCGAAGGTCTCCGGCACGTTCTTTAGCGTCTTTGGGCACTGGCATATACACTAGTATGCCGTTTTTTATTGGGTTATGCGAATGGCTCGCTCTGTTCGTTTGGGGTTATTAGTATCACAGGTGTTATAGCCTCGTGACTCCAACACCGTAGCTGGGGTATCAGTTTTTATGATAACCACCTCCGCACATGGCGAATCAATTGTTGGACCTAATTGAAGTGTAAACCGACGAACAAAGTTTGGAGACGCAAGAGGAAGACCTCCTTCATTGGATGTATAAGTCACGGTCACATTACCACCATTGCACTGAATGGTGTCGGTGTTGCCAGGAAGAGTTGGCACAAAAGTGGTAGCAAACTTATTGGAAATACCTTCATACTCCCAATATTCAGCACACTCCATGCCTGAGTCTGCAGCATAAAATGCGAAATGTGACTCGCGTGCCGTATACGAAAGTAGCGTCTGCTTGATTGAAATATTAAACATGGCCAATCCGATCGATAAGACGATGGAGGATATGAGTACTGCCAAAATGAGCGTGAATCCCTTGTTCATATCACAAGGCTTTTTGCCAATTAGAAATCGTCTCCTGTATAACGACCGACCGATCAATAGTGCCGGTGCGCCAAGTGACCGTGGAAGTCACAAAATATTCATTAGGACCTCCATCAATTGTCTGTGAGACAGCTTTCACTATGCGCGTAAAGCGACTGTCTGCACCTCCGCTACCATAATCATATATCCCAGTGGTTGCATTAAACTCGACGGGATTATTATTCGTACACGTGTCATCTGTACATGCTCCATGGGTAAGATCAATAATATCAATCCAGCAGCCATGCGGTTGCAGCGTGGTCTCGCAGGCATTCAAAAAAGTAGCCCACTCATCAGTGCCGTCATCAATATAGTCCTGATCGCGGAGCGCACGCACAAATTCAATACCTTCTTGAGCTAAGTACGACGCCGTTACTTCATCCTTTGACAGCTGTGCGCCGCGTAGTCCTGAAAATGCAATGGAAAGTGGACCAGCAATACTAATAGAGAGCACTAAAATAGCGACAAGTGTTTCAACAACGGTAAAGCCATCATTGCCGCTCCTTTGCTTGTTCATGTTTTGTGCTGTGTACATATCTATGTGTTATCGATCAGGAGTACGTTGCACGACCGTTGTTTGTATGTCGAACTTGGTATTCTCACCACTCACTGTAGCATTGCCTCTTACTACAAATACAGCGCGCGGTTGTATGTTGTCCACCCCAAAGGCACCGGCCCCGACCACAATAAATTTACTGGGCTCTCCTGAGCTCGGCAACACCACTTCAGTTCCTACCATCGGCAACCAGTTGTTGTTAATGGGGTCACAGGTGGTGCCCGGACTTGTATCTATACAGCGCTCAAGAGAATTGTTAGCAAATCGATAGTACACAATCTTTCCATCTGATGCCGTAAATCGAAAATATGTTCCGAACGGAGAAATGGCGCAATTTTCACCCGTTGTAGCGAGTGGATAGCCATTTCCACATCGGTAGTCGGTTCCTGTGCGAGCAGATCGCGACATACTTTCCAACGCAAAGTTCAGATTATTCATCACCGCTGCAATAGCTTGACCCTTTCTGTTAGCATCCACCATCGTGAGCAAAGAGGAAACCACAATGAGCATGACCATTGAAAATATAGAGACAGCAACGAGCAGCTCAATGAGAGTGAATCCTCTTCTCATTACATATCCTCGTCCCATGTGTGTAGATGTGCTCATGTTAATTTACCGATATCTGACCAGTTGGGCGCACGGTTATTGTTTTAGTGTCCCCCTTCGGCGACACAATTGTTATCGTTGCTGATCGAATATCTGACGCTGTAAGGAAGGTGCCATCTCCCCTCATTACTCTAAAAATAGTATCCGGATTCGGACGCTTAAACATTATGGTTAGCGTACTGAGCGATGTATCTGTGAGAGTCGAGCCACTCGAGCAACGATCTGTCCCATTGTCATTTACACAGAACTCATCTATTTTGTTACCCCGGGTTAAGCCATATAACTTGATGCAATCGCCCGAGCACACACCCGCTCCAGGGTCGTCATAATCATTTGTAATTTCATTATCTGAAAAGAAGACGAACTCCGACGTACTTCCATCGGCTGCCGATTCTTTCATGTAGACTCCATAAGCATAGGTGTAGTTATTACTAGACCCTCTCACACTAATACCGTATGTCTGCGCTTGGCGAATAGTGAGGGCGAGATCATACGCCAAATTAGATAAAAGTACTTTGGAATTAAAACCGTTATAGTTTGCAAGCACTACACCGGATATTACTACAAAAATCCCAACGGATATCATCATCTCAATGAGAGTGAATCCTTTTTGCTGAAGAACCTTGTTAGTACAAAACAACATTGAAATAGTTCGCGATACTGAGGATGTGGCTATGGAAGAAATAGACGAGACCAGTACCCAGTGCAAGAAACGGCGCAAATGGGACTTCGCTCTTGCCATGCCACAGCGGTGTCGCAGTGTGTGCTAAGTATACCCTGCGCAGATGAGCAATGGTGACACCTTTCCCCACATCACTTGAAGTCACAGCTATGCTCGTAGTCTCCGCTTCAATGAGATACTGTTGCTTTCGCCTCTCAGCTCGCTTGCTATACAGAAGCAAAGCCAGACCAACAACTGCTCCGATCCAAAATGCGAGCATAAAGGCGTACAGCGCCTCGGGAAATCCTAGTAGCCACCCAATAGCAAGCGACAGTTTTGCATCACCGAACCCAACCCCCCGCCCGCGCGTTGCAACAAAGAGAAGCGCAAAGAAGCTAAAGAGTGCTGGACCCATGAGCGCATCCCAGAGACTGGGAGTTACCCATGTAAGGGTGCGCAAATCAACGAAAAGTGATGCAAATGCAAGTACCGTAATCAGTCGCATTGGCCACACCGGTATAATGAGGTGCTTTAAGTCATACACCACCACAAACAGAAACAGCATTGAAAGCAGCAAGGCGGCTGCCGTCTCTAGCGCCACAAGTCCCTTGAGGCTAACCAAAACAAAAAGCACCGCTAGAGTAAGCTCAACAAGGGGATACTGCCACGAAATGCGGCTCGTACAGCTCCGACATCTTCCCCTAAGCATAATCCACGACAGTATCGGTACCAGATCAATCGCGGCAAGCTGACGACCGCAGGACATGCATGCCGACCTGCCACCATTCGACTTATTGGTGTTGTATCGCAGTATAAGTACATTCAAAAAACTCCCGATAATTGCCCCGAGGATAAAATAGATTACTGCAAACGTAGACGCTAAAGTAGCCATCACAGATTTGACGTGCCATCAAACATTATATCGATACCGGTCCCGCCACCGAGCGTATCGTCGACACCATCAAAAGCAGCACCTGAGCCGGTGCACTGTGTGGTCAAAGTTGAGATGGAAGCACTGTCAGAAACATCAGAATCTTGGCTGAGTGCTGTATTTGTCCCTTCCAGCCGCGCACCAATATGATACGCAAGACACTTTGTTAGATTTCCTGCAGGAGCCTCCGCATAGTAGCGATATGTGTACGACCCACTGTTTGTTGGATCCGTCTTTAACTGCCCAAGAAATGACCCGAAGTTCGTTGTTCCAGAACAACCTGCATTGTAAGAAAGACTCGTAATTACATTAGGATATTGACCACAAGCATCGTAGTACTGCTCCAACGCCAAGCGCAAAGCTCCAATATCAGAAACACGTGCGCTGTCTCGCGATTTCATACGCGCCGCACTAAGGGACGTAACAACAACAAGACTTAAAACGGAGAGGATAAAAAGTACGGTGAGTATTTCAATTAGGGTGAACCCCTTGCGGTAATCTCTAGGTGTCATAATAAATTATGGGCAGGTACGACTTAGTGGGGCACCCTCTATAGAACTTCGAACTGAATCCGCATCACCAGTAAGCATTCCTACCCCACCCTCTGAGTCAACACACCACCAGCCATCAGCAGGATTATTTAGCTTCATGGCAATTGCCCATCGTAGACCCGTGTCTTCCAGAAAACACATTGTATCATTGCCAGGTATAGTTACTGGCGCAAAGGCTTCGGCGGCGGTAATAAACCGTCCAATAGAATTAGTGTTCGGTGTAAGAGAATCAGAAAAAATTATGTCTGACGCATCACCGCAGTAAATGGGATTATTGCCTCCCGACCCTCCATATGGATCGCAATTTGGCGAAGCGCAATACCGTCCACCGTAGGAATCATAGTAAAGCTGAGCCTGCTTCTTTGCCTCAGCTAGCTGAGCTTTAATGGCAGCGTCGTTCCCCTTCGTTCGAGACTGATTAAGAGCAACAAGTATCACCGCTGCAAGTATTGATATAATCGCTATAACGACAAGGAGTTCTAGGATCGTAAAACCTCTCCGTACACCTTTAATGAAATGCATAAGATACCGTGAATAATACCAGCAGTATGAAATAGAAAAAAGCCCCTCTCGGGGCTTTTTTCTAAAGAATCAATACCTTATGGGCAAACGACTGCGTTTGCTGCAAGAGCAGTTGCTTCTTTTGCAGCACCTGTCGAGTCCACACACCACCCAGATGAGGCGGTAGTAGGGTTCTTCAGAGATACAATTGCCGCCCATCCTCCAGCTGCGTCATGACAAACCTGAGCACCAGCAGCACCACTCGCACTATAAGCGAAAGCGACTGCATCAGCTCCAACAGTAGGACTTGCGACCAAATTTCGAGCGGCTGCGAGTACTGCACCACCGATTGTTGTGGCACTTACTGCACACACACCTTCATATGTAGCACCAGTATCATAGAAAAGCTCTGCTTGTGCACGTGCTCCAGATAGGTTTGCTTTAATTGCTGCATCACTTCCTCTAGTTCTTGCAGTATTTAGAGATGCCAACACAACCGATGAGAGGATACCGATGATGGCGATAACCACCAAAAGCTCGATGAGGGTGAAACCTTTATTTGCAATTCTATTCATAAATTTCAATATCGAATGTAAACTGATTACGCCATTAAGTAATGATTATAGTATAGGCCATTATGTAGTTGCTTTGACAAGTGTGGTGGGGATAACTACACACACAACAACCTTTCAAACATCAATAAATTACTATCGGCGTCCTCTTAAAATGCACTAGAAATATTATAGATTGGTATCATCACCGCAGCCAAAAGAAACCCAACACCAGCACCGAGCATCACAATCATAGCTGGCTCGATAAGATCAACAAGAGTGTCGACAGCTTGAGTTACTTCGCGTTGGTAAAACTTAGCCAACGTTTTCAATATTTTACCAAGCTCTCCCGTCTCCTCGCCCACACGTATCATGGCAATCATAATGCCTGGTATTTCAGGATGTGATTGAAGTGCATCAGAAATAGAAGAGCCGCCACGGATCTTTTGTGCGGCTTCAAGCAAAATATTCTCGTACACTTTATTGTCCACCACTTTGGACGCAATCTCTACCGCCTCTACCACAGCAATACCTGAAGTAAGCATGGTACTGAAGTTGTCCGCTATACGAGAGAGATACAGCTTTCTAAAAAGGTCGCCGACGTACGGAATCACCAGTCGCGCTTGATCAAGCGCAAGCTTACCCTCACCGGTTCGCGTCATACGAAAGAGCATAAAGACTCCAATGATGACAAAAATAACGAAGAAGACGCCGTAATTGACCATGAACTCACTCATCCCGATCACCACTTTGGTATATATAGGTATCTCCTGACCGGACTCCTTGAGAATGGTGCTTATCTTAGGAATCACCATGGTGAGCATGAGCCCCATGACCACAAAAAATGTTCCTATGACGAATGCTGGGTAGATGAGGGCATTCTTAGCTTTACTCGACACCTCATACGCTCGATCCATGTAGTCGGCAAGGAATTGAAATGTCTCATCGAGCTTACCAGCCTCTTCACCCGCCTTCACCATGTTTATATAAAATTGTGAGAAGACTTTAGGGTGCTTGGCGAGCGCCATCGATATCTGACTGCCACCCTGAATATCGTCTGCCACAGCATTGAGAGTGTTCTGGAGCACTTTACCCCCAGCTTCTTCTGCCATAAGTCGAAACACGCGGAGCGCTGAGACTTGTGACTCAAAAAGTGTCGCCATCTGGCGCGACATAATCACGATATCTTTGACTGACACGCGATCAAACAAGGTAATATTGACCTCAAGAATATTGCGCGCCTGATCAGCAGGCGTAATTTGCGCCACAATCAAACCTCGCCGCTGTAAGGAGTTGATAGCTACGTCTATGCTAATAGCATCGATATCTCCATCGCGCTTGTTGCCCTGCTGATCTACTGCCTGATAATTAAAAAGCATAGTATTAGATCAAACGTTCAAATGTCTTTGGATTGGTAGCTCGACTGAGCGCATTTTCGGGAGTAATTTCTCCTTTGCGTACCAATTCTGCTAGCGCACGATTCATGTCGATCATACCCTCGGCTGCTCCTGTCTCAATCACAGTATTAATCTCATGCGTACGCCGCTCACGAATCAAATTTGCTACCGCATTGTTGTTGATAAGGAGTTCGTAGCACGGCAAGAGTCCACCCGAGATGCGCGGTATAAGTCGCTGTGAAAAAATGCCAGTCAGGCTGCCCGCCAACTGTGTACGGATCTGGTCCTGCTGCTCAGGTGGAAAAGAGTCAATAATACGATCAATTGTCTGAGCAGCGTTATTTGTGTGCAGCGTAGAAAAGACCAAGTGACCTGTCTCAGCCGCCGTCACCGCAGTTGAAATTGTTTCGGGTGAACGCATCTCTCCCACCATGATGACATCAACGTCCTGACGAAATACAGATTTCAGAGCCGTGTGAAAATCTCGTGTATCAATGCGCACTTCACGCTGATCGATAAGTGCCTTCTTCGGTTCAAAGAGATACTCGATAGGATCTTCAATGGTAACAATGTGCTCAGCGCGACTAGAATTAATAAGCTCTACCATTGCCGCTAGCGTTGTTGATTTACCTTGACCAACGGGTCCCACCACCAAAAAGAAACCTTGCTGAAGCTGGGTAAAAGTCTCAAGCATAGGTGGTAAGTTGAGCTCCTGGATAGTGCGAATTTCATTTGCAATCAATCGCAACGCAACCGCTACTGAGCCCTGCTGCACGTACCCATTACCACGAAAGCGTACACCTGTCTTGAATTGATATGAAAAATCAATCTCTTGGTCGGCAAGAAAACGCTCCTTCTGCTCCG
>JACCDV010741169.1_pt1 | contig 18765 bp, 3 predicted proteins | sample 7446131 | NCBI WGS metagenome assembly JACCDV01 (sample SAMN15323448, study PRJNA562643) | freshwater metagenome | isolation source: river surface water | place: USA:Blue River Watershed | collected 2017-08-17 | reverse complement strand
TTGCCTTTTTTAGGAGGGGTAAGCCTGTGTATGGTATTCAATGAAGACTTTGACGAATTAAACATACAACTTTGACCTTTTAGTATTATAATAATTATTAGGGTTATTATTGCTCACAAGAAACCCTTACAATTAGCTTCAATTAGCTCCAAAAATAATAAGGCCCTAAATATTTTTGCTAATTTTGAGGGAATGAACTGTTGTTTTTGTATTTGGCAAAAATTAATAGTCAGCCAAAAGGTATTTTTTGAATAAACTATCTTTGCAGTTAATGATGGTCTGTAGCATAGAATTTGATTTTGGCAATATTATTTACAGGTAATTTAATAAATGATTTGGTGACAATTAAAGTGAAGTAAAAATCAGGGTGCCTTCCACCAATTAAGCTCTTCAAAAGAAGAGTCTAATGTGAGGCATTTGCTGTTAGAATTCTGATGAAACTTCCGAGTGTTCATACTTGATAGATTTTCTCTATGGGGAGTAATTGTAGGGTTTTGTCTTTCTTTCAGGAGTGGCGAATGGGTCTCTAGGTCTTGATTTGATAGGGGTTTGGATGTGCCTCTGGACTTCTGGGTTGAATGAGTGGATTTGGATTGACTGCATATTCTATTGATTTAATGATTATACTCGTATAAAGCAAATTAGATTATGTATAGAGACGGTTATTAAGTTCAAAGTTAAAATTATTTATAAGAAGTTAATAAATTAAAAATAGCTTTCTTCTCGGAAATCAATAGATTCCGCCTTGTATGTGTTCAAGGTAGCAGAGAACTATTTAAATAATGAATAAATCAAGAATTTGAGGACTGACCATCTTAAAAAGGATTCATTAAAATATCAGAATTAAATATCTTTCTTATCCGAATTCATCAATTTAACAATTTAAATCGATTAGAATTTCTTATATATATTAGCAAGACTATTAAAATGGGAAAACACTATGTTTTGATAAAAAGAAGTGAGAAGAAATATCACGTATGCCGTGATGACATAAATAAAGTATTTTCAGTAAAGCGTCGTAAGATTCCAAGACTGCCAAGCTATTTTGAAGTTGAAAGCAACAAATTGATCGATGACTATATAAGCAATGAGGATACTTAGGTTCAATTTGAGCCAATAAACTTCTATCCATCCACATAGGAAAGCCTTGAAGAGTGATTAATAGTTGGAGAGCCTTTATGGTATTCTTGATAATGTGTATATATAATTCTTTTGTTAAAATGTAAACTAAAAATTTGGAAATTTTTCATACTAGTAAAAAAGTGATTAATTTAACAAACAAAAAATTGTAACTACATGAGATAATCATAATCAGCTTATTTACTTTAGATTCTTTTTGAATTTTCTTAGAACTAATGGCAGTTGAATCTTATCTTCTATTGACTCCACTTTTACTTTTTCATTTGTTTAAGTCTATTGTTGAACTACAGGAGCAGGCTTTTATATATTTTCTTGCTCTTATGAAGGACTACATGTTTCTCGTTATTATTGCTATGCAACTTCTCCAATGTGCCGATTTGGTTTTTACTTTTATTTAAAATTATCATAGTTTTATACTTCGTCGATGTTAAACTAATCTTATGTCTAAGACTCTTATGAGGCCTATTCAAAGTCTGGTTCTTCGAACTCGTTGATAATTTTTTAATTTGAAGAGTTGTGAGTTTCAATAATTTGGACATGAATAGACGGGCTCCAATCTATTTAAGGGAATTTTTAAGCACACTCATGAGTCCTATTGAATTTTTAGTTGTAAGTTAAACATTTATGTGCCATTTCAATGAACAGCTGTTTAAGTGAGAAAAAGTCATAGCTTTTATTGTTTTGGCTTTCATCTATTAATTTTTCCGATAGTGATTGCTTTAGTTGTTGTCTCTGTAAAATCTTCTATTAAAAAGAGCAAGCAATAACTAGTCTAAAAATTTCAACCTATTTCTCTTGTCCTTGTCTCCAAACGCGACCCATCACTTGACTATCATTACTTGGGTTCCAATCAGGCTAAATCATAATCATTTTGCATGCACAGGTCAAAGTTAAACCAGTGCCTCCTGCCTTTCCTGAAAGTAGTAAGATTTATTTGTCCTTAAAAAAACTTTAGACAATTCTATATCTCTATTGCCCATCAACCCTTCCATCCAGTTTTACCATCGAAAGTCCTTCGCCTGAAAGCATCTCATGAACAAAATCTAAAGTTTCAGTGAAGTATGATACAATAATAAGCTTTTAGTTGTTTTTGGAGCAAGAAAGAGCTACTTGCCTTATGAATTCCATTTTAGGACTTTTTTCATCTCTACAATCTTCAATACAGTCCTTTATCTGTTCGTTTTAAAATCTATCGTTCTTAAATAGAATGGGATGGACGAATAACTTTCTCATCACATTGATAAAACTTAATACATCAGATTCATTCATCTTTTTCTTCTTTATCCTGTTGTATAATATTTATTGCAAAGGAGACAGCTTTAGGAATATTTGATATTCTCGTTTTTTCGGAAGATATTGCTCAAGTACGTTCGCTTTTCTTCTTAAAGAAAATTCCTTTATGCGACTTGCAAGCTCAGCAGTTCTACTTAACGCTAGGGCTCTTTAATCTTGGCTTGAGTTTTTAGCCATTCCTGCTAGAATAGGCTTTTGAAAGACATTTTTAAACACAGTTTAGGATTAGAAAAAGAAAGGATTTACTATAGCTATGCAAGTATATAGCTCATCAAGATTGTTTTGCAGAGGGGTTCCTGTTAACAATATTCTTTTCTTGCATTTAAATGTTTGAATTTTCTTGAAAAATTTGCTTTTCTTATTCTTTAAGCGATGCCCTTCATCAAATATTATAAGCTCGCATTTTTTACTCAGTAGTTCACTATACTTATAGAAATTTTAGTAACTAACTATTAAGAAACGATAGTCGTAGTCAACGAACATTCGTATAATCTTGCTTATTTACTAAGAGCTCCCTAAAGTTACTAGTGGACTGAGCTTGTTTCCCATCCATTTATTGCACTACTTTTACCAAACCTTCAAAAGTGTTAACGGGCATACCACTACTATTTTATTAGCAACTTTTTGAATGATAGAGCATCGAATTAATGTCAAAGTTTGAAGGGTTTTCCCCAATCCCATAAAATCAGCCAATATACATCCTTAGATAAGCTTTCCTTTCTGTCCTGTAATGCATTCATACATAAACTTTACGCCTTAGATTTGGTGAGGCCTCAAGTGGCTGAAAATAAATCTTTCCAGCCTTAATCCATTTTAAAATGTCTTTTAAACATCAATTTATATTTTATGAAGTGATTATGCTTTTTTGACTATTTTTTTGACTGGCGGGAGTATGGGTGCTTGTTGGTCAAGAAAAATCTTACCACTAATATAACTTTCATAGGGAATCTCCTTATCAATCACAACTAAATAAGAGGGAAATATACCAACATACGTATTATTGAGAGTATACTATTCCTATAGCTCAGGTTTATGCTTATTGTTGACAACAATCAAACATTATCCTTCGGCATTGAATAACTTGGTCTTGTTTGATGAGCATAGCAGGAATCCATCACTATAAATCTTCTTCTTTTTTCTGATATCTTTGGAGTAAAATATTTGATATGTCCTTATTTAATTTTGCATTATTATAATTTCATATTTCATATACTTACTAATGACAAACTCAAGATAGATTTATGAAATATTAATTTAATTTCTTTGATTAATTATTTATAATTTCAAAATAACCTTATGCTTTTGGCAAGTTGTGCATCACTCTTTGTAACAATCGGTCTGGCTGTTGCCGACTACATCTAAAAGAAAGCCAAAGATAAAAAGAAGGAGGAGATTAAGTAGCATAGAAATAAATTTCAAACTATCAGAATGTTACTAACTGGAGGACCGTAACATTATTGTGATATTTAGATGTGGAGGAAAAAGTTAAGGAATTAACTGTATTTATCACTCGTTCAAGCGGATAGCTGCACCTGTATTTATTGTGCCTGAGGCCGCCACCATAATCGGAAGTGCAGGTCTAACATTAGATCTTTCTCAATTCAAGCCAAGACAAATTGAACTTTTTCAAATATATTTGATGAGGCTTCAGTACAATTTGGAATAAATTGTGATGGATGTGGCCAGTTACTTGTAGAGATTAGAGAAAACACCAGTAGTCTTATGTGACCGAGGATTGCTGGATGGAAAAGCATATGCAGGAGATGAGAATTGGGCAAAAATGCTTAAGGAAATCAGGGTAAGGATGTCGTTATGTAGATAACAGAGGATTAGATTTTGAAAAGATACAAAGCAGCCATCCATATGGTAACTGCAGCAAAAGGAGCATAAGTTTTTTATAATTATACTGGCGAGGACTAACCTGCATAGAATTCATAGAGTTCTAATGATTTATAGGGGTTGAAAGTGAGAAAGGAAAGCCCAGCCCTTGTAAAACTAATGTAATTTAGGCTGTCGATCTCGATACAAAGATACAAAATTGCTACAAAAATCACCCCAACAGATATATCATATCCAACGAGTTTTTCGTCAAAAATTTTGAGGATAAGAAGACCGTATTACTTGCCCAGGTCTATCAGATTATTACTCAAATCTTAAAGACCTATGATTTGAGTGAGTACTACTCAGACTATGAATCTGTACGAAAATACTCTGAGGAGAATATAAATATCTTAGATAGTCCTTCTCCTTACTTGATTCGCAAGAGAAAGTTCCAAAAGTTTATGCGTAGATCTGATAGTCCAAGTAAGAAAGAGAAAAAGGTGTGATATTAATGGTTTCTCGTTATTGGATTTTTATTATGAACATGAGTTGAGAGATTGTTTAATTAATGAAGGTTTTAGATGGTTACTATATCAAAATTGATCCATAATAGTGATGATAATCACTATAATTCAAATTTATAATTTTAATTTTGATTAAAAGTGGATTCGTCAATCAAAAAGCAGGGTTTCAACGTTTTTCTCATCTAAAATAACAGGAAAATAGATCGAAATTCATTATCGTTTGGTCATAACTTTTGCGAGTAACAATTTAATCATTTTCAATAAATCAGGATTATTAATCTATCCAGGTAGCATCCAGACATCATTCACAAGCAAGACAGCATTCTAAGATCATAAAGAAGCTCTTTAACCCTTCAAACAAAAGAATGGATAATTTCTTCATGCAGGGAGAATAATCTAAAATGGGCAAGACATCATTCTACAAAAAAGTGGAATAAAAATAGAAATATGATTTGATTAGCCCCGAGTTTCATTGAATCAATAAGAATTTAAACATGGAGCTTGAAGATTTAATTAGAAATGACAAAATTTACTAGAAGATAGGAGCCATTTTTTTCAGAATTCTGGAACTAATAAATACTCTTTTAAGTAGTTTAGAGGTTTAGATATAATGCTTCAAACATAAGAAAAATGGCTCCAAACCATTATATAATAACAAATGTTTTTACAAAACGAGTATTGCTATTCTAAGTCATATAAAACACCGTCGAATATCAAAATAACTTTTCAGGCATGTCTACTCTCTTTGGCATAAATAAAGAATTGATAGAAAGTAAAGATAGATATGTTGTTTGATTAAAAAATTCAGTCCTTTATGTTATAAACATTTCATTTTTAGCTTAGAATAAAAAATAAGTAGCAAAAAAATATTCTTTCAAAATCAAAGCAAAAGAGTTTCTTTTTATCTATACTTTGTGAATCACATGATAAACACAATGAAAGCAAACAATCTAGATCATTTAGATATATGTATTCCCCAAAAAGATTGATATAAATATTGCTTTAATATTCCTCATTTTGTTGTTTCTTTATAATAATATCAATAGAATGAAAGTAGAATCTAATTCAGGATAGGCCAATCAAGACAACCAGGCAAAGAGATAGTACTTTGTCGTCATGCAGCTAGCCCTTAAAAGATATCGAGTACAAACCTCAGACATTAAAAAGCTTTACCGAGTCATTAAGAAGAAAACTATAAAAATCCCTTAGTTTAAAGATAGAAAGACCAGCCATTCGTCTACGTAAGCTGATTTTGAGGATAATACCTTTGACATATGAGAAAATAGCTGGTGGGACTAATAAAACTCATGTTTATTTATTTTTCTATTCATTTTCGGTTTATTAGAACATATAAACAGGCTGTGTTTTAACAAATGGGAGGCAAATCTAAACCTTGAGTTTAAATAAGAAAAATATTGACAGTTTATGATTGGCTCATTTCTTTTTGTATTTTAGTTCTTTCTTAAAAGATAAGTTTGGTTATATTTGCAGGAAGAAAGCATATGATTGAATATTTTAAGCTCGATATATTACTAAAAAGTAGTTAATCTTATTGTAATTTAAGCTGAAAAGGAAATATTTTAACGATCCAAAAAGATATGAAAAAGTAAGAAAAAATAAGTCACTTTCTCTAAATTGTATAAATCATCTGATAATAATCATGCTTGTGGATGCCTTAAACTTCTTTTTAGATCCAAACGTTTTTTAATTAATTCTTGCCATTTATTGAATGAAATATTATTGGATATGAACTCATGAAAGAGGTGTTTTAGATTAATATGGGCAACTTTATCGAAGTGAGGCGAGTTCAATTTCTATGACTGTACGAGCTAAATACAACAATTTATACTAAGGTGAAAAAGGATTCGTAAGGATTTTGTGTTTTTACCGCTTAAGGTTTTGGCTTATATTAGATCTCTTATGTTTTATCTGGGCCTTTTGGGGTCTCCTTTTCTTGTTACAGAATCCGAAAGATTGTATTTTTGATAAATCTTGATCTTTGAATTATTTCTTAATCTATATGTTCCTCACTTTAGTTAAATTTTGCACGGAAGGACTGCAAAGATTGAATATAATTCTATGATAGATTTAGCAATGTTTTTTATTAATTGAAGTTTACTTTATATCTCGAACCATAGGACTTATTCACTTCAATCATCAGTCCTTACTCAGAGCGTTAGTTTTAGGGAAATTCACATTTAGACTAAAGTTTTATCAAGGAAAGATCATCTATTTTCTATTGCAGACTCATAACTAATCTTTAGAGCCGTTTATTCTAATCGTTAAGTCTTTGCTCTGATTAGGTTAAAAGTTTGTTAATATCTCTGAGATGATCGATTTAAGTAGCTGCATTTCAGCTATATCTTTCTGTTGTTGCTCCTATGACTATCTGAGGCTGTCGATTAAGGTTTAGTATTTTTCTAGAATATTTCTTTAATTTTCTTATTTATAAGTAATTAATTTCTTCATCTATTCTATTCGCTCAGTTAGTTCATCGTTAGTCCTCTTGATATAAATCGAGTTACATATGCTTAGTTGAGTTCCTCTTCCAAAGAATGCTCGGATTCCTCCTTTTACTGTCTTAGGCAGCTCAAGTTCGTCAATCCTTCTTCTATAATTTGTTAGTAGAGCTTATTCATACGAATCCCACATTAAAAGAGCTATTTGATGGTTTATTCCATTAGCTTTACTTTTAGTACAGTTTGAGAAATTTATTCGCCTGAAAAATTTACAAAATCGATGGTTTACCCATCAAATTATCCGTTCAAACGAGTTTAATAATGTTCAACATTGAAGCACCTTTATTCTAACTGCTTTATGATTTTCTATAATTCTTCCTGCATTTTGCGATGAATGTTCTATAATATAAATGTTATTATAACTATATTTAATGCCGTGAGAACTTATAATTAATTAAGACCAAGGCCTGTTATTCATCTTAAGTATTAAATATTGAATAGATGAACCTGTCATCATTAAATAATTTTTCAAAAATAGTCCCATTTGCAACTACTTATAATAGAATATTCTAATCAAATTATTTTGACTCTTAAATACACGAGGGGCATATAAAGTATTTGAATCGCTATCCAAGCAGCTAATTAAAAGGATAAAATGATTAATTTGATAATCTTTTTTTATTTATTCTCATCTTTCTTATTAAATGCTCTAAAGCCACCTCAAAGGGTTATAAAAATATGGATAAAACTCAATCTCTTAGAATTAAGCCACAAATAATCTCCACAAAGCAAACATATCATAAGAAATAAAGTTTGCTCAATTTAAATAAACCTGCACAATAGATCTATTGCTTTCTTCCAAAAATTAGGTATAGAAATTTATAAGCAAACGTAAATTTAAAATTAACTTTAGGATTATGATAAACAGGATTGAAATGCAAAAAATGATAATAAGACTATTGATTTTTTCTTAAATTAAAACAATCATTTATTTTTACTCACTTGCTTATGCTTCGGCTATAAATATTTCTTTATCTATCGTTGCCATGTATTAAAAGGAATATTTTTTGCAAGGAACTAATCGTAGAGATGGCTTATATTTAATGACGCTATTTTATTGAAATGCACAGAGTTTAATTTTTATGCTTGGACAAGCTGAATAAGATATGTCTTACCAAAGTAAAGAAGGTTCTATATGGATCTTGCACTACAGAAGGTCTAGCTTATACTTGAAGGATAGATTTCGATACTCTATTTTCCTCTTAGTTTTATCTATTATCAACATAGGGAGCTTTAGTCTTGGCAAATCGAGACTGTTTGCAAGTTGGTTAATCTAAGTGTTATTCGTTTTCTTCGAATTTAGCTATGAAGGATGTGCTTGACTGTATGTAATGCTATGATATATTTAGAATTTCAGTGTCTTCATGCAATATATTTCCTCTTGATTTGCTTGTCTTAACAGTACTTAACGAAAATCTCATCAAATGGCTTTTATCTTCACATACAAGCTATTCATTGATTAGTAGTATCTTGTCTATTCTTGTCTTCAATTCCTAGTTTTAAGAGGAAAGCCCCTCAATTTACTTTAACAATTCTAACTTCTGCTTCAAAATCTTCTAAATCTATGTTTTATAAATTTAGTGCAAGCCTTTTAGATCAATATTTTATTTAATATATTTTGATTGTTATTATTGACATGAAAATAATGCATGTTCCTTAGACTCAACTAATACCCCCATCTCTCTCAATTCATGTTTGTATCTTTCCTATATATCTCTAATATGTTTTTAATACTCTTCATTGACTTATAGCACTCTTTATATAAGTTCCTCATATTTTTAGGATAGATCCTTATATTTTTATTACTTATTATCAACTTATCTTTTCAACATAGTCATATTTTCATTCATCTATTAAATGGTTCTCTAAATTTACTCAACAAATACTTTTGCTTATTGGATTTATGTCTTGTAAAAAAATTATTTCTCTTGCTTTTCTTACTTTAATGCATTGAAATGAATAATAGTCTCGTTTATTACAGACTCATAAAATTTATGTGTGCGATTTCCATAATAAACAAGGGATTAAATAGTCTATTGCATCAGAAGATTTTGGTTTTTTAGTTTCAAATTTTCTTCTAAATATAAGGGATTATCTACATTTGCAAAACTAATGATTATCTTCGTCATCGTAGTATTTGGTGATACCTTTGGCTGTGTACTGGCTTTGATAGTAGCTTTATTAGAAGCGCTTCAATATTTATTGCAGTTCTTGCTACATTCTATGGATTCTTCTATAACAATCTAATTGATTATATTAAATAGTAATTGACACTTTATAATGTGCAAAAATTCCGAAATTTTCTGAAAAATTAGTTAAAGAAAAATAAACATACTTGGGAATCAAGGCGATCAAAGAGAGAAAAAATAGTCTTTACACTTGTATTTGCTCTCATTTATTCAAATTATTTTTCTAAGAAAATGTGTCCGAAGGTTTTATTGTTTATTTTCTTAAACGTCCTTCTTTTTCCATGAAACATATAAATATGGCCGATAGAGTGATACTGATTGCAATATTAATGATAATAAATGAGCTTAAGCGTTGAAGTGTTTTAGAAGATCCGACTGTTACTTGACAAGCCAGTTTCTCCATTAGTAAAGAACCAAATAATATAACTCATCAATAAGCAAGTTGTGCCAGCTGACGATCTTCTCTCTTTGTTCACTCGCAAGTATCGCGCTGATCTCATCATATATGTTCTCAGTGCGCATCATGTAACACTAGACAAAATGCAAAGTACTCTTGCAGTAGTAGTGTCAAAGTTGCTATAGTTCAAAATGGAAGATGCTGTATCAATATGGAAAAATATTCTTAGTCGCCAAGGGCTTAGAAATTTAAGACAACTATGGACAGAAAAGCTATTTCAGTAATCCCTTAAAAATACGAATTAGCTATTAAAAAGTGCACAGTTAACTCTCCTTAAATAAAACTGCAAGTTATTATGGGAATGGGGCGAAGGAAGGATTTTCGAATAGTTGACTAAAAACTATTGCAGGTCATTGATCGTAATACAAAGATAACACAGAAATTTAATATTTACCTTCCAGAGTACCCTTAACTCTTGTCTTTGCTGGTTTCCAAAGCAGAGGGAGCGAAAACAGATCTAATAGATAGCGAACTAAGGAAAGAGTTGATTATAAGATTGATATAGTTCTTGGATAGTACTCGCAATAGGCAGTGTTTTTCTTTTCAAAATTAATGTCTTAAAGCCCTATGCTTGCTTTTGAAAAGTGAGAAGGCGAAAATGAATGATTTACTCATTGTTCATTTAGGAGAAAAAGCTATCGAGGATTACCTTTGGAAGAAACCAACTAGGGAGGAAGCTTATCGATGTAAGTAAGCTCTAAAGAAAGTAGAACAAACAATCAAGAAAGAAAATTAGAAAAAAATGTAAAGAAATTACTAATCCAATGCATACAAACCTTAGGAACCATTACTTATTGAAGAAGTTATTAATAAGGCCAATTAATATAGAAAAAATAACCATTTGATGATTGATGAAAAGTCAATAGCCAATATCTAAAGAAGTACATTTTTAAAAAAAGGAAAAGGGAACGGTGGAGGAAAATCAGCCATAATTAGCCCTAAAAAACAACTTAAAGATACGTCTGAGTTAGATAGGCTTGACTAGCTTGTTGAAAGCTGCTTCAAACAATCAGCTTCAACGCCTTTCGTTTAATAAAAAGAATAATAGCCTTATAATTATTCTTTGGGTGCTTCTACAATAACAATCTAAGAGGACTAATAGTTCTGTGAAATAAGTAACTTGATCGACCTTGCCTACAAATTCAAATTCGGCCATGACTCATCTTATTGATAATATCCTTATAACAATTATAAATAGCGAATATTTTTATATGATTGAATCTGATCATTTTCCATCTCACAAATTGGCGATTCCAATAATTTTCCTTTCCCACTTAGGATTCAAAGCTTCACCTTCGATGAAATGTGCAAGATTTCCTGCCTTGATGACCCATTGGGCGTTCTTTGGCAAGACCTCAAATACATGATAATCTCCTTCTTTCTCTTACTCTTTAATTAGTGGGCATCCAATGTAGGTGTAGCTCAAATCAGTAGCAGCAATAGCTTGGCTTCCATTAAACATGTCGTCATTGTATCTCTTGAACTGAGGTGGGAATTTCTATGTATCCTTCAGTCGTAGACCTCCTTATGTTAAGACTAGACCAAGCCCTGAAACACTGATTAACCTTTTGACAGACTATATAATAACACATTTACATTTTTCTTCATTGAAATAATGAGTCTTTGGATAAAATTCAAGGCGTCATTTGGGTTAGATTTGGCATCCTGATAAGAGGAGATAATGATGCTCACTCCTTATGAGGCTTTGTCAAGATCTTCTTGCTTAGTGGCGTCCCCTTGAATGACTTTTAGCTTAGGATAAAGTGATGGGTCAAACTTGGGCTCGCTTCTAATAAGAGCCACAGTGTCATATTTGGGTGCAAATTGCCTAACAAGAAATTTGCCCACACTGCCGTTGGCTCCAATCAACAAAATTTTAAGATTTGCCTCCATTTATGAACAAAGATAACTTCTAAAAAACTAAACAAATCTTGAGGATTAATGAAAAGTAGATCAGAAAAATTAAAATTTTGACCTTTTGACCAGAAAAATTAAAAAAAAGAATTCTTGGTTTAATGATTAGTCGATCTTCAATATGCTTTGATAAATAAAATTCGATACATCATTGTTGTTTAAGTTTCTGCTTTTAATTTTTCACTTTTTTGGTTGTTGTCTTTGAATATTTTTTGCTTTTCTTATCAAGTTATGATTTGATCTGCTCTTGCCATTTATTGTATGGAACTCTATTAGCCCTTAATTCCTCATAAAGATGGGTGAGGTTGACTGAAGATATTTTGTCGAAGACGGGAGAGTTGAGTTTTTCAGACTGAGTCAGCTACATATTGCAATGCTTACGAGCATAAAGAACGTTTTGTAAGGATCCTAAACCTGTTGTGATGATTATTCAAGGTGAATCTTAGCTAATGTCATTGTATTATGATGGGTCTATTACTATTTATCAGGAATTTAAAGGATTTGGGAAGGCTTTTTCTTTTCTTCTATCACAGGTTAAGGCTAAAACTTCAAGATATTACTTCGGCTTATATCCTACAGGTCATTTAAAAAAAATTTACTTTTCTCAAGTGATCGATTTCTTATCATCGACTTACAGTAATGCTCAGAAATATTGAGAAGCTACTTTTATTCGTTGAAGTTAACTTACCTCCCATTGACTTGAATTATACTATCAAAGGCCATATTTTATGATGATTTAGCACTACTCTTATCGAAATCTTGAAATGATTTTTTGAATTTCTAACGGTTTTATTGAAAGAAATTTTTATCTTCCAGATCATAGACGTAAATATGGTTGGAATTGGGCAGAGGTTGAGGATTGTTTTTAAGATTTTATATCTACTAAAGGAGATGATTATTCTTTTGCACATAGTATTAGTTTTATTCTTTCAAGGCAGCCATGTCCCTTATGAGAGCATCATATTTTTCTTGTAAATAGGCCTAATAATTTTATTTGTCACTGATGATTTTTCTACTTCTATTGAGTTCCTCCTCAAGAATTTTCGACTAGATAAAGAGCTATGTTTCTATCTTTTTGACCTCAGTTGTAGAAGTGATATGGACCTATGATGCTTTCTCTTCTAGTTAGTCGTATTTTTCAGTAATATCTCGAAGGGTTTCCTACTTGTTGCTGATCTATTGCTTCATTATTTATAGCTTTGTGCAGAGCTCTTCGATATGTCGCTATATATAAGGCCAGTTACTTTATGCTACAGTGTTTCTTATTTGTAGGAATGCTATTTTCCTTAGAACTCTTACTTGAGGGATTCCAGCTGACTGTTGTTTTGTTCTAAAAGTTACTAATAGTATTGGCTCATACGGTTTCCATCAGTAATTAAAGACTCCACAACCTATTAAAGCCAACTAACTCTTTAGGTTATGAGAATTAATTCTTCTAGATTACAAGCAAATTACAGTTGTTAGTTTCATAGTTCGCTGTCTTTTTATTTCTAGAGATCGGGTGGTTGGTCTGTGAGTAGTAATAATGGTTTTTGAACTTGTTTACAAGGATCTACAAGTATTCATGCATGTTTGTAATAATGAGATAAATAATAAATGTAGATTATCTGCAAGATTTTAAGGAAAATAAATCTAATAAATTATAATTATGACTTACGAATTCTAATTCCGATTGTACATAGGTTAATAAAAATTTCAAATTTGATTATTTATATAAGAATCAAGTATAATATATCAAAGCATAGATTCAATGGGAATTAATATAGCATCTGAAAACAGTTATTAAATGGCAACAGATTAAAAGTACAGCCATGAACATCTATTTCCCAAGATTCAAAAGATATTCTTTTCAAAGTACCAGGGTGAATAATTGGAAAATATTTATCGATTGGCAAGTATTTGGAATGGAAAAGATGTTAAGAAATAAGACCTTTAGAAAGCAACTCAGATATAGTATCATAGTTACTACAAATAAGTGAATTTGTTGTCTGCAAGAGTTTACAGAAAAGCACAATAATTCATCAAAGCAATCAAAGAGCAACCTAGTGCTTCCTAATAATAACATAAAATCAAATTTCTTTTAAAGGACTTAGCATTCTCTTATGATAGATATTTCTTCAAGAAGAAAACCTTCTATGAAGATAGCGACAAATATGTGGGAACAAGTACTTATCTTAAAGAAGCACTTTAATTGCTTTAAAAATCGAAAATATCTCATCTTAGATTAATCTTTAATTATATGGTGCAGCTCGAAATCATTGTCAATCCTAATTAAAAAAAATAACTAAGCAATAGCTTTATTTTGAAGATGGAGAGAATACCTAAAGAGAAGCAGAAAAAAAATTATCTATAAAGTATGTCATTTCCTTTCTTATAGAGGATTAAAAGTTGGAACGAGAAAACCGATAAATAATAGGTTTTGAAAGTAATGAAATATACTTTGCCAAACTATTATTTTTATACAAGCAGTTCAAAGAACGCAATCTATCGATTACATACACGAAAGCAAGACTATAAATTTCTTGAACAAAGGCACGATTACATTCAACATATGTTTCCTAATCACTACGGGTCAGATTTTAACTAATCAGCCCAGCCCCTTAATTATCTAGAAAAATAGCTTTTCTTGGAAGATAGAAAGGCGGGCTTAAATATGTTGCATTCAATTGGAATATTTTTTGACTTTATGGGGCTAAGGATTGATTAAAATAGTTAGAAACTATAGGTTTGCGATAAAAAGAGATTGAAAGATGTTCTAATAAACAACACTCATAATCATCTGAGATTAATGAGAATTTTAGCATGTTTGTCAGTGATCGGTTTGCGAAAAATTGCCTTAAAACTAATAGAGTTTTTGGATATGGCATCAAATAAAATATTTCCTGAATTGAAAAATAAATTTAAGAAAAGTTGGTAAATCTATGGAAACGATAAAGATAACATTCCTTTATAAACAGCTAAGCAAATGTGCTTCCTTGAGATGTAAGATTTTCCACAAGACCATCCTGCTCTGCAGGGTAAATTTGGTTAAAAATAAAAAGAGAATATAGCGTAAGAGTAAATTTAGAATTTTATATAGTAGCCTTAATGATATTTCATGATTATAAATTAAACTAATCATTTTCGTTTAGACTTTACTCCTTCAATTTAGAATGCTTTTATTGACCTTTTGAGCTCTTTACGCTTCATCTCTAACTCAAGCTTGATCTTTGACTGCCATTTATTATAAGGAATGGCTTTGTTTATGAGCTATTAATAGAGATGAGAAATATCTATTGTAGATATTTTATTAAAGTGGGGAGAGTTAAATTTTTATGATTGAGTCAACTAAATAATATGAATTTTACAAGCATAAAAAACGATTTGTAAGGATCGTATTGTACTGATTATGATGGCTCTTTTGGTTCAATTATAGCTTATTTTGTCAAAGTTTATTACTGTGGTAAAATAAAGGTGTTCAATTGCTGGATTTATGGTCTAATATTATATTTCTATATATTGATTTATTCATCATCTTCGAAGAATTTGCTTTTTTCACATGAGCCATTTCTAATCATAGATTTATAGTAATGCTACGAAATATTAAGGAATTATTTTTCTTAGTTATTTTGTACATAATTACTAGCTTGGATAATACTATCGTACTATTTTTATTACGATAATACACTTTTTACATCCTAATGATATCCATTGACTAAGATGATATTATTGATAAACATTTCCTATTACTAGTTTATTTTATTTTTAGCGAATTAACTTCCCTTTTTATATTCCTATTAGGTCAATTCCTTGTCTTGAAGATCGTTAACCAAGATGTGCTTGTCTTGAAATTGAATGCTGAGTTTATTTTTAAGGGAATCGATTTATTGAAGTAAGCGCCTGTTTTATCTTATGTAGTACTCATTCTCATCTTTTAATATTCCAAATTATTTTGTTAAGGACTATGATTTCTATTGCAAGTATGCTACATAGGTCTAAGACTCGCTGATTTTTTTACGACTAAAATTGATTTCATCTTAAAGATGTTTTGACTATTCAATTAGCTAACTCTATCTCTTTTTGATTTATGAGGATTAAGCCATATGTACTTCCGTTGCAATTTACTCTAATTATTAGTATTTATCAGAGACATCTCTTAGTAGACCTTATTTATTGATAAGTTATTGCTTGAGGGTTTCTATCTTTTTATACAATTACTATTTTTACCTCTAAGTAATCAATTCTTTACTTTGTTTTAATGCATTTATTATCTATGTAACTACTATTTTGTCTCAAGTTCTTATTTCAGGGCATCAAATTGATGATTAGTACTGTTAAGAATTTACTAATAATACGAACTCATACGATTTCCATCCATTATTAAACTTTATATAATTCCTTAAAGCTATCGAAGCCTTTCATTTAATTGGATCGCCTCTTCTAAAATATAATTATTTATACATCGTTTGACTTAAAGGTTGTGATTTGTTGTTGTATCTAGCAAAATTTATTGATATTTTTGACGATCATAATCATAGTTTTTGAATTTTTTTACAAGTAATAGTAATTATTTTTACATTTTATTCAAGTTTGTAGATATTTAATAATAATAATGATACTCTTTCATTTAATAAAAGAAAAGATATTTCTCAAATAATTCTTCTCTGGCAAATAATTTTCAAATAATGATTGTTTAAAAATAACATAATTCCCTTACAATATGTATTATGAATGTTTTTAATAAAAAAAATGCCCTTTTGTTTGTTAAGTGATTAAAATTTTACTATAAATATATTATTTGGTTAAAGGAAAAGTATGAAAACTTTCGATTATTTTTTTGTATTTGGCAAAAATATAGTAAATGTCATCTTTTTCTTGCCTTTTGTTTCGAAATTTCTTTTGACTTTTTTTAGCAGAAAGGTAAATGCTTTTTCGAGGCAGCTTAATTGAACTTTCTCCCACAAAACTGGCAAGCAATAAGGTCCTACTGAGCCAATTGAACCATCTTTTACTATTCCCTAGTTAGTGCTTGATTCTTGCCCATCTTTAAACCAGCACGAAAGGCGGCACTTTCTAACTTCCATTTGGGGATCTAGTTTTTTCCTTTTTTAGGCTGAGCATCCTTTGCTGCTATTGCTGGAGGCTTAAAGTTTTATGCTTAGATTTGTCGATGAATTGCTGAGTTGAACTATTTTCTTTTCTTTTGGAAAACAGTCTCGCAAACTTTCTAATGCTTGCTAATCGTTTATGGTTTGAACATCCTGCCACACCCTTTAGAGCATTACTACAATATTATTTAAACTCCATTTTAATCAATTATCTTGTTCGATTGTTTACCTTGTTTGCTTATATTTTGGTTATTAGGTAGGCTGCCTTATTTTTTCATTTATCTTTCAAGCAAGGTCATAAAATTATTATTATGAGATATTGGCCTCTCATCTTGTAACTACTTTATCTATCTTGAGGCAATAATTTTTCTTGAATTATTCGCTTATTCTTTATTTTTGATAATTAACTTTTAGTTTTTGGGAATCATCGGCTTTTTATCTACAATAATTTTATCACGATTATTGTTTTGATTTATGTGTGTTTTCGATAGAGCTGTAAGGTTTTCATTTACTTTTTCATTTTAGCTACGAATCTTTTAACGACTCATTCCTGTTCGATTCATCTTTCTTTTTAGTAGCTGCAGACCTTGCTTGGCTTCGATGATTTTACTTTAAGTCATATTGACTTAAACATTATATTAGACTTTGCAGGGGACTTTAGGTGGCATTTGTTTTTTAGATAAAGTTCTTCTGCCATCAATATTTAGATCTACATTGCCAAGAGGGACATTTTCCTTCTTTATACTTTTGTTTAAATTGGAAGTCTGAGTATTTGTGGCTGGTTTAGCTATATCTGAGAATAATTACCTCTTGATAGTGAAGTCTTCATCCTGACCGTTATAAATCAAATTAAAGATAGCTTATAAATATATAATATCTTTCAAACACTACTGGGTGAATTATTTATTCTTTAATAATAATAAGAATGAAGCACTAAAATTATTAACTTCAAGATGTGTCGCTTTGGCCTAACCTATTCTCCTTCGATTAGAACAAAAGAATGAAAGATTAGGCAATAAGAAAGATCATAAATGATACTAAAACTGAGTTCCTTCTTCGAAACAAAGGGATCGACAATGAAAAGCTCTCCATTTATTTGGACTAGTCAAGAGATATATACTATCCACCTAAGTTTAATGAACCTTCATATTGTCGAGCTGGCTTGCACTATTCTATTCCAGACTAAGTCGTCGGAATCGGCCTTAAGGTAAATTAATAGAAATATCACTAAAATGATTGGGCGATATTATATCACGGAACTAAGCCACAACATTTGATGAAAATTTTGGCATAAGGTTTAAAACCCGGTGCAGGACAAGCCCATAAAAATACTTTAGACCCTTGGGGGAAGACAGTACCAACAGGAGTATACTTTTCATTTTGGGTGAATCAAAGTTTTCCATATACACTACCAGATAATCCAATTATATTAGAATGCTTTGTAAAATAGGTTTATGTAGCTCCAGGAACTAAAGGCTACACAGTTAGCAACCAATCTCAAGTATCTCGGATCCTAATTCCAACAAAGAAGAATAGAACCAATCAAAACATATGATTAAATTTAGTTATTAATCTAATCTAAAAAGAACAAATAATCATCTGTATGTGCTATGTTATATATTTATTATAGAGGATGGAAAATGTTACTAAGAGTATCATCTATGGCAACATATACTAAAATCGTTATGGGAAGTTCATGCCGGTTTGTTCGTCTATCTCAGACAGAGGTAGTCTTATATCTTATGAAGCATCTATACAGTCTATCTTGGATTATCTTCAAGAAACTCCTCATTTCAAAAAGTATAATAGAATCGCCTATGC
>JACCDV011275180.1_pt1 | contig 18767 bp, 33 predicted proteins | sample 7446131 | NCBI WGS metagenome assembly JACCDV01 (sample SAMN15323448, study PRJNA562643) | freshwater metagenome | isolation source: river surface water | place: USA:Blue River Watershed | collected 2017-08-17 | reverse complement strand
TTTGACGTACTTCATAAAATTCTGTCATGACCTGTACTGTTGGAACATCCTCAAACCTTTGTGATGAACCATCTTGAAAAAAGATTTCCACTGTCTTTGTTGTTGTGTTAAAAATTAATGTTTGCATATTTGTTTGTTTTAAATTTCTTCATATCTAATTGTTGCATCTCCCGCAACATGATCAAAACTCATCCATCTGGTATGTCCTGCGTGTTTGGGTAACAAATGATGTTCCCTATGACCACAATTCACACACTCTCTAACCGGAACTCTAACACAATCTCTACCTAAAGGATGATTTGTAACTTTGTGTTTTTCTCGTTTATATTTCCAAAAATGTAAACCAAAAAAACAAAAAAATTTTCTAAATAACATATTATAATTTTATTTCAAACCTATTTTTCATGACCTCCAACTTATCATCGGGAACACCATGAACATTCTTTCCACCGTGACGATTTTCGACAATCAAAGATACGACTTTATATCCATATTTCTCGGCCAATTTGAAATAATCTTCCATCTCCCACTCTTGGGTGAAGGTATTAGAAACTGCAATCTCAGGGTAATATTGTTCGTTCAGTTGGTGGTCTTGCATTCTTATTTCAACCTCGTTTTTACACCAAGCATGAGCTTCCTTGATTTTTGAACCATCAAAATTATAGTTTCCTTCTTTATCATAGAAAAACTTATCCGCTTCACAAACGGCATATTCATTCCAAATATTAGTTGCAAATGTCGTCTTTCCTGAACCAGGAAGTCCTCTAACTAAAAATAATACTCCACTCATTTGTAATAATTTTTAACTTTTTTTTAATTATTTGGTTTGCCATACATCAAAAGTAATTCTACCACGATTCTACATCTGTTAAATCTAATGGCCATGAATCACCAACAAATTCACTTATTACTATTACTGATTCACCAAGACCATTTGGTGTAAAACAGTAGGTATAAGAACCGTAATCCCCATAGATTTTATGGATTGATTCTTGCCACTCTTTTAACCTAACCATTTGTTTTTCCGAGAGTTCAAATTTCATTTTCTTCTATATTATATTCAACTTCAGTAATTATTGTTTTGGATACAGGATATGACGAAACTAATGTCCATTCCGATTTACTTGAATTAAACTTGGTAAATTCGTATCGCATAGAATCGAATTCTACTCTATCGGCAAGAACTGTTCTACTTGGCCAGCTAGACCCAATTACTTCTAAATGATATTTGTTCATTATTTTGAATTTTGTAATCTTTCAACATGATGGTCGTTAGGCATTTCGGATAGTTTTTCCCTATGCCTTAACACAGGTACAACTTCTCTATAAACATTATAAGGTCTGAATTCAGGGTGACCATCCATCCCGACATCCATTCTTTGTCCTCTACCAAACCTCATATGTGTTGGTAAATGGCAGTGTCCGTGCAAGTGCATCACACCCTTATTAAGACCATCCCAAGAACTTATGGGATAATGCATCAAACGGAACTTAAACTGTCCCATTTCAAGTGTATTATAGTGAGAAACGGACTTGAATAGACCTTGACTACCATCTCTATTATTTTCTATATGATGATCGTGGTTACCCAAAACCAAGTGTATATTTTTACACACCAATCTATCCCAAAACTCACGTATTTGTTCAAAACCACCAAAAGACCAATCTCCAAGATGTATCAGTATGTCATCCTGACCAACAACTTCATTTATGTTGTTAACTATAGATGAGTTCATTTTTTCTACAGTTGCAAAATCACGGGTTTGTGATATAGGAACTTCGCCTGACTCTGTTCTCCATTCAGTTGTTCCACGACATATATTCTTATGTGAAAAGTGTGTGTCAGAAGTTATCCACACATTTACTTCGGGTACATTTTTGGTATCTACAGGTATCTTTATCATGATGCAAATATACGAATATTATTTCGAATAAAAAAATTAATCTAGTCTATAAAAAACAGGATCTTCGTCATCTGGTAATCTATATTCTGTCATAACAACAAAAGAACCTATATCATGAACCATAGGATAGTAAGATTCTAACACCTTACCATATAATTTACCTAAGAACATAACTCCTTTTACTTTATACGGACCATTTGTAAAAGTTCCAAACCTAGGAATGATCATTTTAAAATTTTTTTTCATATCACTTAATTGTTACCGCAAAAACAGGGTTTTGTTCTCCAGCATATAATCCTAAAATATTATAACCATAATATTCTTCCGCCTCTTCTTCAGTCATTAAATCTCTTTTTTGTAAAATTTCTAAAATTTTAGGTTTAGAATATAATACTCTTGGTGAATTACCAAACTCTTCAACAATTCCAATGATTGCATCTTCTAAACCATCTAACAATATGGCACCTTCGCAATATTCTTCTAAATCGTATTCATTTATGTACATACCGAATTATTAATAATCAAATAAAAAGTAAAGATAGGAATTTTATTCTTTTACGTCAATATTTATAAAAAAACATATAATATGAATCCATGGTCAATCGGAATGATGTCTAATGAAGAGAAAAAAAATATATTAGACCAACACAAATCAATATATGATGGTTGGAGAACCGTTCAACCTAAAGTATCAAACGAACAACCTCTTTATGTTCAAGATTTTGCTAACGACAAAGTTGGAGTAACCGTAACAAATAAATTTGATGTTAAAGGATATACTAACATAAAGATTAATGAAAGTATGGAATCAAAGTCCGTGTGTTCTGAATGTGGAGGTATGATGTCTGAGGGAGAATGTTCAGAATGTGGATGGAAAGAAGGAATTGATGAAATGACTCAGCAAGAAAAAGATTTAAGTAAGGTTGAAGATTTGAATTTATCTAATAAATTCGATTACGTTGAGGACGAATTCAATGAAATTAGTATAGGTGATTTAGAAAAAGGAAAAAAGTATAAATTTAAACACCCTGATCCAGATATGTCTGATGTGGTTGACTTTGAAGATGAATTTGAATTTGATAATGATAAAATATATAAGTTTAAGGGAAAAAGTAACCATTCAATACCAAAAAAGGGTGTTGAGTCGTTCATAGATATACTCGATGAAGATGAAGAAATTGATAATCAAGATGCGAATAAGGGCGAATATACCCAAGACTCTCATCAAGTACAGGCTCCCGATGGAATGGGAGATTTAGGAGATAGTGACATTGACCATGAGAATGAAATACGTGAGACTCAACAGGGAGACCCATACGATAACGAAAAAAGAGCGTATAATTTTATTTCTGGTGGTCCATTCGATGGTTCTTCATTACCAAATTATTCCGATGATGAACCATTTGAATCATATGAGGAGTTTTCTTCCGCGTTCGAAGATGATTTTTCAGACGATGTATTCGTAGATGAAAAAGAAAAAGATGAAGATTATTTGGATGGAATTGACGATGAAGATGATGATGAAATTATTTTTGATAAAAAAATAGATGAGTCGATTAATGACCAAAAAAATAAAATTTTGGAAATGATGAATAGAATGAAGTCTTTTTAAAGAAAAACCCTCGTTATGAGGGTTTTTTTTCTTGTTAAAATAGATTTTTATTTTTTTTATGATATTTCTTATTAAAAAATGTTATGGAAATAAAAGAGATTATTTCATACTATCTAAACCCTGAAACTAATATTTTAGAAATAAGTTTCAGGACTATTGAGGACTCGGACGAGCAAGTTAGGAATGATAGTATTGAATACGATATTGTTGCGGAATATGGATACAGTTTAGAGACTGAGTCATTTGATTTTTTTTCAGACGATGATGACGAGGATGATTTTAAGGATGATTCATCGGTAGAATTTGACGAAGATGAGCTAATGTCATTTTTAAATGAATATTATACCGTAAATCCTGATTTAGAACCAATGTCAGAAATTTACTAAAAAAGACATATTTAAATTATGGAACTAAATATTGATTTGCTAATTAAGTTTTACAAAAAATCAACTACAACTTCATCAATTAATGAAGAAGGAGAAGATACTTCATCAACATCAACAGATGACAAATCATCATCGACAAGTAGAGCGGTGAAAAAATGGAACAGTGGTAGAAATTTTGGTAAAACTTATATGAATGACCCTAAATATAAATGGGAAAGCGGTAGAAAATTTGGACCGACGTATAACCCTGGCCAAGTTTGGAAATCAGGAAGAGTTATGGGTAAAACTGGTGGTTCTGATTTTGAATAAACAAAGATATTTATAATAAAAAAATGTATTTACGTAAACAAACCCCAGAAGAAGTACTAGAATCAATTAAATTGAGAATGGTTTATTCTTCGTCTAAGACGTTAAATGAAAATTTAAAATCCATTAATGAACAATCTTCAGAATGTCCGAATTCAATATCATATGATGATCTAAAAAACTTAGGAATCACTGCGGGCAATATTGTAAAAAAGATGGATGCATCTTTTGTTAGAATGGGTTATGGTGAGGAAAGATCGAAAGAATTATATGACATAATTAAATCATTAGTTGGAAAAAATGTATACGATGATTTAACAAACGAATGTGTAAATGCAATACAAAAATTTAAGCAAAGCTTTAAAGAGACCGGCAGTAGAGGATGGTTTGAATCTGGATTTGACCTTGACCAAAAAATAAATGAATTCAAAACCGGATATTATGAAAATGAACCAGAGGTTTTAAGATATCTAAATGCAACCACAAAATTGCTTAATCAATCAGGATTGCCAACACCTTCACCAAAGCCAACTCCAGGAAATTCAAGACAACAAAATATAAATAATGCATTCTGTAATTTATCTAAAGATAATATAATAACTGGAGGGTTCTTCAAAGGAAAACCATGGGAAGACTATTCTAAGAAATACAATATAACTTCTCAAGAGATCGAAATTGCCAGATCTTCTTGTCCTAAAAAAAATGGAACTTTACCTATTCCAGGAAAAAAGAAATATCAATTTTGTAAATCATTTCCATTCAGACAAGGATGTACTAATAGATTAATAACTGAAGTTCAATCCTGTTTAGGTTTACCTAAAAAATATAAAACAGGTAATTTTGGTCCTATAACATTAAAATCATTAAATTCTAGATTAGTCGCATTAGGTCAACCAAAAGTGTCTGAAATAACTCAGGAAGTTTATAATACAATTATAAATAATTGTATTTCAACAAATAATGTGAGTGACACCAAACAATCAAATCCAGTTTCTTTGGATAGGACAGAAAGGCCTTCTCTTGAATTAGGTTCAAACTTACCAACTAAAATTAGCGGTAATGTTCAATTATCTTCAAATGTTACAGGAGAGCAATTATTTAATACTTACGTTAAATTAAAAAATTTATATAAAAGAGGTGATGATTGGGTATTTAAGGGAGATAATATGACACAAGATAATTTAGATAAAGTTAGTCAATATATGAAAGACCAAGGATATAGAACTTTGGATAAAGGAGATAAACGATACGGTGAAAAATTTGTATGGAAAAAATAATGACATATTATGAAATTAAATAAAATAATTAAAAAGAATATTGTTGAAGCCGTAGATAAGAAGGAATCTTTTATTATCGAATCATCTATTGTTAAAAATAGAATAACTTCAATTATTGATGAAAATTCAATTAAAAAATTTAACTCTTTAAGTGAAAGTAAAAAAGATAAAATTGCTAATGAACTTATTTCTGAAATAATTGAAATTAGCCAATCTGGTTTACTAAAAGAAGACTTAGGTGATATTATTAAAGGATTGTTTGGTAGTGCTTTACCTGGAATATGGAAGACAATATCAGAAAAAATAGTTAATTCCGCTTTATCTGCATTAGGTATTGAAGATTCATTTTTTAAACAAGTTGCGGTACAATATTTCTCAAATCACCCTATGGATGCAATTAAATCATTTGGCGATTGTAGAATGATGACCGAAATGTTAGTTAAATCAGTTATTGAAGCGGCCGTCGCCTCAAAACAACAACAAATGGGTAAAGGAGGGGTTTTTTATGACACCTTAAGAAATGCGATTTTTGATTATTTAGATACAAATGAAACTGTAAATAAACTATCCGACGCGTTTGAAGGCTTAATTTGTAATATGTTAGGGAAATTCACGAGTAAGGCCAAAGGGTTGATGGGATCTTTATCAGGATCCCAACAACAGGTCGCACCAACAACTTAGAGTTATTGAGCGTAGGCTCTTTAATATAAACACAAAATAAAAGGGGGTGTTTCAAATCTAGAAAAGAAGGGGTTTAACCCTTCTTTTTTGTTTTTACAATTTCATCAATGATTCCATAATCAACCGCTTCCTGAGCCGTCAACCAAAAATCCCTTGTTGAATCTTCAATAACTTGTTCAGGACTTTTACCACAAAATTCGCCAAGCAATTCAAATAGAATTTTATTAGTTTTTTCCCATTCAACAAAGTTGATTCTCGCATCTTGAATGTTTCCACCAGCACCACCTGAAGTTTGATGTAACATTGTCTTTGAAAACCTCAATGATGAACGTTTACCCTTTGTACCCGCACCCAAAAGAACAGAACCCATAGACGCGGCCATACCTGTATTTACGGTTTTGATATCACATGAAATATACTTCATGACATCGACCATAGATAGTCCTGATTTAACACTTCCACCAGGAGAATCAATATGCATCGTAATATCCAATTTATCTGCGGAATCAAGATACATAAGTTGAGCCTGTACCACTGTAGACATTTTATCATTAACTCCACCAGCAACCCAAAGAAGTCTATCTCTCATAAGTCTAGAAAAGATATCCATTTGAGTAACCCTAAGTTCTCTTTCTTCTAAAATATAAGGAGTCATTGACGATTCAATATGATTCCCAACATAGTGAAGATCCATAGAATTGTTTCCTAGATGACCAACGTAGTAGTTTTTAAAATCCTTACCTAAATCCATATTTTATATTTTTATCAAAATTAAAAAAAAGAAATTTAAAAAACAAAAGATTTTTTAAAATCATTCCAAAGGGTATGGACTTTGGCGTTTTCACTTACCAATGTCGGAGCAAACGGTTGGTGTTTTAATTTCATTTTCGCCTCTTCCGGAGTCTTATCACCTTTTTTTGAATTACATTTAAAACAAGATGTTACCAAATTTGTCCATTCATTAGTACCACCACGAGATCTGGGTATTACGTGGTCTAAAGTTAAGTTTTTTGATGACCCACAATAAACACACTCGAATCCATCTCTTTTATATATTCTAGATCTGTTTGCCCTTAAAGTCCTTGTATGATATCTAATATAATTTAGCAATCTTATTATGACAGGTCTAACATATGATTTTATTCCTGATAATATTGGAGTGTCGTCTGATTTAACAATCTCAGCCTTACCTTTATTAACCAAATTAAATCCTCGTTTATATGTAGTTACATTCAGGGGGGTATAGTCTGCATTAAGCACCAATACGTTCATAATATATGATTTTAACAAAAGTAATCAAATATTGTAATAAATAAAAAAAGAGTCAATTTCTTGACCCTATAATTTGTATTTGTGATATAAAACCACTTCTCATATTAATTGCCGTATCCAAAAGACAAATCTATAAAAATAAATATCATAAAAAGTTTTACTGAAATAAAAATTGTTCTTATCTTTGTGAAACAAATGGACCCGTAGCTCAGACGGTTAGAGCAGGAAACTCATAATTTCAAGGTCGTTGGTTCGAATCCGACCGGGTCCACAAAAACTTTACATTATGCCATACATTGACATTGACATTGACGTAGATGAATACCTATCATCTTGCTCTCGCAGAGATATCTATGAACTAATTAAGACTTTAGTGGAATATGACCATTTACCATCATCAATTCTTGATGAGAAAGGTAACGTGGTAGACCCCATTAAAAGAGGTCATGGTGAATCAGAATTTTTTCATAAATTAGAAAAAATATCAGGAAAGTATTATTCATTAACTTCAGAGGAAGAAGAGTTTTTCAACAAACTTTTTAAAAAATATCTATAAAATCCACACATCTTGATTTAGTGATTTAAAATATTATATTTTGTTTTAAATAAATTTAAAACAATATAGTATGAAAGTTAATCACAAATTACTGTCTTATGTGTTCGGTGGGTTTTTATTAGTTTCAATCGGATTTATCTTTTTCGTTACCAGTCAAAAAGATAAAGTCATTAAGGAAAAAGAAGTTCAATATGTTGAAGTTGAGAAATCAAGGTCAGAATTGGAAGTTGAACATCAAAGTACCATCGCTTCTTTGAACGAGGCCGAATTGAAAATTGATAACCTATCTAACCTAAACGAATCTGCAAATCAAGAAATTGGTGGGTTGAAGAAAAAAATTAAATCAATCCTTTATAAAGAAAAGGTAACTAAAAAAGAACTATCTGAGGCTAAAGTATTGATTGTGGAACTTAATTCTAAGGTTGATTCTTTTCTTAAAGAGAATCATCAACTAAAAAAAGATAACCAAAAACTTAATGAAGATAATACAGGTCTTCAGATGGAAAAGAATCAATTGGTTAAGGTTTTGGATTCAACAAGAGACCAAAAGCGATTGGCGGATGAGAAAATTGATTTAGGAAGTACTTTATCAATTTCCAATGTTTCTGTTGTTGGTATTTCTTCAAAAGGTAAAGAGACTTTGGTTTCAGAAAAAGTATCTAAATTCAGGTTGTCTTTTGTTATCAATGAAAATAGGATATCATCTTCTGGTGTTAAAACCGTATATTTTGTCCTAACAAGTCCAATTGGTAAGGAAGTTAACATTGAGGGTAAATCTGGTGTTTTGAGTACTAAAAATGACGGTGAGAAGGTATATGTATCTAAGTCAGATCTAGATTACACCACAGGTTTGATTAAAACCGCAAAATTTGATGTTGATGTTGACAAAGTTGTCATGGACGGACTATATAAAGTTCAAATATATGAGAATGGACTTAAAATAGGTGAAACAAAAGTAGCTCTACGAAAAAGAAAAGTCTTAGGATTATTCTAAATTAAAAACAACCCCCAATTTAATTATTGGGGGTTTTTTAAACTTAAAAATATGGCACATCCAAATTTGCACGCTAAAAGTTCCGCAAAAAAATTCGGTGGTAAACCTGAAGATTATATTCATATTCATGAATGGTTTGATGAGACAAAATCTTGGTTTGGAGATTCGATGCATAGAATGTTTAGACATCATTCCGAGGGTATATTTGAAGCGGAGACTAGATTTGGTACTGAATTCATTAATTCAGACGGGAATGTAGTATACACCAGATATGTAGGTGAACAACACGTTAAAGAAGATTGTTACAATTATATACCATCGGCCAAAGAGTGGTATACGTGTCTTGTTAAAAACGAAAGACCTATATGGATGATTAGGACAGTAAAATTGGAATTTACTGATTAGGTTTTTTTATTTATTTTTAATACCTTTGTAAAAAAATAATAATGACAAATACAATTAAAGTGGTTATTTGTGATGACCACTTTTTTTATCGACAAGGAATTCGCAATTGGTTAGAGAAAAAGTCTGACATTGATATTATTGGGGAATCCGAAGATGGACTTAAATTAATTAAGTCTTTGTCACACATAAATCCTGATGTTATTTTGCTAGATATCAATATGCCGGTGATGGATGGTCATGCAACATTAAAGGCAATAAGAGAAACATATCCTAGCATAAAGGTTATTATGTTGACAATGAACGATAGCCCGTACTTGAGAACTGAAATGTTTAAACTTGGGGCAAACGCCTACTTAACAAAAAATGATGATGCTGAATTAATTTATCAGGCAATCACTTCATGTATGGATAACGGATTTTTCTTTAGAGATACAGATACATTGGCGTTAGTCAATACTGTTAAGGATATTTCACATGGAACATTCGTTGCTGGTGATACTCCCATCAACAAAATTGAGAAAAAAGAGAATAAAATCAATTATCTAAAAATCGTATCTATATCTTTTGGGTTGATTGTTATTGGATTTTTAATTATATATTGGACAAGTATCGTGAAAAACAATTTATCGGTATTAAACAACTTTAATTATGGAACGTAGTACTAAATTTATTATCGAATTCGGAATATCATTTTTGATTGCAATTTCTGTTATAACAATAATCATACTGATTAAAACATCAGACACTAATCAATATTCATCATCTAGTCTTAAAGAAAAAACAGATGTTATCTATAATAAGGTAGATACTATTGATCTAAAACATAACTTTACAGCAGAAATGATTTATGAATTAAAAGTAGGTCAAGAGAAAATAGACTCTGTTTTAACGCAGAATTCAAACACTCTCAATGAAATAGTTTCAGGTCAAAAATCAACACAAACTAGACTAAATAAGATTTTTTATAATAGGTCTAAATAACTGATATTCAGTAATTAGTGACAATATGAAAACCTCATAATTCAAATATGAGGGTTTTTACCCTATTTTTTTATATTTATCTTAAAAGGATTTCAATATCCAACCTAAACCATACCAAAAACCATACAATAAAAATCGACTTTATTTAATTAAGTCGTAATAAACCGTAAAAAAAAATAAAATAATCATGAACAATTTTATTAAGAAAATTTTAGAGTATTTGGCTCTAATTTTAGTAACTGGTCTAATGATGTTTTTTCTTTTGAAAGTATCATTAGGTAAGTTTTCAGACTTAACTGAAATTAATAAATCAATTAAGTCCGTAGAATCTGCAACAAAATCAATTAAGGAAGACCAAAGTTTGATTATAATTAAGATTCACGAATTAGAGGAGACTCAAAATTCTTTAGTTAAAGGAATTCAAAAAAATAATTCCTTGCTGAAGACAAATAATGCTGAATTAGTTAAACTAAGGAAGCAATATTGGGCTCTCAGTAAGAGTAGTAAACAATCATCTCAACCTATATCTAGAGTATCACCTAAACAAAAGACTACTTATTCGCAAACTAAATACGTTTCCAAACCAAGTATCGAATTTTTAGATAGTATATTCTATAAAAGACTTAAATCAGATAAATGAAAAAATTAATAATAACAATTATTACTTTTTTTCTAATATCATCAACTAAATCTCAAGATCAGAATAGATTAGAACTATTAAAAGAACCACTATATTTGTTTGTATATGAATGGTGGAATACTCCATACAGATATGGAGGAACAACAAAGAAAGGTATTGATTGTAGTGCGTTCATTTTAAGGTTGTTTAAAGATGTATATCAATATGAACTACCGAGAACCGCATCACAACAATTTAAAATAACACAAAAAATAAAAAAAGAAGATCTTAAAGATGGTGATTTAGTTTTTTTTAGGACTAAAGTAAAGTCAGGATGGCACGTAGGGTTATACCTGATAGACGGATGGTTCATTCATTCAACATCAATTAGAGGAGTTACAGTTAGTAACATAAACGAACCAAGATACAAGAATATTTTTTATTCTGGTGGAAGGTTAAAAAATGAAGAAAAGTAATTACTTTTTTAAAAAATAAACTATTTATTATTTATGAACTTAAAATATAAGATATTAAACGTATTAACTTATTTATCACAAGTTCAATTTTTTTAAATATTCCTGGTGTATTTATATACAAACCCCTTAATTCTTTAGTGAATTGGGGGTTTTTTAGTTTATAAAATATTTATTATTCGTAAATTTATTATATGAAAATAAAACAACTTAGTGTTGCAAATTGTGTTAAGTTTTTTGAAAAAGGATTTAAAGATAGGTGGCAGTTAGAGTCATATACCAATCCTGATGAACCATGTTTTTTCCTTGGTGTCGAGGGTCAGCACGTGTTAATTAACAACCATAGGGGTCCTGTAATTATATATCCAATTAGTCCTGTTGATTGTGGAAATTTAAATTCTGTAAATATTAGGGAAAACATTGCCGTAATTGATTCTCAATTTTTAGATAAGTCATTACCTTTTAGGACGGTAAAAGCGGAAATAGAACTTAAAGACTATAGTATATTCAAACCAAAACCATTAGGAGATAAAATATACACATACTTAGGATTTGATGGTAATAGAGGAGAATTCAATTTATCTTTAATAAAACAAATCCAACAATGGATTCCATATGAAATAATTTATTATACGAGTGAATCGTATTCACCATTACCAATAGAAGAGTTAAAAGAAAAATATTACGACAAAGTTTTCTTAAATTTAAACTTCAGTCACGGTAATGGGTTCACTACTGTTAGAGAATTAGGTATGATGGGAATAAAAACAATTATGAATACTAATTTTAGTCTTCCATCGATAATTAGCTATTCAAGCGTAACACACATAGTCGAATTGATTAACCAAGAGGCTAAAAAAATAGGCACTATACAACCATCAATAGATTGTCACACCGTTGGAGATGAATGGAAAAATTTGGACTTTTGGTTTAAACCAAAAACAAATAATGCGGGCAAGTTAATACAAATGAGAAATGAATCAAATACTGGTGGTTTATTAGATTTAATTAAAGTTTTGCCTAGTAATATAGTTATGGCCGAAGTTGGATGTTATGCAGGTGCTAGTACTAAAATGTTTATGGATTCTGGTAAAGTTGAAAAATTATTTGCCATAGATATATGGGAGGACTCTATGGATATTTACAAAAACATTACTGAGAGTCATTCTTTTAAATTAGTTGAAAACACTTTTGACTCTACTGTATCCCCATATAATGTTGTAAAACATAAATCAACTTTTGATAGAGTTATTGATTACCTACCTGAACTTGATTTTGTTTATATTGATGCAAATCACACCTACTTATATGTTAAAAAAGATATAGAAACCGCACTAAAAAAATTAAAACCAAATGGTATTATTGGCGGACATGATTATAATGAACATAGTCCTGATGTAATTAGATGTGTTAATGAGATTTTTGGAAAACCTGATATGGTGTTTAGTGATGCTAGTTGGTTAGTACATTTAAAATAAATAAAAAAAAACAGATATGCTTCACAATCCATATAAAATTGTAAAAATGTTCGAAGAGGAGATTGCCCATTATACCGGCGCTCCATACGCGGTTTCAATTGATAGTTGTACGAACGCATTATTCTTATGTTGTAAATACTTAGAAGTCGGAGATGTGACTATCCCATCTAAAACATATCTTTCTGTCCCTATGAGTATTTTACATGCCGGTGGTAACGTTATTTTTGACACTAGGCCTGAAACAAACCATTGGAGCGGGATTTATAAATTGGAACCATACCCAATATATGATGCGGCAAAAAGACTAACATCTAATATGTATATTCCAGGTACCTTTATGTGTTTATCATTTCATATTAAAAAACAACTAGGTATTGGTAAGGGTGGCATGATATTAACAGACAATGAAGAGTCGGTAGAGTGGTTTAAAAAGGCAAGATATGAAGGTAGAAGTGAAAAATATTATAAAATGGATAATATAAATTCAATGGGGTGGAATATGTATATGACTCCTCAGGAGGCCGCCCAAGGACTTTGCCTGATGCAGAATTATCCTGAACATAATGCCGATAAAGATGAACTTAACGGATATCGAGACCTGACAGAATTTGATATATTTAAAGATTCCAAAAAAATAATGTAAAATATTTGTTTTTTTAATATTAATTTGTATATTATTGTTGAACAAAACAAATTGTATTTTATGAAAAAATTAATCATTCTTTTATCATCAGTTGTTTTATTTTCGTCTTGCACAAAAGAAAACGACGCAATCCAATTTAGAAAAAACAATATCCTACTGAATGACAATTTGGTTTCTTCCAAAATAAAACAAGAAGTGAATGGACTTACTCTGATTTCCGAGTTAAATCGAAAAACAGGTAATGTTACAATTACTTCAACAAAGAAAAAATTACCTGTTTTATTTGTACGATATCAATCGTATAAAGGTAATGATTTGGTTTTGAATAGTAGTATTAATTTCGGAAGGTACTTAGGTCCTTTCGTGATATCTAACTATTCTTCAATTCCTAAAGAATCAAAATACATGGTTAATGTTCAGGTTAGAACAACAACCGGATCAAATTTTGAATTTCTTTTTGACGGTACCAAATAATTCCTTATCTTTGTAAAACAAATTAAAACCATGATATTTTATCATGGTTTTTTTATTAAATAAACAATATGATAGACAATATAGAACTGATTAAACCATTGTTGAATTTTGAAGATGAAGAAGATTTTTATATGTTATACATCTTTAAAAGAAAAAAAGACCAACCTGAAGATGAAAGAGATAATCACCAATCGGTTAGAACAATTAAGAGTTATTGTATTGGTAATCTTGAATATCTTGATAAAAGGTATGATGAGATTAAACAATTGTGCGAAATTTTCAAAGCCAGAGCGTATATCCACGTCCAAAAACAAAACCACCGAGATGTTTCTTTAAATATGATGGTGGAATTGGCCCAAAAAATACAATTTGGGGTTCATCACCAACAATATCTTTTTGATTCTGTTGTCGGTCAAATTAAAACCCAAGAAAAAAGGTGGGTTGTTGATTTGGACACAACTGATGAAGATGAAGTTGTTAGAATGACCAAAGTAATAAATTTTACTCGCCCTGAAGGTGATAAAATAGAGGCAATTATTCCAACAAAAAATGGTTATCATTTCATAACAAAAAGATTCGATGTTGAGATGTTTAGAAAAACTTATCCAAAAATAGATATTCAGAAAAAGAACCCCAGCCTTCTTTATTATCCAGGTTCATTATATTAAAAATAAATTTGAAGGGTATTGAAAAATTATTTATCTTTGTGACATGAAAAACTTCATCACATGGTTGTCTGAAAAAATGACCGAAGAAGATGGTATAATTTGGGATAAAGAAGATGTCCATGACTTTATTTCGGAAATACATCAAACAATCATATCTGATGAAGATAAACCATGGATGGGGAAACATTATGGTGATTGTACAAAAGAGAATGTTTCTTGTCGATTTTGTATGTATCAATCATACTTGGATGAATATGAAACTTATTGTAAAAACCAAATAAAATTAAAATATGAAAGCAACTCTTGAATTCAACCTACCAGATGACCAACAAGATTTTGAACTTGCATCTAACGCTATGAAATTTTGGTCTGTATTGTATGAATTGGACCAAGAACTCAGGTCAAAAACCAAATATGCACCTGATGATTTGCCACAAGACAAGTATGATGCGTATGAGGAAGTTAGGGATATGTTACATGAACTGATGAGAAATGAAAACATCAGTTTGGATATGGTTAGTTAAAATATAAGTTCAGATGCCAGAGTGGTTGATTGGGTTGGTCTGCAAAACCAATGACTTTGTCCTCGTCGGTTCGAATCCGACTCTGAACTCCAAAAAAAATATTATGGCAAACAAATGTAAATGTTGCGAAAGAGAACAAGAATTGAGGTTTGGTTTCTGTTTTGACTGTGTGGATGCGGAGTCTGTAATCGTAGATGGGGTTGATATGTGGGATAAAGAAGTACCAAAGCAAGAAGAAATGTCTCTTTCTATGTCCAAAGTAAAATGGATTCTTAAAAAATTTGATGTTATTAAAAATTAAATCACATGGAAGTATCAATGGATGGATTGAGGAAACGTTTAATTGGTGACTATAATTCACTGACAGAAAAGTTGAATAGTAGTATCAAAGACAAGTCTCATGACCCCCACATCATAATCGACCCTGATTATATTAGCAGGGAAATGGACGGTATCAGAAGCGCAATTATCACTTTGGCATTCAGTTATATTGATGGTGTGGAAGGATTCGGGGTATTACCTGAGGATATAGAGTTTGAAGTTTTTAATCCCGAAGATGAAGTATAAGTTGTATATTTGTAAATATAAAAATACGTGCGTAGCTCAATTGGTAGAGTACTGTTCTCCAAAAGCAGGAGTTGTAGGTTCGAGTCCTACCGTGCGTGCAAAAATACATACATCATAATCAGTCAAGCCACGTTGAGCTGTTAGTGTATGTAATATGAGAGAAGGAGGTGGCTGGGACATTCTCTCATAAATTTATAGGTTGATTGGGGAAGGGATATACGTTAACCTGATGATGGTGGTGGTATATTCGGAGTTGGAATCATCATAGTAATGCCAATCGTAAAAGGAGTTGTCCACGCGACCATCTTCTCCTTTCCTAACTTTTAACAGACACACGCTTCCCATCTCGAAGGATAATGAAGAGAATAATACGTCTCCTAAGGTCTGTTTTTTTTATATTGTGTTGTTATATTTATTGGAATGGGAAATGAAATATTAACAGATATAGATAAACGTATCCTTAGGTTGGCTTGCAAATACTTTAGAAGTGTTGGGGTTAAAAATGGTGCAATAATCAGAATAGACTCTGATTGGTATGATGAATTACCTTTTTACTTTAGTGGTGAAGGTTGGGTAATGTTAGGAAATTACAATCACCAGGTACCAGAATTTTCTTTGCCGGTTTTAGAAAAAATTGCTGCCTATGTAAGTAAAAATGACCTTATAGCAGATATAGATGACACAAATTATGACAACATATTATTTGTAATCGACATTGTTAACCATTGGTTATATGTAAACAGAGAATATGGATATGAAGAACCTGGAGATAGTTCAGGTATAACCTTTGGTGATAGTGATAATGAAGATGAAAATAAAATAGTGAATGGTATTATAGATGCGGTCGAAAAATCAGGGGCAAGGAAAAGAAGTGATGGATCTGTTCTATTAGATTTCAGTGGTTCAGGTGACTCCGGATCTGTTGACGGGGCTTTTTATAACGGAGGATCAGTACCTTCGATTGTTGACGATTGGTGTAGTGATGTCCTTAATTCAAATTTTGGAGGATGGGAAAACAATGAGGGATCTCAAGGATATTTCACATTCGATTTGAAAAACAAACTAATTAACCTCGAATTTACCTACAACGAAATAAAAGATGAGAGTGACGAACTATTAAAAATTTATTTTGGAAAGTCGGTAAAATAATCCTATTTTTGATTATGTCTAATCCAACATTATTTTTAGATCACGATGGCGTTATTTGTTTAGATACTGAATGGGGTAGTAGATTCTCTAAACAAAAAAAATGTGGTAGAAAAATGTCACAGAGTGTGGAAAGTTTACCTGTAGACGCTCGTTTTGATAATTTTAACAAAGAAGCCGTTACTGTATTAAATGAAATACTAGAAATAACTAATGCGGATATTGTTGTTTCATCTGACTGGAGATTTTATGCCACGATAGAAGAAATGGGAGATTATTATACACTTCAGGGTATTATAAAAAAACCAATATCGTTTACCCCGCATATAAATGATTGTACTAATTACGACGATTCATTTTATTGGGCTAGAGATTGGGATTCTGAACAATGTAGGGTTTTAGAAATCCAACAATATTTGCAAGATAATCCATCAATTGATAAATGGGTCTCAATTGACGATATGGACCTATCCATACACCTTAATTATCCACAATGGGGATTATCTAATTTTGTTAAAACAGACTCAAATGGAATCGGTATTTGTAAGTATGGTGTTAAGGATAAGGTTTTATCATTTTTAACAAAACAGAATATCAAACTAAGTAAGGAAAATGAAATTTGTCCAATTCATTCAACTCTTCTTGATAAAGAAGGACTTTGTTTGAAGTGTCTCAATGAAAATCATAGATAATTAACAATCTACAATATCATAATTAGAATCAAAAATATATCCTTCTAATCTCTCGATAATCCAAGGAGAGTGATGTTCATTTGATAGAATGTCGACTATTTTTTTATAAAATTGTTGTGGCCTTCTTCTAACTTGATTTGCAGAGATACAAAAATGACCCGCAGCAGTAAACTGTATTTGATCTGGCATTTCAGTTTTAAACAACCTATACCACATGTCTTCAATATTCAATCCAGGATGGTGAGGAGACCCATCTTTTTCACAGTGGATAAATCCATGATCGGTATTAAAAAACCAACATTCGTTATCAATTATTTGTTTTGCCTCTTCATTCCAAACCATTCGATTTGAATTCATAATGTAAATATAGTTATTTACATGGTCATCAAAATAGTCCTGACAAGTAAAAGTATAATCGGATAATGAATAATATCTTTCAAATAGATGTGAAAAAAATGTGTGAACGTCCCTACCAACATTTGGAGATAAAAATATCTCATTAGGTTTCAATAATTGTCTATCTCCTTTTCTATATAAAGAAATCCTAATATCTTTATTTAATTTTTTAATCCAACTATAATCTCTATTGAATATCGAAACTAATACCTCTTTGCTCATAAAAGTTTTTTATTTTTGATAAATTTAGTGATGTATCGGAAGGTACAAAATTTGGCTTAAATGCCTTTTTTACATTTGGGTTTGTTTTAATCGCCATTTCATAAACACTTTTAACTTCAGTACCGACATTATAAATTCCAGTTGCTTTAAATTTAACTAAATCTATTATCATTTTTGAAATAATGTCAACATAATCAAAACAACCTATTTGGTCAATCCAAGCCTTATCATACGGAAATGGATTTGGTTTAAATGAACATCGACATATTAAATAATTATTATTTGTGTTTGATACATATTCATCCGCCAATAATTTATAGTAAGAATACCAATTTTTCGTAGGGATTGGTAGAGATTCTTCTGATGCGAAAGATTCTGAACCAGAATATACAAAGTCTGTGGATATATGTATTAATTTTTTATTACTTTTACTTAGAAAATCAGATAAATTTTTAACAGATAAAAAGTTTAATAATTTATGACTTTCTTTA